>JAEEGF010252764.1_pt1 | contig 17776 bp, 18 predicted proteins | sample 9134171 | NCBI WGS metagenome assembly JAEEGF01 (sample SAMN16246542, study PRJNA631951) | gut metagenome | biome: gut microbiome; feature: rumen; material: AP-attached | host: Bos | place: Iran: Karaj | collected 2018-10 | reverse complement strand
TTCATAGTATAGCTTTTCATTTAGTTTTTCTTGTACCATATTATTTGTTCCTTTCACAATATGAAAAGTCTTTAATTCAAGTGATTTAAGGTCACTTTACTATGCCGTTAAAAAATATGTGATTTTATGTTCTAATCTATTTGCTACGTTTAGTATATCTTCTAGCTTTATAGCATTAATATTCTCTATTGCTTTTTCAATATCCTCATTTGACGATAATAGCTTTTGACCTATGCACCAGCCTATCATCGCTGATTGAGAATCTTTAAAAGAATTAAGCTTTGTAGTTAAATTTACTTTCGCATCACTTAATTCTGTTGCTGAAATATTGCCGACCTTCATGTCATCTATTTCTTTTAATATAGATTCTTTTGCTATATCAAAATTTTCATTTTCTATTCCTGCATAAACAAACATTGCACCTTTATGCTTTAAGTACTGTGAATGAATTGTATATGCTAGGCTCTTCTTTTCTCTAACATTGTTGAATAGTTTAGCGCTTGCACTTCCTCCAAGAATAGTGTTGTATACAATCATTGAATAAAAATCTTTTTCTAAGTCTTGCGAATCTAACAAGTAGCCTAATACTATCTTTCCTTGAGTAACATTTTGAGATTCTTTTACTTCCCTATATTCACCAAGTTTATCTGAACATAGTTTGTCATTCTTAGCTTCTTTGCATTCTCTATCTATAGTCGCAAAATCTTCTTTGAGAATACCAGCTACTTCATCTATATTTGCATTACCAGATAAATAGATTTGTATTTGAGCTTCTTTAAGCATTTCTTTGTAGTATTTATATAATTCTTCTGGAGTGATGCTTGTTAAGTCTTCTACATATCCAAATTTATATAATCCATAAGGTTTGTCTTGGTACATTTCTTCTACTGCGCGTGATGATGAATACTCCGCTTTGTCATTTATTCTAGATTCGATTATTTCTTTTAATGTTCCTTTTTCTTTTTCTACGTATTCTGCTTTAAATGCGCCATCTTCCAATAACGGATGTAAAATAATATTATCTAGCAGTTTAACCATTTCCTTTATGATGTCGCTATCATCTAGTGTGTATTCATTTGAAATTCCGTCCATAACAAACTGTATTAGTGCCTTATCGCCAATTTTATCAGTCGTTGCATCAAAAGACGCACCATACATTTCTTCTAATTTGACAGAAATCTCTTTCATGCTAGGATATTTTTCTGAACCTCGTCTTAAAACTAATGGAACAAGAGCATTTTTCGTGATAGTCTCTCTGTCTAGTTTTGTTATTATATTTACAACAATATAATTAGTTTTAAACCTATTTGTATCTATGAAATGAAGAACAATCCCATCATTTATAGTTATTTCTTTCATACTATAGATTCCTTTCTATTAGTCCTCTTTTTTTAATATTTCTGCGATTTTTTTCGCAGGGGTTCCAGGGAAAGCCAAAATCATTGACTTGTCCGGAATTTCTTTATTTTTTCTAACTGTAGCTTTTAAACCAATGTTGCAGTTATTTCCAATAGTTGCTCCTGGCATAATGTATGTTTCAGCACCTATTAACGTGTTGGAACCTATTTTAATGTTGCCAAGAATTAACTTGTCACCTTCAAAAATATGACACGAAATGCTCGCATCTCCACCGATAACTACGTTATCTCCAAGTTCAAGAAGATATGCATCACTTAGTTTAGGTGAATTAATGAATACATTTTTGCCAATTTTTGCACCTAGAATTTTGTAAAATAATCTGTTCCAAACAGTTCCTGATACGTAAGGCAATACCATGTTTAATAAAATTACATGAAGTCCAGAGTATACTATCCATCTTGCAAATAATGGAGAGCTTGTAGAATATCTACCAGGTTTGAAACCGATTGTAAGTATTCTCTCAAATATTGCAAAAACGATTAGTGCAACTATGAAAAACATATAAACAGATGCTCCAATGCACAAAGCTAGTAAAAATACATTTAGAAGACTAGTAGGAGGCACTATTTTATACATTGTGTAAATAAAAAAAGCAGATGGTGTAAGCGATATACCAATTACAGCACCATAAAACGCATAAACTAAAATAGACATTATGGCATTGCATATTGGATCTGCCATTAAAGCTGACAACAATTTTTTCATTTGTATCTCTCCCTTTTTTGCAAAATATCGTAGTGGCGACCATTGGTCGCCATGGACAGCACTGCTGTCCGCTACAAACATTATACCAACCTCGTTATGACGAACATCGCTCGCCATGGACAGCACTGCTGTCCGCTACACAATATATATAATATCAAAAAAAGCCCTAAATTTAAAGCGGAAAATCGGGTTTGTGACTTTTATGTGAATTTTAGCACTCTCATATTGACAGTGCTAATTTTAGAGATATAATGTAGTTGTAAGTTAAATAAAAAGCGTTGAGTTGCAAGCACTCTACCGCTTAACTTACTTATTATTTACCAACTACTACTTAGTATTGTTCCGCATATGGTGTTAATGCTTAAGGTACTAAATAGCCAAATAAATAACTTATAGAAAGGATGATTTATATGTTTATGATACCTAGAAGAAACCACGACTTAGATTTGTTGGATGATGTTTTTGATGATCCATTTTGGGGGAGCCATCATTCTTTCCCAAGACTTGAAGAAACACATTTGATGAAGACAGATATTAAAGAGCTAAAAGACAAATTTGAAATTACTATGGATTTGCCTGGCTATGAGAAAGAAAACATTGAAATGTCTATTGAAGATGGCTACTTAACAGTTCATGCTAAAACAGAGAACGAAAAAGAAAACAAAGACGATGGCAAATTTGTTAGAAAAGAAAGATTTTATGGTGAGTGCTCAAGAAGCTTCTATGTAGGCGAAGATGTTACAGAAAGTGATATTAAGGCATCATTTAAGAACGGAACATTAAAAATTGACGTTCCTAAAAAAGAAGAAAAGAAAGCTCTTCCAGAAAAGAAATATATTACAATTGAATAATCCCCTAAAAAAAGGTGGTCAAGAAATTGACCACCTTTTTTATTAAAACATCTTAAATATAGCAGCTAAAGCAATTGCTGAAAATGGGGCAATAGCAACAAATAATGACTTTGTTACGAAATTAATTAGAAAAATAAGTGCTCTATCTTTCCAGCTCATATCTATCCATGAGGCTGTGACAAATGCTATAAGAGCAAAAACGGCAAAAATAACAATCCATTCTAAAAACCGTTGTGGAAGGCTTTGCTTTCCACTTGGCGACCTGTAATCGCCCCTACTTTTCATATATCAGATTACGATGTATAATATACGCATATTATACCATTGGAGTTTTGAATATGACAATAAAACTATTAGGAAAGATTATTATATCAATTATACTAATAATTAGTGCAATTCAATTATTGATTATCTTTGTTGACGAAAACAAGAAAGTAAACTATATGTCAAATGCACCTTTTGGGAATATAGGTGGCTCAGAGATTGAATTAAATAAAAAGATTGCTCAGGAAATTCCAACTGTTTATTCTGCGATTGCTGCATATCCTTTTTCATCTAGCATAGTTGAAGCAACAATTGATAGTAAATACTACAAAGATGAGCTAAAACATGTTTCGACTCAAGAAGCATATCAAAGCATAGTAGATAACATTGCTGACATAGCCATTGCATCAGAAACGTCAAAAGAACAGCAGAGAATAATCAACAACATAGACGATATTGAAATGATACCGATAGCAAAAGATGCGTTGGTTTTCTTCATAAATAAAAGCAATAATACCGACTCTTTTACAGTCCAAGAACTTAAAAATATTTATAATGGAAACAACCTAGATTATTCACCTTATAGCTTACAAACAGGCGTTGGTGGAAGTGAAGAATGCTTCTCGAGAATAGTTGATAACAATGCGTTCTCAAATATTCCTGAACAAGTTGCTTATGATATGAAAAACATAATAGATAGAGTTGCAAACAATGCTTCCGGAATCGGATATGCATTTAATCAGTTTTATTCAAAAATGTATAAAAGACTTAACACTAAGAAGTTAAAAATAGATAGTGTTTCTGCAGATTATGAAAATATTATTTCCGAAAAATATCCTTTGCTTTTTAATATTTATTTTATTTATAGGAAGTCAAACAACAATCCAAATATAAAGATAATGCTTGATTTTCTTAAGTCAGAGCAGGGAAAAGAATTAATAGAAGCAAATGGATTAGCAACTATTGGCTCATAAAAGCCTGGCGGTAGACTAACCTACCATCAGGCTTTTTGTGATTTTCAAATATTATTGTTTTAATAAATAGACACATGCACAATGTTAGATATAATACTCCCCATTATAACTGCTAAAACATTAATTATAAATGCTAGTAAAAAACTGTTTGTTTTTTTGTATGCTAATTTACATTTATAAATGAATCCCTCGATTATAATGCTCGCAACAATTCCTAATAAACCCAAAAGAGCAAGCGTTATTACTGAATTTATTAAATCAAAAGAATATAGTATTCCGACTATTGCTAGTAAACACATCTTGATTGCCAGATTTGAAAATATAACTATGCAACGATCGTATTTACTCATTTTGAAAAAAAGAGTTACAAGAAATACTCCCAAAGCAAAGAGAAAAGCAACTCCTGCTATTCTTGTTCCTGTTGTGATACCTTCACTAAACGCATATTCATGAACAACATCGTAATAATTATCTACAATCGCCATAGCTATTTTTCCCCCTCTCCTTTTGTATTATCGCTTTTTGTATTTTTCTTAGAGGCAATAACTATAGCAACTACAGAAATAGCAACTATAATTAAAACTGCTATAACTAACCCAACATAATAACTCGGTAGATAAACGTGTTTCTCAATTACCATATCAGCAAAGCAAATACCAAACAAACTAAGCAACGTACCTAATATTAAAAATAGATAAGATACTCTCGATAATAATTTTTTCATATTCTCCTCCCTACGGATAGTTTTTTATTATACCAACTATGCTAATAGTCCATTCATATCTTTAATTATTTGCTCTTTATTCATGTTTTTACCGATGAATACAAGCTTTACCATTCTGTCTCCAACTTCTTCATCCCATTCTTTCATAGCATCTGGCTGAGATTTAAGAATTTGTTCTAGTTCATTCTTGGGTGCCGTTGCAAGCCAAAAACCAGATTCATTAAGCTTCATTTGTCTGCCTGCTTGCTCAAACAAGTACGACATATTGTAGTCATTTGCAAACCAAACTAAGCCCTTACAACGAATAACCTCTTTAGGAAAATGATTATTAACATAGTCTTCAAACTTTTTAGAACTAAATGGTTTTCTAGACATGTATACAAATGTTGAAATACCATATTCTTCTGCTTCGCCCTCTTCTTCGTTGTGCTCATGATCGTGATGATGCTCGTGGTGGTGTTCATGATGGTCATGTTCATCATGGTCATCATCGTCATCATCATCATCTTCTTCAACTTCTTTATCAAGTCCTTCAACCCATCCAGCAGAAGCAGCAGTTTTTTCAAAATCGAAATTGCAAGTGTCAATTACCATTTTGACATCTACTTTAGCATAATTTGTTTCAATTATTCTAGCATTAGGTTGAAGGTTTTTTATAACTTCTTTAATTTCTGCAAGCTGTTCTTTTGAAACTTCATCAACTTTGTTTAGAATAATCAAATTACAAAACTCAATTTGTTGAATCAATAAGTTCTCTATGTCTTCTTCATCTAAATTTTCTTTCTCTAAATCTTTTCCAGAGCCAAACTCGTCAGCAAGTCTCATTGCATCAACTACTGTAACAACGTTATCAAGCCTGCAAATCTTTCTTCCTGCCTGCTTTTCCAGGCTGTCTTCTAAGAACGAGATCGTCTGAGCTATAGGCAAAGGCTCACAAATACCAGAAGCCTCAATTAGTATATAATCAAACATTCCTGTTTTTAATATATCTACAATTTGAGATATCAAGTCTTCTTTAAGTGTACAGCAAATACAACCATTTGAAAGAGGAACAACCTTACCCTTGTCTTCTTCTTTTATAAATCCACCATCAGAAATAAGCTTGGCATCAATGTTAACTTCACCAATATCGTTAACAATTACTGCAACTTTATATCCTTCTTGATTTGTTAATATATGATTCATTAGTGTTGTCTTACCTGCTCCAAGGTAACCTGTAAGCACGGTAATAGGTACTACTTTATTCACTTTATTCCTCCTAGAATTAGAATATTATTTGATTATTAAGTTCCCCAACCTACTGGCCAATATCCACTATCTGCTGCAGGTACTGGAGTAAGCTTACTTCTCTTTGGTGTAGCTGTAGGCTTAACCGGCACTGCAGTTGGTGCTGCTGTAGGAGCAGGCGTAACAACTTGAGGTGGTGGTGTATTAATCTGTGGAGCAGGTGTAGGAGTAGTTTCTTTTGCTTTAGTTCCAATTGCAATTATTTTATCTGTTGCTTTATAAATATCTGCTTTACCTGAAACAAGTTCTCTACTTATCTGCTTTCCTGTCTTACTATCTTTTAGAACTTTATATACTTCAACCTTGTAACCTTTAACTGGTTGCTGAACAACGCTTTGGGTTCCAACTAGCATTGTTGGATCTTCCTTGTGTTGTGTTGAAGGTTGATAGGTTTCAAGAATTACTTTTTCAATTACGACATTAGGCTCGTTCTCCTCTTTCTTACCGAGAATTTGAGCTGTTGCAACTCCATTCTTAGCTGAAGTCACAATCTTAACTGGTGAATTTCTGTCATTCATAAATTTAAAATCTATAGATCCCCATGCAACAGTTGCGTCTAGGCCTGGTTCAACATATTCTGGCCAGAACATATGGTTTGTTCTATCAACAACTTTAAGATTTGCTTTTAGCACGGCATTATATAGTGTAGAAGAAATCTGACAAATTCCTCCACCTAAGCCGTCTACAACCTCTCCACCAGAGTAAATATGTGCCATTTTGTAACCACGAGCGGAAGTTCTTTCACCAACAGTTTCATTGTATGAGAATGTCTCACCTGGTAATAATATTGTTCCGTCTATGCTTTCTGCAGCAAGTCTTAAGTTTGTAGATCTATTAACATTTGACTGTGCATAGTTTGTCTTAAACGAAGCCAAAACATCTGCAAATAATACTTTCTCTAGATTCTCTGTTGTAACGTCTGGAGCCTCTTTAATAAGTTTTATTGTAGTGCTTTCATCTGGTTTCAATTGGTTATATTTTGCATTTGCTTCACTCTTGCTAAACGAAACACCTATAACCTCTTTTTTGTATTGACCACCTGATGTAAACTCAGCGTCTTGCTTTTGAACGTATACGGTATCATATAGCCAATCGATGTCTATCCTTTGGCAATTATTTACAGTAGCTTCAACCTCGATAATTGCAGATTCTGAATCTTCTTGTGATTCTTCGATAATCTTTTCAATTACATGATTGTACTTAGGTGCAACTCCATCATGACCCTTTGTGATAATAATATAGTCTCCGCTTAGTTTGTATGTATCATCAACTGCTTTATCTCCTGATGAACCAACTAATGAATCAACCTTTTCTCTAACTATATCTTCATTAACAGTTATATCCTCAGAAAAGTCTTTCTTCTCACCAAAGATACTCTTTATAACGTTAGTAGCTTGAGTAAAGAAGTCTGTACTACGTCCATAAGCTAGTGCATCATCAACAACTTTTTTAGGAATATTAAGCTCAACATCTTCTCCATCAACTATTAAATAGTTGTTGTTAAAAGATAATTTGTATTCCTTCTCTCTAGCTTTATTTCTATACTCTTCAATTAGGCTTCTAGCTTCATCCTCAGTTTTATCGCTTAAATCAATCTTATACGCACTGACACCCTTAAAAATCTTGTTGGAATTTCCTCTAGCATATGCAATGCCAAATACTGCACCAACAATTAATACCAACAATAAGATAACAATTACAATAGCAATAACGGGTTTTGGTATACCGGCTTTGTGAATGATTCTACTCATACAATGACCTCTTTCTATAAATAATAATAAAAATAAAAAAACGCATTAAAACTGCAAATTCAATCTATTGTATTTTACCATAATAGGTTGTCAAAAACAACAAAATGTTCGTATTTTTTATGCTTTTTAAAGCGCCTTTTTCTCTCTATTTTTCGGTTTTTTTACAAGATTATAGTACACTTGTAAAAAACCCAAATTATTAATATAATAAAAGGAGATGTTGTTTCAAAAAATGGACTAAGGAGGCTACAACTTGAACATATCTGACAGTATTCATTTTGATGGTGTTAACCTGTTTGCTGGGCAAACGTCAAAAATAATATATAATGGCTTCTTAGCTCAAGACGAGCCAGAGGAGATTTACATGCACTATGGCTATGGCTATAATTGGGAAAATTTGCAAGAATTAAAGCTTGTAAAAGGTCCTTCTGGATATGAGGGAGATATTACGTTCATTAGAGCAGATGAACTTAATTTCTGCTTCAGGTCACAAAATGGTAAATGGGACAATAATAATAGGCAAAACTTTATTGCAACTATTGATCCAGCACCAATCTTGAGAGGTCCAAAAATAAATTATCTTGATTCAGAAATACCTACACTTAAAAAAATCTACTATCTTAAGAAAAAAATAAAGCTTACATTTTATAAGCTTTTCTCTGGAATATCAAAACTATTCTCGGGGAAATTAAAGACATAATACTACGAAAGGAGAGGAATAATTAGCTTGCTAATTGTTCAAACGTTATGAGTAAAACTGTACTAATCACTGGTGGTTCTAGAGGAATAGGGAGAACAATGGTATACGCTTTTTCTAAGGCTGGCTATAATGTTCTTCTTAACTTTAATAAATCGGAAGCCATTGCAAATGAAATTGCTAGAGAACTTCCTAATGTTAAGGTGTATGGCGCAGACGTTGCAGACCAAAATAGTGTAATAAACATGATTGAATATACAAAAAATGTTTTTGGCTCAATAGACGTTCTTATTAACAACGCTGGAATTTCTTGCACAGGGCTTCTTCAAGACATATCTATTGATGAATGGAATAGAGTCATAGCAACTAATCTTACAGGTACTTACAACTTGTGCAAAGCAGTTCTTCCAGAAATGATAAGCAAAAAAGATGGCTCTATTATAAATATTTCTTCCGTTTGGGGAATTTGCGGAGCAGCAAATGAAGTTGCTTATTCTGCATCAAAAGCTGGCGTAATTGGACTTACAAAGGCTCTAGCAAAAGAATTAGGTCCTAGCAACATTAGAGTAAACTGTATAGCACCCGGGATAGTTATGACAGATATGACTTCAGACCTTACCATGGAAGAGCTTGATGATATCACATCACAAATCCCGCTTGGAAAAGTTGGCTCAACCGATGATGTAGCAAATCTTGCATTATTTTTAGCTGACGAAAAATCAAGCTATATTACTGGACAAGTTATTTCGCCAAATGGCGGCTGGGTGATATAGAGCTGCGCAGATTTAAAAGCTTAAATGGCGTGTGCAATTGACTAAGATTCTTAAAAGTGCCGTGAGCAATATGTATATAAATTCTAAAAATCGAATGCTACGACTTCACAGAATGCCTAATAAAGTAGTCGCACAAGCAATGGAAAATTTTTCAGGAACCAGCGGAAACGCACCTAAAAAATTTTCCTATTGCTTTGTAGCTTTAGAACTTTATAAGGCATTCTTGTTCGTCTTCACGCGATTTTCGAATTTCTATACATAATACTCACGGCATAATTAATTGGTAGATAATGGATTTTTTAAAGATCGACCTTTTGCCTACACTAGTAACTCCTTGTAGACATCACTTTTGCGCATCCCTTTTTGCTTCGCGACAATCTTCATGACTTCTTTCTTATCCATTCCTTCGCTTAAGTACTTGTACATTAGTTCTTTTACGCTTTCAGTAGCGATTTCTTCCTCGGGGTTCTTCTCTTTCTTTTCTATAAGCACTACAAACTCACCTTTAATATCGTTTTCATCAAAGTAGCTAATTGCTTCGTCTATAGTAAAGCGCAAGAACTCCTCGTGAATTTTTGTAAGTTCTCTAGCCAACGTTATTCTTCTATCTCCACCAAAATAATCCTTCATATCACCTAATGTGTATTTAAGTTTATGAGGTGCTTCATATAGAATAATCGTTCTGCATTCATTTTTAAGTTCCTCGAGTCTTTGTCTTCTACCTTTTTTGTTCATAGGTAAAAAGCCTTCAAAAACAAATCTTGTAGTATCAAATCCAGAACAAATTAGCGCTTGTACAAACGCGCAAGAACCTGGAATTGGAATTACTCTAATGTTATTCTCTATACATGCACGAACCAAGTCTTCACCAGGATCTGATATTCCTGGAGTGCCTGCATCTGATACAACAGCAAGATTCTTACCAGAATTCAACAAATCTATAACATAATCTATTTTAACGTCTTCATTGTGCCTGTAAAAACTGATTAGTTTTTTAGATATTTCAAAATGATTTAACAGTTTTAAAGTTTTTCTTGTATCTTCAGCAAGTATTAAATCAACTTCCTTTAGAGTATTAAGTGCTCTAAAAGTTATATCCTCCAAGTTCCCAATTGGCGTCGCAACTAAGTATAATACACCTTTATCCATAATTTCTCCTTACATTCTTACATATTTAAAACGTCCATCAAGGTCCATTTTATAGGACCTCAATGGGCGCTTTAAAATCTCAAAAATTATTTAAGCATGTGGTGCTCCTACCGGACAAACTCCAGCACATGTTCCACAGTCGATGCATTGAGAAGCGTCAATTTCGTATTTGCTACTTCCTTCTTTGATACAACTCATTGGGCAGTTTTGAGCACATGCTCCACATTTTACACACTCGTCTCCAATTGAATAAGCCATTTTATCACCTCCTAATATGATACTATATATCTTCTCCTCTTTTAAATCCTTCTTCTAATTGTTTAAGTTCTTTTTCATCTACTTCGTCAGAAGACTTTTTGCGGTCTTGCTTTCTGGCGTTTTTAATAATTGTTACTTCACTTAATGGAACTTGAATTCTAGTAATATCGCCATCTTTATCAATCTTAACAGTAAGAATTTCTTTAAGGATTTGGACGTCATCAACAACGCCTTCACCTTCTTTGGTCTTAACGATTGAGCCAACGTTTGGAAGCCTAGACAGCTTCTCGTCATATACTTCTTGCTCATGCTTTAAGCAACACATAAGTCTTCCGCATGAACCAGAAATCTTTGTTGGGTTAAGTGATAGCCCTTGCTCTTTTGCCATTTTGATTGAAACGGGATTGAAGTCTGATAAATGATTGCAGCAACATAGTTCTCTTCCGCAAATTCCAAATCCGCCAAGCATTTTGACTTCATCTCTAACGCCTATTTGCCTAAGTTCAATTCTTGTTTTATACACTGATGCTAAATCTTTAACTAATTCTCTAAAGTCTATTCTTGAATCAGCTGTGAAATAAAATAGAAGCTTCGAAGAGTCAAAAGTATATTCAACATCAATTAATTTCATCTCTAAGTTGTGCTTGGCTATTTTTTCTTCGCAAACTTTAAACGCTTCTTTAGCTTTTTTATCGTTTTCTTCAAAAGTCTTTTGGTCCTTAGCATTTGCAACTCGGATTGCTTTTTTAAGAGCACTAGTAATTTTTTCTTGATCCATCATTCTGTTTGCTACGACAACTTCGCCAAGCTCAAGCCCTCTAGCAGTCTCGACTATAGCACTTTGTCCTTTTTCAAATTTCATTCCATTAGGATCAAAAAAGTATATTTTTCCCAACTTTTTGAATCTAACACCTATTATTTCTTGCACCTATTTATCACCTCTTGTTAAGTTGCCATAGTCTAATCATCATATAATCTAATGAAGTATCAAAATTGGCATACCTGGCTAAATTTCTCTTTGTTTCTTCTATTATTTCTATTTGATTTGCAATTAAAATCGGGTTGTCTTTTATGTTTGCTCTAAGTTTGGATTCAAGCAAGTCAAAAGCATCATCTATTGTATCTTTAATATCCTTTTGTGCCTTTATTGCAGAAAGCATTTCATTCATTTTGATTAAATCGTTTTCTTTAATCGCTTTTTCAAATTCCTCTAGCAATTCTCCTCGAGAGTCGTCCAATAGTTCAGACATTCTTCCAGCACTTCCAGCAGAAAAATCATATAATTCTTTTGTAATTTTTTCTCCAGGAAAAATCTCTGTCATTTCCTCATAAGAAAGAGGTTTAAAATTTATGATTGTACATCTTGAAGTAATTGTATTTAAAATTCGATTTAAGTTTTGAACTGTTAGAATAATAGTCACATACTGTGGTGGCTCCTCAAGCACCTTCAAAAGAGCATTTTGAGCCATCGTATTCATAAGGTCTGCATCTTTAATGATGAACACTTTTTTGTTTGACAATGTAGGTTTTAACTGTGCCTCTGAAATAAGTGCTCTAATTTTTTCGATTTTAATTAGTCCTTCTTCTGGCTCTATTATGAATAAATCTGGTGATGCATCTATCTTAACACAATGCTCGCAAGTGCCGCATGGCAATCCATCAGAGCTATTAAGACACATTATAGATTTAGCAAAATCTTTTGCAAAAAGGAATTTGCCAATTCCAGAAATGCCACAAAAGATATATGCATGCCCAACAGTGCCATTTGCCACAGACAAAAGAAGTTCAGATTTAATTTCTTCGTTTCCAAACAGTTCTTTCAAATTAATTCTCCATAAATTAATAATCTAAATCATCTATTGTAACATCAGCTTTTGTAATTTTTCCAAATTTTGTAAGTGGCCAGATTCTAAACTCTACCCTTCCTTCAATTTTAGAAACTGGAATGCATCCAAAAGCTCTGCAGTCTTTTGAACCACGTCTATTATCTCCCATTGCAAATATGTAGCCTTCTGGAACAGTAAACTCTTCTGGAAGTCCGTCCTTTGTAGGATTAGTAATTGTACCATCAGGAAGATATTCGGATTCATCTAGTAGTTCGCCATTAACATATACGTAACCATCTACAAATCTAATTGTATCACCTGAAACGCCAATTACTCTTTTAATGTAACTGATTTTGTCGCTTCCCATTTCTAAAACGTTATTAACAAAGAAGTTCCAGCCTTCTCTATCATAGTAAGTTGCTTTATAGTCTCCAGGCTCTCTGTTTTTAAGATCTTCGTTCTTTGGTGCTTCAAAAGTGATGATGTCACCCCTCTTAACTTCGATGCCAAAAGTTCTAACTAGTCTATTTACGAATACCCTCTCATTACTATAAATGGTAGGATACATAGAACTCATTTTAACCTGTGTAGGAGTAAAAATAAAATATTTTATAAATATCGCTAAAAAGAAAGCAACTAAAATACAGCCTATCCATTCAAATGCTTCACGAGCAAATGACTTTTTTTCTTCTTCTGGTTTAGCTTTTTTTGGCTTTGTATCATTTGATTTTAGGCTTTCTTTGTTTTCGCTTTTTGCCTCTTCGATGTTTTCTTTTTCTATATTTTCAACTTCTGCATTTTCAATTTCTGTTTTTTCGTTTTCCATATATAATAGGCAACCAAAATGAAGCTGCCGTCATCTCCTTTCAGCTATTTTTCAATGAGATATTATACTATAAAAATGCTATGATTTCAAGCTTTCTTCATCCTTTATAGGAACTTTGATAATAACCTCAGTGCCCTTTCCTAGCTCACTCTTTATGTCTATGCTACCACCATTTGCTTCGATTATTTCCTTGGCTATTGGAAGTCCAAGACCTGTTCCACCCATTTCTCTAGAACGTGCTTTATCGACTCTATAAAACCTCTCAAATACCCTTGGGATGTCTGCCTCTGGGATACCAACACCATCATCAATAATCTTGATATATGCATCATCATGAACACACCCAACATACATCTTAATATTGCCATCTTCTTTTGTGTACTTAATGCTGTTTGTTAGGATGTTTGTAATAACTTGCTCGATGCCATCTCTATCTGCATACACCATTGGAACATTAGATGTGATGTAACATTCAAGATTTTGATGTTTTGTTTCTGCTTGAATCATATGCTTTTCACAAACTTGTTTTGCAAGTTCGCCTAAATCAAAGAACAATTTGTTCCAAGCAACTTTCTTATAATCAAATTTAGTAAGTTGTAATAAATCGCTAACAAGCCTTGTCATTCGGTTAGACTCTGACAGAATAACATTTAAAAATCTTGTTGCTTCTTCATCATCTGGCCTCATGTCTTGATCTAATAGTGTTTCTGTATATGTCTTAATAGATGTAAGCGGTGTTTTAAGCTCGTGCGAAACGTTTGCAACAAATTCTTTTCGCATTTCTTCTAATTGAACTTGCTTTGTTACATCATGAACAACGCATACTAGACCACCAAAATCATCTTCTTCATTTTTGAAACTAGCAAAAAACATATTTAAAATTAAGTCTTCAAATTTAACACTTTGCTCAGTAGATGTCCAATCGTCTAAGTACATTATCTTTTCCATGTTAATGTCTATTTGAAGCTTCTTGAAAATCTCTTCGAAATTGTTTTCTTCACCAATCTTAAGAAGCTCTTTTGCAACTGTATTTGCTAAGATTAGCTCTCCTGAAGTGTTAAATGCAAGAACGCCATCACTTAAGTGAAGGATTATGGCCTCGAGTTTATTCTTTTCGTTAGAAATTTCATTTAAGTTGCTCTTAATTTGACCTATCATGAGGTTAAAAGATTCAACTAGTCTTACTACTTCGTCTTCGGACTTTTGAGAGTCCTCAAGAATAATCTCTTCGATATCGCTACCTGCTGCTATAAGCTGAGCTTTCTTTCTAATTACCTCTATCGGCTTTGTAACGTTAGCTGCCAAAAGAGCAGAAACAACTAAAGTCATAATTGAAATAACAACCATACTAGCAACGTAAATAATAATAACTTCTTTTAATTGGTTATTAATATATGCTTTGTCTTGCTCTATAAGAAGAGTGTTCCTAACAGATAAGTCCTTTTCATCTCGAACAAAGTACATGAAGTAATATTCATTAGTATTGTAATCATTTATTAGCTCAAATGGACGATCAACTATATTAGAGGATTCACGTATCTTTGCTAATAATTCCTCTGGAATATCGCCATCCTTGTTCGTATAAAGCACATCTAAATTTTCGTCTAATACACTGCCCCTTCTAGCAGTGTTGTTTAAAGAAAAGTAAATACTAAATCTATTGATAAATTCTTCCTGTGCCGAGTCTTTTCGAGGGCTTGGTATTATGCTATCGTTTGGACTTGGAACACTAAAACTTGGAATTGTATTTAACATTTCTTCCACAAATCCATTTGAATAAACTTGTTCCATTTTTACTATTGAAAAAAATGCTGAAAAAATCATTACTATTAAAATAAATAAAAACATTACAAGTATCATTTTAGATTGTAAGCTTTTCATCATAATTTTTTATCTCCACATTTAATGCCCCCTGAAAAATTCAGGGGGCAGAAATTATTGATTAGATTTAATTATCTTGACCGCTAAAGTAATATCCTATTCCTCTCTTAGTTGCCAAGAATTCTGGCACACTTGGGTTTGGCTCGATTTTCTCTCTAATTCTTCTAACTGTAACATCGACGGTGCGGACATCGCCAAAGTATTCATATCCCCATACTTTTTCTAATAGTTCTTCACGAGAGAACACTTGACCTTTTTGAGTGGCCAAAAACTTAAGTAGTTCAAACTCACGAAGTGTAAGGTCAACGTTTTTGTCATTAACTCTAACTTCGTATTTATCAACGTCTAATGATAACGCTCCAAATTTAAGCTCTGGAGTAAGGTTATTCATGTAAAATTCTTTTTCATATTTTTCAGTTTTACGAAGGTTTGCCTTAACTCTGGCAATAACTTCTCTAACACTGAAAGGTTTTGTAATGTAGTCATCAGCTCCAAGTTCTAGGCCGATGATTTTATCAACAACATCTTCTTTTGCTGTAACCATAAGTATTGGAACACTTGATGACTGTCTGATTTCTTTGCATACAGAGAAACCATCTTTTTTTGGAAGCATAACGTCTAGTAAGATTAAATCCGGTTTTTCAGCTTTGGCAACTTCAACGGCTTGTTCACCATCGTATGCTTGACAAGTAGTATATCCTTCTTTAACTAAATTGTGATTTAATATATCAACAATATTTCTTTCATCATCAACTATTAAAATTTTCTTACTCATGTTACTTATTTCCTCCTACTGGATACTAATCTAGTACTATTTAATTATCCATTAACGAATCTGAAATGTCAATGTTATACAAGAATAATTTTCTTAATACTCCTATAAAGATTATACCCTATTTTGTAACAAGAATAAACAATAATTAATTTTAGAAATATGGATGAAATTTATGTTTCGAAAAAAAGTAAAACACGTAAACTTAAGTTTACGTGTTTTACAAATATGTTAAGCATTATTACTTCCTGACGCTAATGTTTCGGGATCGATTGTTGCTCCATTGTATCTGATTTCTAGATGACAATGTGGTCCGGTAGAATTACCTGTACTACCTACATAAGCTACAACGTCGCCCTTTTTAACTGAATCTCCAACGCTTACTGCAAATCTGCTGCAGTGTGCATAGTATGTTTCAAATCCGCCTGCATGTTGAACTTTAACAAGATAACCATAGTTACCTTTCCACTCTGCACAAGTAACTATTCCATCTTCAACTGCATGAATTGGTGTACCCATTGGTGCTGCATAGTCGCAACCGGTGTGATAACCACTTCTTCTCCAGCCATATCTAGATGTGATTACATAACTAGTAACTGGTAGTCCAAATTTAAGATCTGCTGATTGAGATTTAAGTGCATCTAAGATTTCTTGTGGTACAGTCTTAGCTGCTGCATAAGTTTGAACTTTTTTAACGATTGCTTCGTTTTCTTTCTTGATTGGTTTAATAATATCATTTGCAGCAACTGTTATGTCTGCTACTGCATCATATTCTTTTTCAAATTTCTCAGAAATCATAACCTTTGCTTTTTTGGTGTATGACTTTTGAGCTGCATTAACTTTGTCGACGATTGCTTGCGCGTCTTCTAATGTTTCTGCAAGGCAAACATCTTTCTCATTTACATTGATAGCATATACTCTGTAGTAAATATCGCAAGAGTCTTTAACTAATGCAAGGACATCGTCATCTTTAGTTTCAACATCTTTTTTAACAAGGTCAAATTCATATTCAGGCCTACTATTTAATAGAATGTAACCAACTCTATCACTATCGCCTTCTTGCAGATACTCTTCTATGTCACCCTGGACCTTGTTCTTACTAGTGACGTACCCCTTAAACTCACCATCCATATAAACTGAATAAACAGGCTTATATGTAGCTAAAACTATAGCGAATATGGACAGGGCACTAATAAGAATTGTAAGAATGACTTTTCCGAAAATACCGCAAGCATGCTTAGTTTTTCCAGAAACTCTAATCATATTTTCATCTCCTTTAATATTTGCTGTTTACAGACTAAAAGTATTTTACTATAACCCTACGGCAGTGGCAAGTTATTTTAGGAAAATTCACACTATGTTCAAAACAAGTGTTTGCATATTTACTAACATTTTTAGCGCATTCAACGCCAATCGCGTACTTCCGTATGTTAGCAAGGCAATAAAAAATGTGGAGATTTACATATTAATTTTATGTTAAGAATGTTGCAATTTCATGTCCATTTTGGGGACACGACAGTCAGCTCCCAAAATCGACTCCTCTGGGGACACGACAGTCAGCTCCCAAAATCGACTCCTCTGGGGACACGACAGCCAGCTTCCAAAATCGACTCCTCTGG
>JAEEGF010238324.1_pt1 | contig 17777 bp, 14 predicted proteins | sample 9134171 | NCBI WGS metagenome assembly JAEEGF01 (sample SAMN16246542, study PRJNA631951) | gut metagenome | biome: gut microbiome; feature: rumen; material: AP-attached | host: Bos | place: Iran: Karaj | collected 2018-10 | reverse complement strand
TTTAAAATTGATTTGTCATCGAATAAAGGTGCGCCTCCTGGTCTTGAAGTGCCCTCAAAAGGCGCACCGACGGGGTAAATAGAGTTAACGTACCATAACCTTCTGAACATTGCTGCCACGGCGGAATACATAGATTGCAGGAGTCAACTCGGGCATGCAGTCTTTATCGCCCGAATAAACCAACATTCCATTCAAGTTGTAGATTTCAAGTATGTCAGGCATTGCTTCGTCGGCGATAATGGAAGAGGTCGAAGACGAGTGGCTTGGAGAACTCAAACATTTGCATTTGACATTATGATAAACTGCATCAAGTGCTACTTCATAGTTGGTGGTGAGGCCAAAGGCAAAAATATAGAAATCGCCTATAACCAATGAGCCATCGGGGTTGCGAGTGATGGCAATCTTGCCCTCTTTCAATTCTTCAGGTTGGAATGTCGATTGCGGAGAGATCATATACATGCAACTCAGGAAACATCCCATCCATGTATGATATCCAAGGTCATAGCAGTAAGACAAGTCAATTTCGGCATGCTGCTCATCAAGTACATTGACTTTAAGGCCCTCATAAATTGTGCTGTCTAAGGACATCCCTGCCATTCCTGTTGCATAGAAGGCTCCGTCATGCTCATAAATGGACAAGTTGAATTCATCGGGGAAATCATAGTCTGATACATGACTCCTATCGACAGTTGCTGTCACATTATAGGCCCCTGTCCATGCAAGACCGACGGGATCAGGAGCAGAACTCGTTACCGTGATCATGCAAGACGCTTTCTTCCCATCAGCAGTCTTGGCTGAAACCACTGCGGAGCCAACGGACTGTGCTTTCACGACACCAGCCTGTGAAACTGTAGCCACAATCTCATTGTTGGAGTGCCAGGTGAGGGGAGATTCCATACTTGCTGTACGAACAACAGGATTCAGAGTCATGGATTCATTCACTTGAAGCGAGAGCGTCGGAATCAAGTCGATGCTGCATTCTGCATTGCCAGCAGATAAATCCTCCGCTGCGCAATAGTCATTAGCCACATTCCCAGCTACGGCATAATTAGCCAAATTCATTGATACGATGGTGATCATCATCACCAAAAAGTTAATCTTCTTCATAGTTTAAAGTATAAGTAAATCAAATCAACACTATAATGGCATGTTGCTCTTATCAAGACCATATTACTATATTTAACTTATGATGTTTTAAAAAACGAGGCAATGCATCAGACGCAATGCCTCGTTCATGCATGTGATTCAGATGCGTACAGATTAATCATCAAACCAGTCTTCAACTGTTTCAACAACAGTTTCGGCAGCGTCAACTACCTTCTCAATAATCTCATCTTTGTGCTGTTGGAAAATGCGATATATTCCCAAACCAATTTTAGTTAAGTTTTCCATAATAACTAATATTTAATTGTTAATAAAAAATGTTTTCTATTATAAAGAGCCGAAAACTAAAGAATTCTTACAAAACGTGTCACTTTTTAAGATTTGCTCCGCAATTTTGGCAAAATTGCCAGTGGGTCTCTATAGGTTGATGACATCCTGGGCAGATGTTATCTGAATAGGTGCCATTCTCAATTTGAGTTTTGATACGACGGAAATCTTCGCTCTCACTCCACTTGAGTATTTCTCGAACACGAACAGCAGCAAAAGGATGATCACTAGTTGCGATGGCATACATCTGCAATGATTTGTTCCAGAGGCCATCATTACGTATTACCTCATATTGCTCAGCTTGTTGAGCCCAAAGATTTAAGTCCAACTGATCAGTAAGTGTTCGTGGGCCTCCAGCTAAACGAGCTTGAGATCGTGCTACCACCTCAGGGCTTGTGATTATTGCTGCAGCTCGGTCTGCAGAGAGTTCGCTCTTGCGATTCCAATAGAATAAAGCCAGTTTTAATGGAGCGGCAATTAATCCTGTTGGGTCAATAGAGTCTATACCTCCCAAGACAAACGAGGCGAGATTTGAGTATAGAACATGGCGGCAAAGAATATGTCCGCATTCATGAGCGATAACACTATCAAGTTCTTCAGAGGAGAGCATCTCTACCAATCCAGAAGTAATCTGGATATAAATCCTTGTGTCGCCAAATGTCCAGGCGTTTGGCATAGGGTTCATTGTGAGATAGAAGTCAGGGACCTCAATACCTAATTTCTCACATATTGGTGGAAGCCGATTGTAAAGCTGTGGCAACTGTGATGGTGATAATTGTACACATGAAGCCATATTAACACCATGCATGATTTGCTCATAGCCAACAGCCAAAAACTTCTTCGTTAATGCGGTCAATCCTGGAACGTTTTGGAGTTGCCTGAGAGCTGCTGCGTCCTCGGGATGAATAAAGTCTGATGGATTCATATTTCCTATAAGATTGAATATTAATAGTTACGCGGTAAGTCTTGATCCACAGATTGTACAGAAACTAGTTCCTGAAATCATAGATGCGCCACAGTGAGGGCATTTCTGTTTCGTTGTTACCGCTTGTTCTGCAAGGTTAATTGCTGTATCATCAAGCTTAGATTGTTTGATGAGGCCCCAAATTTGGGTCAGTAGTACAGGCCAAGTCACAAATAACGTAATCATCGTTGGAATGACTTGCTGGCCAAATATGCCAACGCTGGCATCTACCAACACGCCATCATTTTGTGGCCGGAGTCTGATGTCGAGAGCAGTCCGCAGACCAAGAATTGCCTTGAAAAAACCACCCTTGGTTATTGAGACTTGCCGCCCTCCTCCGAACAATGGAGCGGAAGAATATTCATATCCTTCCCCTGTGAAATAATTAACGATGTTTTGTTCCATCGCGGGAATTGCGCTTTCGGTAGCAGCAATCAGTTTTGATGAATGGAATAGTGCCATAATAATTGTAGTTTAGTTGGTGAGTAATTAACTTGTTCATCTATAAGAGAGCTTTAATCGGAAAATCTTACAGAAAAAAATAGAACAATATGGCAATCAAGCACACAAAGATTTCAATATGAACCACTTAAACAAAAGCAACAATAATATTCAGAACCTCTATATATGAAACTAATGAGCGCCAACTAAACCAGAAAACGCATAAAGATCCATCAACAAAACCGATAAAAGGCGTTCAGTTATGCGGATGTATTATTGAAAAATAAAACCACATTAATCAAAGAACTCAGGTGAAAAGTTTGGTTCCTCATGGCCAGATTTCGAGTTCTTCCTAAATCATTTGTCAGTCCTTCTTGATCTTTTCAAAGAACGTGTGAATATTATAGCGAGCCCCCAAAGTTGAACAAATCTTTGGAGGCTCAATTCATTTGTTTCCTGTTTGTGAATCTCCTGACAAATGCAAGTATGTCCAAGAGAGTTTGTAGTTTAATTACAGGACTTTATTAATTGATTTAATAAACTGTCAGCAGTATTTAACTCTTTTCTTGCAGAAGCCATCTTATCGTAATAATTATTCTGTTTAACAGCATCAAAAAATGAATACTTATGATTTATATAAGTTGAGAATGTATTAGCGTCTTGCGTGATATCGTAGCCTCTAAAGGCCTGAACTAGAATTAAATCTCTAATAATTCCTTCAAAACTATTGTTATATATTCCATTAGGGTGATTATTTAATATCGGATACAGACCACAGCAAATTCGATTTTTTAGATAGATGATAGCTGAGTCGCCTTCAATAACTTCTCCGGTATATTCTTTTGCTGAATCCACCTTCAATTTAATAGATTTGTAATAGTCTGTATTATATAATAGTTTTGTATAACGATCAATCTCTTGCACTAATTGCTTTAAATCCATATCTGGCGAAATACTCATTGTTGAGATATTATGTCGTTGATTCAAATCAGTAATGATCTCATTCAATATACTCAAAAGCCTTGTATTGTTTATCGATTCATTATTCCAACCGATATCCATTAAACACATACTCTTAAATAAATCATGCCATGCGAATAATTTCCTCTCAAGAATATCATCTGAATCAATAGTATAATGGCCCTCTCTGTGAAAAATATTTACTGAATCCTCGAGAACATTATTCGTATATTTGAGTTTAAATTTCATACTCATAGCTGGCACTGAAGTGAAATACACAAGCAGATAAGTTGTCGCAAGTGAAAACATAGCTGGCATATCTTGCTGGTTTATGCGGTCTTTGATCAAACAAAGAAGAAAGCAACGAGTAATTTCCTTATATAAATCAACAAGAAGTTTGTCCTCTAAAACCCTAATAGTATTATTGGGAGCATTTACATTATTTTTTAGCAATTCTTTTTCTAATGCATTAATTTGTAGTGAATCAAGTTTCTCAAAAGAAGGGAGACTTTTTATATCGTACGAATTCCCTGTTATCAGATAGTTAATATTCGCTTCCCTTAATTCAGTAAATAGAAGTGAGGCATAATAATCAATTGAATCAATCTGTTTGCTTCTAGTCTTCTGTAGGTACTCTTCAAGAGTGGGAGCACAGGGAATAACACCTTTGACAATGCTATTTTTATAGTCCCAAACAAGCGAGGAGTCCATATTAGAAGATTTGTTTTCGTCCGCAAATGGAGAGTTTATAAAAGTGTATTGTATTGGGACTCCTCCATCTACAAATGGATATTTACTTTCTAATAATGATTTAGTAATTGCTGAATCTACTGAAACACAACACGGGATGATAGCTTTACCATTAACAGAACAAACTATTCCAAGTTTTTGTGTTGCCTTGGAATCCAAGTTGCGAACTATTACACTCCTCCATGAAGAAACATGACATACTGAACTAGGTTTAATTGCTATGGGATTATACCCTAAATTCAAGATGAATGTAACCACCAGAACAATAATTCCCAATATGATTACAGCAATACGTTTTCGGAAAGAATATTTAAAGAACTCGGAATTCGAATCAGCCTGCCAAAATAATACAGTAGATAAAAGAATCCACATAACAATTAATGCAATGCATATACTGAACCCATAGGTTTGTTTAAACTCATTGTAATTTGACACCCATGACATTAGAGACAGAACTAGCAATATGAACAGGATTGCCACTTTGCATACGACGAATAACTTTTTATGAGTACTACGAAGACAAAAGAAACCTGAAGCCCAACCCAAAAATAAAAGAGGAAACAAGATAAGTGCCCAAGATGAATCTTTTGGTTCACTTGTTCCAAATGTGGTTCGAGTAAGAAAATCATTGAAGGCAAAAACCGCAAACAGAAAACAACCGCCCCATAACGGCCATGTAGAAAAATTTTCATTTGAAACTACTTCACCCTTAACTCTTATTGTTTTAAGATTAAATGATGATACGAAAAGAACGACAATGCTTGCTACAAGCGCAATTACGGTTATGATCGGTAGAAAAAGGCTTTCAAATTCGATTCCTCTGTTCAAAAAACAGATTCCGCCAAACGACAACACACCTAGTGAAGACAAGCATAATGAGATACGTTGCCATTTCTTGTTTTTTCTCGTAACAGAAGCTGTCATTAAGGGTATCAATAAGACCAAAAACGCCAATAACAGAACCGCTGAAAATGATTCGCCAAATTCGATGTTATTTGAAATACTTATAATTTTTGTAGCTATTCCTTGATTTGAAGAAAGAAAAGAATGCATTAGTGGTTTAAGGAATGGCATTATGAGAGTCCACAAGTAGGCTATCACAAGGAAAACTGCAGTAATAATGCCAAACTGCATCCACTCTCCTCTCCTTTTGAGTTTCCAGGCTATTTTACGTTGCCTTTCTTTTCGAGATGAGTCTATGGCTTGACACAATCTATCATGTGGGAATTCGACAGTTTTTACCGCTTCTCCTTCAACTTCTTTTCTTCCAATTACTTTAATAAGGCTTACATCCTTATCACTCATCAATTCAACCCATTTTGCAATAGGTTGCATACTATTCTCATCTGTGTCTCTACGAGAGCGTTTCCCTTTTTCATCTACCAATGCGTTTTCAATGCTCTCAATGATTTTTTCATCTCTTACATAATCAAGTCCTATGGCTTTTAATCGTTCCTTGTAAAAACGTAAGAGGATATCATTTATTGTACCATCTTGATCACTTCTCAAGTTATTCAGCAAAGAATCTCTATCGCCCTCTGGTAATTCGCTCAAAGTACGGCAAACTACCGATAAAATTAATGCATATACACATGGTTGGTTCTCATTAATTGTCTTAATTTTGGAGTCAGCACACCCAATTATTATTTGATCAGCATATATACCTAAAGACTCTTCGTTTAGTGTTATAACCTCTCTTGCACCTTTCGGAGTTAATGGCTTCAGGCATATTCTGTTTTCTTGCATAGATGGCAAGAAATGTTTTTCTACACACCAGTAATCCAAGTCTCCCAAATATTCTGTTCGGAAAGAGAACAATGCTTTGTAGTTCTTTTGTGTTGGAACATCTATATTCAATTCTTTTACCAGGGCATGCAATGATTCCGGTAAATAATCTGTAGAGATTTCTTCAAGCCACGAAAAAAAACTATCAGTCCACTCGTAATCCGCTTTAGTAAACACTTCTTCGAATTGATCAAAAATAAAGAGTGGTTGCAACTCTAATTCGCCACGCTTAAAGCAATAGTTTCTTAGTTTCCACCAAAGATTATTTTCCAATGCAGCTGAAGCTTCTTGATTAAATCTGTTTAATGACCAAGAAGATTGTTCGTATCTAACGTTGTGCTTATTTGCTTCTTCCTTAATACGACTCTTAATGATGTCTTCAAAAGAAGATTTGTTAAATTCTTTGTCTTCAAACACAATATATACTGGGAAAAATCCCCTTCTGCGAAGAATTGGCAAAAGGCCAGCTCGGATTAAAGACGATTTTCCTTCTCCTGATGCTGCATAATAAACCGTATAGTCATTCCTTATGATTCGATTATAGAGAGACCTCGTTTCGTCACTTCTTCCAACAAATACAAATGACCCATCTTCATCATATGGAGTTATGCCCAAATATTTTTGTTCCATTCCCATATCAAATCATGTTGAAAACTTCAAACAACTCATCTTCTAAATCATCAAGATTGCAGATAATATCCTTTAAATGAATAAATAGAGGATATGTCCGCAACACACCATTATAATCTAGTTTATCTAAAACAGCATTAGTTAAATGTTCGTTTTTATGAACGATATTGTCTCTATCAGTATAGGTAACTTTTGTGCCTTTAATAATAATTGGGAAGGTATTGTTTATCCTGACATGACTGTTCTCTCGAAGATAACGTTTTATTCGTTCTATCTCTTCAAAAACACCCGTCGGTTCTTCAACGTATCCATAATTATGATATTGATTAATGGCTTTCTCCAAATAGTTATCCGTAAATATGAAAACATACCTCAAAGAATGCTCTATACCATGTTGTATGGCCTTCCAATAATTCTCACCTGGCTTTGTGCCGCCACGATTATCCATCCAAACTCTCTTTCCACATCTAACAGCAAGCAGATCATGTATTCTTGTTGCTATGTCCGCATCCTCTGATGCATAGGAAATAAAGAAATCCCATTCATCATTATTCTCCCACTTCACATCTAATTCGTTTGAAGCATATTTTTGAAGGTCACCTCTGGTTCTTCTATTGATATCATTGAATTTTGTTGTTAGAATTCTCAAAACAGGATCACCGTCATACTTGTCTTCTTTCAATAACTCAGTTGAAGTAGAAAAGGTTTTAAATTTATAATTGATTAGGAATTTATGAAAGCTATCATCCGAACTGTGCTTGTGCCAAACACCACCTTTGTTGTTCCTATCACTGCCGATAATACGTTCTTGGCTAAATGGATACCATAAAAAACGGAATAACCAATTAGGCAGATTATTACAACCTATTGGCATAAGTAGACCTAATCCTTTGTTATCATGGCCTTTGTCTTTAATATATTTTACAAGTGGGCTTGCCCCATACCCTTTCTCGGTATCAGTTTGATTTAGATAGTGAAGGAATTTAAGTAAATCGTCTTCACCCGAAACGTATTCACCAAGACAATCTCCAAAAATTTGATATATAGCAGGAAGGCTCAGGACTTCTTCGGATTTTGAGTAGCCTTTTGACGATACTTTAAAAGATACAGGCGAGAAGCTACTAACGTTATATTTACGATCAGTTGTGGAAATCTCTTTTTCTAATATGTGATAAGGGCATGTTGTGGCGATCACATCAAATTTCCCAGCTATCAAAAAATCTTTAACATCTCTTCTCAAGAATACTTTTTTATTCATCACACCATCATCAACAGACAAATTGATTCTGTCTTTAATTTTGTCTGGATTAAGATTTTTAAATTTATCAAAAAGTAAGTCTAATCCTATATAACCTGCAGAGAATTTTTTTTTCTCATCAGGAGCGACATCTTTATCTTTCAAGATTGCATCTATGATCCATTCTTGTAAAGGCACTTGTTTTTGATTCTTATCATCATCGCCTACTAAACCGACGAAGCAATCATCACCGATTACCGGTATGATTCTATCATGTCTATTTAGGACCTCGTTAACTAGAATTTCTAACTCCTCGTTAACCACGTTATTTAACTCAATTTGTTGTTGCTCGGTCATTAATGTTTCCATTATCCGTTAGAGGAACTAAAGCGTCAATTAACCGAAGATTACGAACTTGGACATAATATTGATTTGTATATATTTAGTGGTGACGAATCAGTATATCCATATCAGCCAATATGCAACTTGTAGTTAATTATTGACAAAAACGTTGATTTCTTCAAACTTTCTTAAAATACCTCAGGATCAAGAATGTGCTATCTTAATTCCTCCAATTGGCAAATCTAGAAAAAGTCTCATATTTTAGTTTAATTGGTCAAATGAAATCTTTCCAGGAGATGGGTTGCCCACAGTTTTCGCAGAATGACTGACTCTTGAAAATCGGCCTACCACATTTTGAGCATTTATATCCGTCGTCTTTGGCTTTGATTCGTCTCATTAACTGGTTGTATAGTGGGGTATTGTCATTCTTGACAATGTCATAGCCTAATTTCCGCAGCAATTTGATAGTATTGAATGCCATATTCCGGTCATATTCCTTTTCACTCTCTGGCAATTGAGCATAGGGAACCATACAAGGATTATGGGTATCATCACGAACTGGACCATATTCAATACCTTCAGCCTTTCGCATTGAGGCCCAAACTTCATGGGCATTTTCTGCAATAGCTTCACGCAGCTCAAGTAATTCATTATCTAATTGGATGTCATCGACCCGAATTGGACTTGGGCAATAAATGCCATCCGGTTTCTTGGCTGTGATTGTATAGTAGTTTGAGTCAGACCATGCTTTTATGAAAACATCTTCATCTATGACATCAGTCTGGCTTTGTAAAGATGGATCAAAGCAGCGAATTTTACGCTCAGCGGCGAGATAATCAAGTATTATAATGGCATGATTGGGATCTTTGTTTTCAGTAGAAACTCTCAATTTATCTATATTGACAACTACAATGACATCTTCACCATTAAGAATGGCTTCTTGCAGTTGCTGTATGTTTGTTTCATATGAGCGTTTAACCTGTAATCCATGCCGTTCCAAAAGGCGTCCCATATTATACAAAGGAGTTCCCGCTTCTTTCAACCAGCTATTGTTTAGCGCTTCCTCTGTTAATTCATCTTCTTCAAAATTAATGTCGTGTTTTTGCAGAATGAATTGTTCACAAAAAACATCACACAGATTATCCTTAGAAGATGCTGCCAACCTGGTCATTGGATGTACATCAAAATCCTCCAATTCATCATCTCCGAGTGATTCTTGAAGTCGCTCAAGGGTGATAATATATTCTTGCAGTTCTTCGTCATGGGCAATTGCGTCAAGCACTAGTGCCATCTCTGCCTCATTGACATTGCCATCCAGATAGCGATCAATTAGCTCATCTGTGACTTTATTGAGTCTTTTGTTCATATTCTTTTATTTTTTTGATTACAAATGTTGATAAACTTAAAATCGCTCTGCTTTTATAAAGCGACATTTTACTTTTATATGCTTTAGGCCCCCATCCCATCTCCAGTGCAATTTCTTTAGGTGACAACTTTTTTACAAAGATTAGTTCCAATATTTTTGCATAGATTGGTTGGCCTTTACTTCCAAATATAGATGCCAATTTATAATCGCTAATCAATTTTTGAACAAGTTCAGTGTCATTTCGTGCATCATAAATCTCGGCTAAAATACTCGAACCAATATCTGATACCGAATCTGTTTCTTCTGGCGGCACCGATTTGCTCACTCTTATTATAACATCATCAGGGTTAGGGCGACTTGTAACACTATACCTTTCTAAGATTTCTTTATGCTCTCTTTGTGCAAGACGAGTAACTGTTCTCCGCAACCAAGAGTCAAAAGATTGAGGTTCTCTAATTTGCTTGAGTTTCTCACACTCATTTGCAGTTAAACGCTCAAATGCAAAATCCCGTATTGTTAGCCAGATATCTTCATCAACTTCTGTGAAGTCAAAAAGTGCCAGATTTTTAAATAGGTCGGTGCACTTGGAACATTTGATGCTTCTATTATCTTCATAGATTACATAGTGAGACGCTTCCAAATCACCAGTAATCATGCGTTCTATTAATTCGATTCGAGTCATACCATTGATAATCTATTTTGATAGTTGCAAATTTACTACTAAAATAAATCCCATGCAAGACTCGAACCGAATTCTTAGAATCAATCACCAAAAAACACATCAAAAAAAGCTAGAATTAAATCAATAAGTCCCATAATGATGTAAATTTTTAAATTAAACTCTGTTTATCTCCTCTCAAAATTAGTTACCAAGGGTAGAACTCTGCAATCTCAGCCCAATCAGTATCAGCATAGAAGCCTAACACATCATGTGTAATTGAATGCCCCGTTGCGAGCGTATAGCCCAAATTAACAACTTTGTAAATCGTAAAAATACCCATATCTAAAAACTATTTAATTTATTAAAAACGATTACTGTTAGATTCGGTTGAAGCAGATAAAAGGATGTTAGTCATTATCAAATATCCCAGCGGCATCAGCTATACCGTCACTCACACCCAGGGGATCAATGATTGTAGTCATAATACCCCACTTGATCTGGCGAACCCCCTTGTCGATGCGGTCATCGCCTTCCTTCCAACCTTTATAAAAGTTGTAAGCTCCCTTTCCAATACCAATAAGTCCCATAATCTGTTAGTTTTAGAAATTAATGTAATGTTAATAACCCCGGCAACAAGTGCCTTCACTTATAAGAGCCATCATATAAGAATATCTTACAAATTATTTACAGAAGCACGTGGAAAATTGTTCAGGGTACACTGTTTTTCATATAGAAAAACAAACGTGTTATTCATTAAGTCAACACGTTTGTTTAATGTCAGACAAGAAAGGATTCTTACATGTGATCAACTCAAAGAGCATCATTTGTTCTTCTTGTTGCTCTTCCACTCGTGATACTTCCGATTGATCTCTTGAGAGCCGCGAATACACGCATAAGCGAATGCAACAGTTAAAATACTCATAATCTTATGATTTGAAATTAATAAAAGTGAATTAACCCCGGCAACAAGCGCCTTCACTTATAGGAGCACGATTACAAAAATATCTTACAAAAACAAGTTACTTCTTGTTATTGTTCCAAAGGTTTCTAATCCCAAGATAGATACAAACGGTGATAAATGTGAATAAAGTCATAGGTCTTAAAGTGTAATAAAAACATAATACTGATAACTCGAGGCAAACAATCCCTCTCGTTTAATAAGAGCATAATGTGGATCCTTTCTTACAAATACTTCGCACTACTCTAAATAATATTTTTCTTTTTCATCTTCAGTTAACCGCCATTCTAAAAAGTAGGATTTTAGCTTGGAAATCAAGCTATCAAGAGGTAAATATTTCCAAATGGTTAAGAAACTGTTCTCGTCGTCATTAGAAACGCTTGCAATGAACTTTCCATCAGGACTAATATTTGAGTATTGCAATCTCCATGGATGGCGCATATTATCAGAGATTAATGTGCCTGTATTGACATCCCATACTTTTACACAGTTTTCACTATTTGTGATCAAGTATTTACTATCTGATGAAAATGACAAACTATTGACAGAACTCTTATGACTCAGTATCCTGAATAATTCTCCACCTAAAACATAACCACTAATTGAACTTTTAAGCCAGGCTGTATCAGGCTGCTCAACCTCACGGCTCATCTCATAGTACAATTCATCATAGTTTCCCATTTGCCCGCCTCCATGAGCAAAATGCAAAGGTCTTAATTCTAAATTCAGATCTTTCCATATGTAAATTTCATTATTGTCATCACAAGCAGCAATCATTTTGCTATTTGGGCTTAGTGCAACAAATTGCGTTGCACTGTTTCCAATTTTTGTTTTTGAAATAATTTTTCCAGTTGAAGCAAATCTAATAAACAAAGAATCGGCTGTTGCTGTAATAATACTGTTGTCATCAATAAACATTGCATCAATAACTCTACTGGAATGTTCTATGAACGGAGAAAGCCTTCTTCCTGTATGTGCATCCCAAATAGCTGCTGTACAATCAGCAGATCCTGAAATTACATATTGGTCGTTTAGGCTGAAATGAGCAGATTTAAGAAAATCATTGTGTTGCATCAAAATGCCTTTGTCTTGTCCGGTTTCATCCAATATGCGTATCAAGCCGTCATCAAATGCAGCAACAATTTGCTTCCCGTCATGGCTATACTCAGCAGAAACCACCCTGCTAGAGTAGTAATCAGACTGAAAAATCATGCTTCCGTCAATAATATTCCATTCAGATATAGACCTATCTAATGACGAATAAAGTAGTTTATTAGAACTTGGATGAAATGTTACCATCGACGGATAAGCATTTGTTAGGAATAACTTTATTTGTTGAGTATGTGGATAAGGAATTCTCCAGATTTTTCCGGTATTATCGTCTTGGATACTAACTAAAGAATTACAATCACGACTAAACATAGCTGAAACAACGGGCCTTTCATGTTGTAATATACATTCAAGTTCCCATTCATTATCCGTATTCCAAATACGAGCAGTATTGTCTAATGACGTGGTCACAAAAAGATTCCCATCAGGCGAAAAAGCACAAGAAATAATTGCATCATCGTGGTATAATTCATGCTCTGTTGCTATGCCGTCTTCAGCATCATAAACATAAGCAGTTCCCTCAGAAGTGGTCGTTACCCAGTATTCACCATTAGGGCTGAATGATGCGTATAATGCTTGGGGGGTATATTGAAGCAAATTACCTTTGTTGGTGTCCCACAAATATGCAATACTATCATAAGTTACAACACTCAAACGGCTTCCATCATGATTTAATGATGAATACCTGCATTCTTGCGTTGAATCAAGCCTAGCTTGAAACTCCGTTGCCGTTGACAAGAATTCCATTAATGATGTTTCGTCATCATTTTGAAAAGATTCTAAAATCTTGGGAAATATGTTAGCAACCATATTATCTGGTTTGGCAACCATTGCATAGGGTCCTATAAACCAGGCAAATTTGTCTCCATCTTTAGTGAAGGAATATCTATTGACTGATGCCTGCCGACCCAATCTAGCAACAATTTCTCCTTTTGGTGTTGAACAAAAAGTCAACCCATGACTTGAAGAGCAAACTAAATAATTTCCATCTGGACTGTAAGTAATACTCCAAACATTTCCCCCAATCTCGAATTCATGTACAAGTTTCCCTGAAGGCACTTCGAATATTCTTGCAAATCCGTCTCGGCATCCTGTTGCAAAGTATTTACCATCTGGAGAAAAAATTGCACAATTGACTAACCTGTTATGCTCAATGGGTGCATATATCGTATTGCCTGATTTCACATCCCATAATTTAGCCGTATTATCATTCGAAGCAGTAATTATATAATTCCCATCCGGACTAAACTCAGCGGTGTTTATCTGAAGACTATGCTCTAATACGCATTCTTGATGCCAATGATTCGCTTGAAGGCTATCAACCGCTCTTCTCAATGCGTATTCAGCCTCGGGAACATATGGCCAATCATATCCAGAGTCTATATCTGGAATTACGTTTAATAAAACACGGATAGCTGTGCTTATGTTTCCTTCATCGATTAGTCTGTTAGCTTCATTTGCAATAGCTCGTGTGTTAGAACGAGTTAGGGCAAGATTTGTCTCAATTACCCTATCTTTTTCTTCTTTTATTTGGATGTTTTTTTCTTTTAAGTCAGCATTTGTTTTTTCTAGATTGGTTTGAGATTTATCTAGATCATTATAGGCTTTCAGTAATTGCTTTTTTTGTATATTGATACTATCATAAGCTAAACGAATCGTTTCGTTTGCTAACTCCAAACTATCATTTTTGGCTAAAACTATACTTTGAAGGGAAAGCTTTTCATTTTGTAGAGAGAGAATCTCGTTCTGACGAGCGATCTTTTCATTAGCTTCAATTAAGTCTTTGTTCTTTTTAGAGATATATCCTGTTACTGCTAAAAAGCAAAGAGATAAAGCTGCAACACTGAACCAAATACGTCTTTTTTTCTTTTCTCTTTCGTGCCGCTGCCACAAAGTGTCAAACTTTAAGTCAAACATTCGAGCAACAACCTTAACTACTGCGGCATTTCGCCCCATGTCATTAATATTTATGGCGAGTAGTTCTTGTTCCTTGCTAAGTTCTAATAGAGCAGAAGGGAAGCACTCTTCATCTGGGATTTCTGAGAAAGGAGTTCCACCAATGATAAATGGAATGATTTTGTCGGCCTTTCCTAAATCTATGAATGTTTGAACTTCTTTACTTACCCATTTTGATTGAGAAGCTATAGGAGAACATACGACAATAAGATACTTGGAGTCATATAGTGCTTCGTTAATTTCATCTGCCAAAACGCCAGCTGATAAATCTGAGACATCCCTAAAAATAGGACGTATCTTCTGGGGTAATGATGGGTTATTCTTTCTTAGATAAACAGGAAAGCGATAATGTTCCAATTCATGCTGTAACCATTTCGCCAATTTCTCATCTTCGCGTTTGTAGCTTATGAATGCGAAATATTCAAATTCTTTTTTCAAGTCACTCATATTCTCTTTGAAATCGTAATCTGTCAATAAAATTCGCTTTCAAAAAATAACTATTTGGCATTTGATGAGATTTTGGAAGTTGCTACTGGGCGGATGCTTCGACACCAATAAGTGTACCCATCGTCAACATAGATGCTATCTAAGAAGAACTTCATATTATAAGCAGTGTTTTTTTTATTCTGATTTTTTTCACATGACCAATAAAACCCAGTAGTGTTATCCTGTTCAATGGTTTTTCTTATACGACCAGCAGCAGGCAGAAATATTGTTTTTCCATTTTTTTTGCTTGTTCCCAACATGCCATAAGTACCTTTTATACTTGTCCATTTCCAGTTGCAATAGGTAATTATTTCTTCAAGTTGCGATTTTGTTGGCATTGACCATCCATCACCCATTTCTCGAGTAGCCTGGTCGACAAATCCCCATGGGTAAAGTTCTCCTTTTTCATATGGATTATTTGCCCCTAAATTGCGATCACACCAAATTGTTCCACTTGGTAGTCCAAGGTCAACTATTTGAGGGCCATCTGACTTTCCGTTTAGGATATAGAAAAATAGAAGAACGCCCAATAGTATCAGAGAAAGAATAGCCATTGAAAACTTCAAACGATTCTTCATAATAAGGTTAATAAATTTTCTGAATCTACTGAATTCCTCCTTCTGAATCATGCTTTGGGCCGAATTAACTACAGGCGTCCCTAAATTGCTTTTTAGTGTACGAATAAGTTTTTCAATCTCATGCTCTCGATTTGATTTGGAATAATAATCTACATAATCAAGATTTATGAGATCAAACTCAACATCTTGATTATATCGAGAACTGTCAAGTTTGATAGGAATTATGTGCTTTTGTCTGTCAACGGCAATCGCAATTTCTTTAGGAGTCCAACGCGAAGCATTAGAATTTTTAGAAGAAAAAAACAAAATTACAGTTGAATCTTCGATTGCCTGGACAATAATTGATTTATACGATTTTCCAAGATGGGCGTTAGTTCTATCAATCCAAACTTTATATCCTGCCGATTCCAATCGTTCGACAAAAGACTCAACCACTTTTGAGTCTTTTCTTGAGTAGCTAATGAATATATCGTTTGCCATATTACTTAGTTTCTCTTTTTATATGCTTACGGTTAAGTTGACCGGCTATTGTCATCTTATAGCGGAAAAAGAACCATTGATGCCTTCAATAATAAATATTTTCAATATTAATTTCATATCCTCTAATGGTTAAAAGTTAATATAACCATTAGAAAGTAATCTATGTTGCTGATTTATAGTAATTTCTAAATATTAAGATTACTATATGGACAACTTGAACGCAAATTTCGTCAAAATTTTTGATGTATACAAGAGATTGTTATCAAATCTAGCCAATAAACTTGGTAACATGTCCCTCATTCCAAAAAAAACGGCTTTGTGTTGCCGTTTTTCTAATCATTGTACTCACGCCACTTGAATATGATCAGTATTGTTTCTTTCGACTGATTACACGGATGTGCTTGGCATTGGGGTATTTCTTCCTCGCCTTGTAGTGAACATACATCCTGCTTTTACTCATACTCTCGATATGGATTAGCCTATCATCCACTTCCACCTCATAAGTATAGATAGTAGGTAAAGGCATTTTGGTGGTAGTGTTTCCAGCCCACCATTCAATCAGTAATTCTTTAATTGTCTTGATCATCTCAATTGATATCGGTTTATGAGGATTGAAACCTGCTTGGCGGTGAATTTTCCTCCTCGGCTGGTCGTGAATCCTTCTCGGTTAAGTATTCTCGACATTTCAGACAGACTCCTTCCCTCCGATACAAGGACACGGAGATAAGCTACGGCCCTTTTGTTATTGGGATTATTAAGGGCTTTTTGTCTGTTGGTTTTGTTCGAATTTGAAATAGCCTGGTCCAAGTTGTTCACGAGGTTTTCAGGCTTTCCAAGTGTTATCCCCCGCTGCCTTTTCGCCTCAAGGGATTGTTTTGTTCTTTGTGATATAAGGCCGGCTTCATACTCAGCGATGGATGCAATGATATGAAGCACTAATCGGTTGGCCTCGGGAAAATCACAAAACTTTATCTCAACATCGCTCTCCAGAAGTTTAGATGTAAAGGCGACGTTTCTTGATAATCGGTCCAGCTTGGCAACGATGAGTGTAGATCCGGTTTTTCTACACAGTGCTAAAGCTTCAGTCAATTTAGGTCGGTCAGTTTTCTTGCCAGATTCAGTTTCGACGAATTCAGCAATCGGCTTTTCCTGACCCAAGTACCTACCTATGATTTCTCTCTGAGCCTCAATCCCAAGTCCTGAGATTTCTTGCTTTTTTGTCGATTGTCTCAGGTAGGCCACATAAGTTGTCTTTTCATTTTCGCTCATTTTAACATTCTTGATAAATATTGAACGGTCGTTTAGTATTGTTCAAGAATAGTGGGACTCTCCAAAATTGCCTGGAAAATCCCACTTTCTCTCATTTTTCAGTTTCTGTGATAATGCCATATTCTTGAGAAATGCGTTCTTCATAGTTTTCACATTTCTCTATTTCACTATCCAGAATAGAAATCAGGTTGTCAACGAAGATGTGTTCTATCGTTTTTAGAATTTTGCCACTTTCATCTATCAGTGACACCTCGAATAGATCTTCTCCTTCGTTCAACACCACTTGGACATAGCCGGTGTGAATGAATCCTTGTACATGGAATTTCACACCAACTTCAACGATAGTAATGCTAGCCGGATTTATGCCCCAGCT
>JAEEGF012346146.1_pt1 | contig 17780 bp, 18 predicted proteins | sample 9134171 | NCBI WGS metagenome assembly JAEEGF01 (sample SAMN16246542, study PRJNA631951) | gut metagenome | biome: gut microbiome; feature: rumen; material: AP-attached | host: Bos | place: Iran: Karaj | collected 2018-10 | reverse complement strand
CTATAGTATTCTCCTCTCTCAAAAGCTTCACTCCAAAGAGAGAATAATTTTGTGTAAAAGAATGCGAAGCCCTCGGGCTTTAGTCGGTAGGACGACTCTGTGCCGTCTAGCTCGCCAAGACAGGGAATAAACTGGATATACCTGATATTCTCTTTACAGATGTATTCCCAAACATCATCAGGACGGTTGGCCATTTTTTCTGTCAGTACAGACAGGATATTGTACTCAACGCCGTATTTATCCATGAGCTTCTGTGCTTTTTTTACCCTTGTATAGGTTCCTTCTTTTGACGCATCAATACGGCAGTCATTATGTATCTCCGCAAGCATATCAAGGGATAATCCGATCAGGAATCCGTTATCCCTGAAAAAAATGCACCACTCTTTATCTAAGTTAAGACCATTAGTCTGAAGGGCATAGTTTACCTTGACATCACCTTTTAATACCTGAACCTCTTCGGCAAAGCTCTTGTAATATTCAAGGCCTGCAAGGGTTGGCTCGCCTCCCTGAAACAAAAAAGAAACCGTATCGCCCTTTTCCATATCACAAAAAATATTTGACAATATCTCCTGCACATTCTCCTGAGTCATGATTCCAAGGGAGGCATCTTTTCTTTTTTCACTTACATCTTCATAAAAGCAGTAGCGGCATCTCATGTTACAAAGTGATGATGCGGGCTTTATCATAATGGTTATATTCTTCATATGTTCACTTATAATTCAGATACGCACCTTTCATAGGGCTTTCGGCGTGCTCGCTAAAGAGCCTGAGAACCCCTTTTTTGTATTTCATTTCTCTGGGTTTCCAATTCTTTCGCCTCTCGGAAAGTACGACTTCAATCTCCTCAGGAGCCATCCTCTCACCATTGACGCCTATGACATTCAGTTTTCTGCCCGTCAGGTCAAGCTCAATGAGGTCGCCTTCTTCTACCAGCGCGATGGGACCACCATCAGCCGCTTCGGGAGAACAGTGGCCAATGACAGGCCCGGTGGAAGCCCCTGAAAAACGCCCATCTGTTATAAGAGCGATACTTCTGCCAAGTTCTTTATCTGAGCTGATCGCTTCTGAGGTATAGAACATTTCCGGCATTCCACTGCCCTTGGGGCCTTCATAGCGAATAAATACTGCATCACCTTTGTTGACCTTATGGTGGAGCACTGCATCAAGGCACTCCTCTTCTGAGTCAAAGGGTCTTGCAACAAGGACTGCAGTGTACATTTCTTTTGGACAGGCAGTATGCTTGATGACAGCCCCTTCAGGTGCAAGGTTGCCTTTAAGAACCGTAATGCTGCCATTTGTTCCTATGGCTTTGTCATAGGGTCTTATAACATCTTCTCTTGTAATAGAAACACCGTATCTGTTTCCCAAATCTTTAAGAAGACTTTCGCATTTATCGTAAAATCCGGTGTTTTTTAACTCATCAAGGTTTTCGCCGAGAGTCTTTCCGGTGATCTTTTTCTCATTTTTTGACTGATAAGTTCCATGTTCATCTCCGATTCTTGGCTTTCGATTCCATCTCCAAACATAAAAACGGTCTTCTATGATTATTGATTTTATCATAGAAGACCATTTATAACTGTGGTGTTTTCTAATTTGCAAAGTTTTTCAGGTTTTCAGATGGATATTATAGCTGTACTGCAAAATCCGCAGCAATGATCGTGACATAGCACACGTCATCCAGACTGTCATCATAACATGCACTGAAGATAATCTCTTTATCCTCCCCGGGTAATTCTCTGTTGGATTCACCTAAATCTGTTAGATTTTATAGCGCACATGTGTTAGATTTAGTGAAAAGAACAGATCATAGGAGAAAAACGCTTTATGGCTTGGGGAACATTTAGTTTTAGATCAACGACTCTAAATATGCCTGTCGAAGCTGAAGTACTTATCCCACAATCGGGCTACAAGAGCCTGGATCAGACAGGTGATTATAAAGTAATCGTACTACTGCACGGAGTACGTAATGACAGGACGGAATGGCTTCTTAAGAGCCAGATCTTTGAGATGGTAAAAGAACTCCCTGTTTTGGTTTTTATGCCATCAGCCAAAAACAGCTTTTATGTGAACACATATACCGGTTATAAGTATATGGATTACATTTCAAAAGAAATCCCGGAATTTATAAAAACTCATTTCAGGGTATCGGAGAATAGAAATGACTGGCTTATTGCAGGTTCTTCCATGGGCGGATATGGCGCTTTGGTCTGCGGGCTTAATCATACGCAGACTTTCGGCAATATCGCATCCTTTAGCGGTGCTGTGGATATAACAGATGATATCCTGCAGATACCTGAGTACAATATGGAGCAACTCTTTGGACCGGAATATAAAGATCTTTCCGGCAGCAACAATAATCTCTTTTACCTATATAACAAAATAGAACCGAAGGAACGCCCACGCATATTCATGTGCTGCGGTGATTCCGACTTTTTGAGACCGATGAATGAACGATTCTATGAGAAGATAAAGAGTCTTTATGACGTGACTGTTAACTGGGGAAGTGGCGGGCATGACTTCATTTACTGGAATGAACAGCTAAAAAACATGTTCCTGTGGTTTTGCCCTGATGAGATAAGAAACGGATACTTTATGGGGAGGTGCGGACATGATTTCTGTTAAGCTGAATGTCTTTTCAAACGTCCTCTACATGAACAGTGACCTGCGTATTCTTTTCCCTGATAAGATCATGCCTGATGAAAAACTGAAAACTCTATGGCTGTGCCATGGTGGATCGGGTGACGAGAATGACTGGCTATATCATTCCAAAATTGCGGAGCTCCCGGATCGCTATCATATGGCGATAATCTGCGTCAATGCAGAAGATTCGTGCTTTGTAGACATGGCGCATGGTCGCGCTTTTAACAGGTATATAGGTGAAGAGCTTCCGGATATATTGCACACCATGTTCCCTCATTTGTCCGACAAGCGAAGCGATAATTACATCAGTGGATTGTCAAACGGCGGATATGGGTGTCTCATTATCGGGCTTACATATCCTCAGCGTTACGCTGCCATTGGCGCATTCTCTGCCGGCGATAAGGCAGATGCTGTCTACAAGAAATCACAAGGCGGTGAGATGACTCCAAGAATCCGCATGTTTGGGCAAGAAGATATAAAAGGAACCAAATACAGCATCAGACAGCTTGCCAAGGACCTATCCAACAAAGACTGCAAAAAGCCAAGAATATACCACGCCTGCGGAAGTCTTGACCCCTGGCTTGATCTCAATCTGCTGGTAAAAGAGACTTTTGAAGAGCTGGATAACCCTGAATACGGCTATACTTACGACCAGATAGACGGTATGGGGCATGAATGGAATTTCTGGGACATTGAAATAATCAGGTTCATTGAATGGGCAGGCACAAAATAATCAATTTTTTGTAAATCCCAAGTCACATACGCTATGAGCCAGGAAAGCCTGGCTTAATCAACTGATAAATGAAACCGGGAATTCTTCCATGTCCTCAAGTCGCAAGAAAATCAATCCATTATCAACCTCTTCGATCTCTCCGAATGAACATCCGCCATCAATATCGATCAGGTTACCTTTTTTAAAGGATTTCAAGCACCCAAAGTCATCCTCAACCTCAATCCACTTGCGGATTCTTTGCACCGGAACATGCCCTGTGACAAAAGTATAATCATAGTCACCATAAATATACTCACCATGCGTTTCATAGTCATCACGGTATATCGAAGTCCAGACGATATTCCAGACATCTTTATAATTCATCTCTTTATACTTGAGGTTCTCAAAACCCTTCTTGTAATAAGAATGCGAAAGACAAATCCTCCTGTCTTTTACTTCAATCGTCCTGATGACGTATCGGTCATTAAGCCATTTCAATAATTCTTTTCTTTCGGCTTTCTTTAATGTCTCATACTGTGAAAACGTCTTATCACCACCATTGTAGAATAGCCAAAGGTGCCAGTCTTTTCCGTTCAGCTCATCTTTGCCATTGGGATCCACAGAATTAATCATCATAAACTCATGATTTCCAATGATCAGATCCATGTTAGGCTCTGTCATGATTTTCTGCAGAACCTTAATCCCATCGGGGCCTCTGTCTATGGCATCACCTAAGACATATAGATAATCTTCCGGTGAGAACTCAACAGCCTTAAGTCCAGCAAGGAACGTATTCAATTGTCCATGTATATCTGCCACAACATACGTCGACATAATGCCCCCCAAAAATCTTAATATACTTTACTATACATCGAAGACTCAAAATGTAGGATTATATGGAATCGATTCACGAAAAACGAATACAGAGCTTTTTACTTCTGATCCGATTCCGGATCATAATCTTCCTCATCAAAAAAGAATATTTCTTCTACTGTCTTGTTAAAATATCTTGCAATTCTCATAGCTAATTTCAACGAAGGATTGTACTTTCCATTTTCAAGACAGACTATCGTTTCTCTTCGAACTCCTACTTTGTCTGCCAGCTCTGACTGATTTATTTTCTTTTCTCTTCTTAGTTCATGTATCTTGGTATTTAACATCGCAGTTCTCCATAATCAGTATCCGATCTTCTCAAAAACATTGAACAATAATCCCTGTAGGAATCCGGCAAGGCCAGCAGAAAAGAATAAAATCTGCTCGGTTGAGAAGTATTTCCGAAGAACAGTCGACAAAAATGCAAAGAGCATTAAGGCAAGCGTGATCAGACTAACAGTTAAATCACTTGCTTTACCAATATGCCTTGAGTACATCTCGTCCTCATTTTCTTTTTTATGAAACAGTGTAGCAAAGGAAATGATGGACATAATAAGAGCTATGATAGCAACCACTAACCTGAACACCTTATTGTCGATTGAATACGACGCTGCCATTAGCATCAACGAGATTCCCCAGACCATGTTCTTATAACCAACTGCAGTTTTTAAAGAAAATGGATTTTTAAGAAAGTCTGCAAAAGTATTCATGATATCCCCCTTAGTGTTTTATTTCTAACAAATGTTATATATTTCTCACTTACATTTTTAATATATTACTATTACAGTTTTTTTGTCAATATTTAGTTAGAAATATCTCACATTATGAAAAACGCCTCATGTTACAGACCACGTTTTTGCAATCCGTATCACTTGGCGCATTATAATAATTGATTCTTGAAAATGAGTTAAAAGATTTATCAGATGCTGATTAATTCAAAGCTTTGCCATTCACATAAAGCGTATATCCATTAGTGTCGACGCTGGATATATCTCCATCAAAAGAAGTAATATAGGTATCTGACGTAATAGTCCAGGTACTGCTCTTGTCTATGGAAACAGATACTGTTCCTACTTCTGTAGACACAGTCTCACCCTTGGCATTTTTGATGTTTCCGTCAATAGAGCCCTTAAAGCTTGACCCGTCAGTAAGATTAAGTGTCAGCTCTGAGTCACTTCCTACAAGGATTGTTCCCTCAAGAGTCTGTGAAGCAGCATTTACAGTAGCTTTATTTGTATCACCATTCCATCCATCAGCACATACTGAAAGAAGGATATTAGCAGAATCTTCGTTAACAATCTTTACACCGTTAAGGTTAATTACAGCTGCAGTATTAGTGACATGGAAAACATGTCCATTCTTGCTGGTAAGCGTTCCACCATTCATGGTGAAGGTAGATGTACCGCTGTCTGCATCACCTGACATGGACTGATAGATCATGATCGTGTCATAGAAAGTGGCATTACCGTTGGTATCAGTATTATTTGCAGTCATATCGCAGTCATTCAAAGTAATTGAATTGATGCCCTCAATACAAACGCCTTCTGAGAGATTGGAAACAAGAGCTGCATTTGAAACTGTGATGTCTGCTGTTGAATAGATAGCCGGTGAGCCAAGTCCGTTTGTTGTATATGTGCCACCATCCACAGTAACTGTGCCGCCGCCTCTGTCAGTTCTTATTGCTGCAGAAGATCTGCCGCTGGTTTCAACTGTAAGATTAGTGGCCTTTGTGACGCCACCACCGGTGGTCATGATACCACCTGATCCGTCACCTGTAGTGGTTATAGTGCTGTCTGAGATTACAACAGTTGTCCCGTCGCCCTCAGCGCCATTCTTTCCACCATTTCCGCCATATGAAAAGACTCCGTTTGCGCCGTCAGCATCAGAAGAAATGTCTGCTCCGGTAATTGTGGTCGTAGATCCGTCTTTTACCAGAACCGCTGCATTAAGGCCATAGAAGTTACAATTGTCTCCACCATCTGAATCTCCGGTCTTTGTAACGGTTGCGTTAGAAATTGATACGTCCTCAGAGGTACTTATAAGAAGTGCACTTTCATCAGCAGTAGTACTTGCATATATCTTTCCATCCTGTGAATCAGAGCCTGTTATCTCAGTAGCGCCCTGGTAATCTATGTCTGCACTGCTGCTTCCGCCTCCAAATCCGCCGCCTCCTTCAGGTGGATTTCCGGGGGCCCCAGCTGGTGCCTGACCATCTGGCTTTTCTCCGGGAGCCCCATCTGGTGCTTCACCATCCGGCTTTTCCGGAACATCCTTATCATTTGGCATGTCCGACGGTGCCGAATGATCCTCGCTCGTACTTTCCTGTGTAACAGCATTTTCCTCGTTGCCGGAAGATGCTGTAGTTGTCTGACTGCATGCCGTAACAGCAACGCACATGCCTGTTACTAATGCTAAAGACAAAATTCTTTTTAACTCATTTTTTTTCATAATATAATCTCCTTCTTAATATCTGCTCATGTGACAGATGATATATTTTTGTTGTTAAAAGAGATTATGAATCCGAAACCTAAAAATAAGTTAAAAGTTAATTTAGTTATTCCATTCTGTGTGAGGTAAAGCAATCGCCTTCCAGGGATCTTTTACTGCATCCTGAAGCAGAATCCAGAACAGTGCATCATCGAGAGCTTCCTTAAGGGGATATGGAGATTCTCCACCTTCCAGGTACTCTTTCATATCAAGAAGGACTGTGGCAATTGCGTACTCATCCTGAAGCGTGTCGAGCTGCAGTTCCGGCTGCCATGTCCTTCTTATATCGCGAAGTGACTGCGTATCAAGGATACGGTATTTTTCAGGTATATTTGCCATAAGAAGTTTGCGCTGCGGATTTTTATTTTCGTCAAGATAGTAAAGAATCCGGTCGCTCCACTCGCCTTTTTCGCAACGCACCGTAAGATGCCGGGAACGTATATATGATCTGTATTCTACAGAAGCAAAATCATATACCGCAGTTTTGCCGGATTCATAATCAATATGCACGATGTCCCGTGTTTCCTGCTGAAAATGGCCGTCATAGGATGCACCATAGCGGGAATCCGTTTCTACGACAGGAGTGGTCCTCCTCTCGCCGTGGAGTACATATTTCTCCCCTTCAACCATCAGCATTCTGCGAAGAAGGCTGGCCGCATGATAATCGTGAACGAGGGAAAGATAACCGCTGGAAGCAGCGCCTAAGAGTCCGGATGAGATCATGGAAAGTCCGTTGGCTAAAAGCGGCTGCCTGTGATACTGTTCACAGCATACTATCTTCGCACCTTTAACTTCCTGCAGTTCCCATAAGCGATTCAGCTTTTCCAATGACGATCCGGCAGGGGTCTCCACCACAATGGGAAATCCTCGCAGTATCCACTCTTGTGCCACATCCGCAACGTGCTCCCTGTCTACGGCAACCACAATAAAATCAGGTTTTATCGACAGTGCTGTATCAATCTCAGTTGTCGCCTGAATCCCGGTATGCGCTGTTACCAAGGAAGCTTTTTCTTCTGAACGGCAGAGGAATATCGCTTTAAAAAGCTCAGGGTATGTTTTGGCAACTCTGCCATAGTATTCAGATCTGTATCCGGAACCGACTATTACATATGAAAGCATACTGTTCTCCTTGGCCTGTCTATCATCACTCAACAATTGTATACTGCATTAGTTCGTACTTAAGTCTCGTCCCTTCTGCTATGCCATCAGGCAAAAGAGCTCTCGCAACAAGCTTAAGATCTTCAGATTCAATATCTGTCCTTCTCAGATTAGCGTAATCGCCGTCAATACTTTCAACAACATAGAACCATGTTTCCATCTCTGTCCTCCTGTATTATCTCAATCATTTGTTTTTCCGATATTAACAATTATTATCCCAATGGCCACAAGAAGTAACGCAACAAACCCGCTTAAAGAGAAGGCTTCTTTATTCTCACCAAGGAAAAGAGCTGACAAAAGAACTCCCATTACCGGATTCATAAAGCCAAATATGGATACGCGGCTGACCGGATTGTGCTTTAAGAGAACTCCCCAGAGTGTATATGCTCCTGCGGATATAAAGCCCATGTAGATGAGGTTATATGCACAGGATTGGGTGTAGAACTGCAGCCTTCCGCCCATACAAAGCCCTATCACAAAGAGGATAAATCCTCCCAAAAGGAACTGATATCCACTTAGGGTCACCGGGTTTTCATGTTTGGAAAACATCTTGATGCAGCATGATGAGAAGGCGTAGAACAGAGCCGCCGTAAGCATTGCCCCTTCGCCTCTGAAGGTCAGCGCCCCTCCGTCCAGCAGGGCCTTAACGCCGCCCAGGATCATGATTATCCCCGAAAAGCCAACAATACAGCCTATTACTTTGCGCAGCGTTAGCTTTTCAAAGCGGAATATGGCAACAGCAATGATAATTGCCAGGAAATTCCCCGAAGCATTGACTATTGAGCCCCTGACTCCGCTGATATATGCAAGTGACATGAAAAAGAAAAAATACTGCCCCACAGTCTGCAAGAGGGATAACAGCGCAATGTATTTCACAGATTCGCGCCGCGGTATAAGGATCTTCTTTGCCAGAGAAGATCCAAAGACTATAGTCATAGCTCCTGCGATGAGAAATCTTGCCCCTGCAAGAGTTATCCTTGAGGCTGTGTCGTCAGGAGGTATCCTGAAGAGTTCATATGCAATTTTTATGGCCGGTGATGCGCTTCCCCACAGTATACAGCAGAAAAGAGCCGTGGCAAATGTCACAGGAAGAAGCGACCAGAAGCCGGATTTCTCACTTTTTGTCATATCTCGTCTCCTTTATTCATCGCAAGGTTGCGTACCGTTCACAGATATTCAGCAGAATCTCCACATTCTTTTCCATTGAGTGAATGGGGACATATTCAAATCTTCCGTGTGCATTCTCATATCCCGCAGACAGATTGGGGCACGGGAGCCCTCTGAAGGAGAGGGCAGCTCCGTCTGTTCCGCCTCTGAACGGCTCGCAGACAGGCTCTATCCCGGCCTGCCTGATTGACTCCTTCAAAATCTGCGTCATGAAAGGGACGTCCTTCAGCACTTCCTTCATATTGCTGTATTGATGCGTTATTGTAAGTTCTACCCGCTCCTGACCGTACTTCTTTCTCAGGTCATCAGCAAGCTCCTGCAAAAGAGCTTCTCTCCTGCCAAAGTTCCCTGCATCAAAATCTCTTATTATCAGTCTGACTCTGGCTTTCTCACAGTCTCCTTCGCAGGAAATGACATGGAAAAAGCCCTCAATACCCTCGGTATACTGAGGTTTTTCATTTTCGGGCAGCATGGACATTAATTGTGCTGCCATGTCTACAGCATTTATCATTATGCCTTTGGCAGTTCCGGTGTGCACGCTTCTTCCGAAGAACTCAAAAACTGCTTCCGAAGCATAAAAAGTCTCATCCTCATACCATCCAAGATGATCTCCGTCCAGAGTATAAGCGCAGCGGGCGCCAAACCTCTCAAGGTCCAGATCTCTTGCAAGCCCTCCGACCTCTTCATCCGGTGTAAATGCCAGACAGATATCGCCGTGTCTGATCTCACTGTTACTGCAGATGTACTCTGCCATTGTCATTATCGCCGAGATTGAAGCCTTGTCATCTCCGCCCAGAAGAGTTGTCCCATCAGTCAGGATAAGATCCTGTCCCACATATTGGCCAAGGTTTGGATAATCAGCAGCTCTCATCACTATGCTCTTTTCCCTGTTAAGAACAATATCGCCGCCATCATAATTCTCCAGGACCCAGGGCTTAACTCCAATGCCGCTTGCATCTGGCGCTGTATCCATATGCGCAATAAAACCTACAGCAGTGCCATTATCTCCTGGCATATTGGAAGGGATACGCCCATATACAACGCACCCAGCCTCGTCCATGTACACATCCGATACACCAATCTCTATCATCTCATCCCGCAGAAGGTGCGCGAGATCTCTTTGCTTGTCCGTTGTAGGCCAATGCCCGCTGTATGGCTGCGACTGCGTGTCAATCTGCGAATAGCGCAGCAGCCTTATCTTTACCTGTTCGTAAATCTCCGATTTCTCCATTCGGTGCTCCAATCAAATCAATATACGTATATTGTAGCAGATTTACTGAACGTGATGTTTCAAATAATAGAGCAGATACCCGGGGAAGGCAGGGTAAATGATTTCTGTCGACCTTGCCTGTTTCGCTCGTGGCATTTAGTACCAAATTTCCAGAAACCTGGCTTTTTTAAAAATATTGCTGTGTCAGCGGCACAAATCAGGTGGTGATTTAGTACTTGTTTTCTGAAAAAACGTTTTTATTAAAAATTTCACTGTATCAAAGTTTTAGATTGGACTAGAACAGATGTATTTTTAGTACTTATTTTCTGAAAACATGGGTTTTTTAAGAATTTCACCGCATCAATATTAGATAGCGCATGTTATTTTAGTACTTTTTTCCGGAAAAACGCCTCTGTTAAAAATATGAAACTTTTATTAAACAACCTTTCATTTCACACACAGATCACTCCAATTCCTTTATAATCAAAATAACAAATTCAGATATTTCTTTGCTTTTTTGGTTTTTCATTCGTATATATAAATAACTGAGTAAAAGAATCAATCTTTAAGGAGGAATTTTATGGAACCCAATAATAAAAATATCGATAACATCAACGAAGCACTCAATCTTGATGAGCTTGAAAATGTTACAGGTGGCAGTAATGCAGCTTTTAATAGTAACGCCGGTGTTGCCGGAGTAGCCGGGGTTGCCGGTGCGGCAGGAGTTGCTGGTGTTGCCGGGGCAGCCGCAATTGCCGGAGCTGCCGGGGTTGCCGGGGCGGCAAATAACGCAAGCAATGCACTTATTGGCAAGCGGAAAAGTGACGGAAGCTTGTCAAGATTCTGAAACTCTTGCATTTAACGACAGAGTTATGCCTGAATATTAAAAAGATAAAGGCCTTTATGATGATCGATCACATAAAGGTCTTTTTCGGTATTATTCTTTAACTTAAAGAATGGAGGAAATCAATGAAGATAAGGCTGATTGCCCTGATTGGAAGCTTGGCTGCATTATCACTTCTTAATAGCTGCGGAAAAGAAAACGCACATTCCGAAGCAGCAACCTCTTTTACCAAAAAGCAGGTGTCTGTTTACGAAAAAGACAAATCGAAGAATGCAGATCTTACCTGTGTTTTCAGCGACAATATGCCAAATGTCCCCTATGTCAGTGTTGAACAATATCTGGACCTTGTCTATGGAGAGGATTCAGATTACACACTCAGGGGCTTTTTCAATCACTATACGGTCAGCGGAAAAAATAAAAATACCGGTAAGACCGGCAGCAAACTCAGGATAGATGCGAAGAAAGAAACGCTGACTTTCGAAGATTATGAAGAGTTCGTAGTCGGAAAAAAAGACGGCACCATGGTTGACTATGTCGACATGACACTTGTATCCCGTGAAGGTGACCCGAAAATCACCTATGACCTGTCCGAATACGGTATTGACATTCATGCACAGGACGGACAGGTATTCCTGCCTCTCTCCACTTTATCAGATATCCTGGATCAGAGCCTTACCTTCTCCGATTACATTGATGGATCAATCTATCTGATCAGGATGGATTCTTCCGGGTCTGATTACACTTCCCATGTTCGGGAAAAAGAAAATGAATACTACGAGACTCTTACAAGAAATGAAGACACAGCTTCCTACGCATACCGGGAACTGTGCTTTGTGCTTGACAACCTTTACGGACGCCCCGGCAGAGCGCAGTCTCAGGATTTTCTGAACAGCCTGAATTCAATTGGACTTGATAAAACTCTGGAACAAGGCGGAACCATGAACGGTATAGATCTTAAGAAGCTGAAGACATATCTTAGCTCCACAAACAAAGCGGAGTATGCCCAGGGGCTTATCATGCTGGATAATCTGTTGTATGATGGCGGGCATTCTTTTCTGAGTATCCCCTTTATATTCAGACTGATAAACGATGAAAACCTTGATGATAATGAAGTAAGCAAAGGTTTTAAAAAGGTTCTTGACGAGGACCCGGCCGCCAAAGATACAGCCAATCACCTTCTCGATCTTGTAGATGGTACCTTTGTTACAGGAAACAGACTTAAGCGGCAACGGGCAGAAAGATTCGGAGCCCCCAAAATGACATGGGAAAATGCTTATGAGGAAGAAATTGCCTGCATTTATCTTTTTGATAATACAGCTATCTTCTGTTTCGATTCGTTCAATGATGAGATCATAAGAACAGGCTCAGGAACCGAGCCTTTACGGGAAGCGCTGGAATACGCAAAAGAAAACGGCTGTGATAATTTCGTTCTTGATCTTTCAACAAACGGCGGCGGAAGCGATCAGACCATGGGTTATATCCTCAGCATGATCTTTAATAGGGACGCTGCCATTTACCACATTGATACAAATACAGGCGCAAAAAAAGAACTGATCTTTTCCGCAGATAAAAATCTGGATGGGGACATCAACGAATTTGATGCAGACATAAAATACGATTTTAACTACGCTGTTATGACCTCAAGATATACATATTCCTGCGGAAACTATGCTTCGGTACTGGCCAAAGAAAACGGAATTCCCTTGCTGGGCGAGACCTCCGGCGGAGGCGGCTGCCTTGTTACCACGCTGGTGCTGCCGGATGAAAGTAACTCCTATACGATTTCTTCTTCCGTGGCCATGACTGATTCCAACTATCAGGGCGTAGATGCCGGCGCAGTTCCGGACTACCCTTTAGCAGTTGATCCGGATAATGAATCCGATAAAACGCAGCTCTATGACCCGGAGCAGATAGTAGCTATCCTGAATAGTCATTATCGCTGATACAGAAGACTTTTAATGCATATTTCAGTCAAGGCACCAATTAATTGCATTCATGACAAGTTTCTTAAACATTGGATGCTTCCACACAGACAAGATATGTCCCGGAGTAAGGACACATATTTTCCCTTTCCCAAGTTCCCTGACATAACCTGCTATCTGCACCCCGCCGGACTTGGATTCTGATTCCAGAAGGACCTTTGCATCATCAGCTGTTACCCTGATCTCGTAGTGCTCATCTCTTATGGTAAATGGCTCTACCCCTTCTGTGACAGGATGCTCAGCGACAGGTCGTACAGTTACGTCACACCTGGGCGGATGCTTTACAAATATATTCCCGATAAGAGACGCAAATTCAGGTGAATGGTCCTCTGTAAAAGAGTTTCCTGCATGAATTGACAGGATGGCTCCGCCATTTCTTACATATTCCTCAAATTCCTTTGGTCCAACCTCCGTAACACCCGGTTCAAACCAGTCTGCAGAGTTACCATGTGTCAAATGATATGACTTGCAATTTATGATAAGCGGATACTCTGCTATCATCTCAGGTGTAAGTATATCCTTAGCATCCCTGATAAACTCAAACTCCCAATCAGCAGATTTTATTTCTGCAAAGCATTTTTCTATTACCTCAGCCGGATGCCAGAGATCATCACATAAGACAAGTATCTTCTGCATATATTCCCCCTTACAATTCGTACAGGACCGAACTGTCTATATCAGAGACATGCTCAAACCCTGTGGAACTCATGATATATCTAAGCTCATTTCCAACTCCACTAATGAATTTAATTACGCCCTCTTTGCCTTTACTTTCAAGAGATGGCATCATGGACCTTCCAACTGCAGCAGCATCTGCAGTATAAAAAAGTGAGTTAACAGATATCACAACTCCAAAGCGATACATAAGCCATGGCAGAAAATTGCCATAACAGAGAACCACTACCGGGATAATCCCAGCTATTATTGTTAGGATATTCATCCCAAAAAACTTTCGTGGATTGAATGCCTTATACGGAGCATTGGAATTTCTGTTTGCCTTGTGACGCAATTTCTTGCTCTGCAAACTAAAATCGCCACCGTATTCCTTCTCTCTTCTTTGGTAATCCTCTTTATACCAATCACGATCATAAATGCCCATAGCCACTCCTGAAACTAAAACATACCAGATAAAAGATATATCATCTGTTACTCTGCTATTGGAACAAGTGCATTTAGAAATGCTTCGGTCTCATCATCCGTATTGGCGCTGGCTGAACGGATATGTGATGCGGTGGATCTTAGCTGTAATGGTTTATAGCCCTCGACATAAATAACAGTATCATCAGTAGCCACCAGGTTCTCCATTTCCTTTGTTGTTTTGTTGAAGTAAAAATGACAGTCATTAAAACGAAGAATCTCATCGCTATTGTATACTTCTATTATTGCGTCATGAATCCCTTCAGAGTCGGAAAAATCACGATCATCCCATGTAGTATCTACCTCATACCACTTGCCATCAATTCTTACTACATTCCAGGCGTGTCCCATATTATCTGTGTCGCTCGGTTCTTCGTGTCTTGCAACCCCTGAAACACATGCACATGGGATACCCGCCTTATGCATTAAGTATTCAAAAGCCATTGAATAGCCCTCGCATACAGCCATGTTATCATGACCTGACGAGTCTTCAACTAACGCACCATATGCGGTATAGCCTAAGTCATCTACTTTCGATCCCTTTCCAAACAATTCATAATCATAGCTTACTGTCTGAATCAGTTTATCATGTATCTGAAGTTCAATTTCATCGTCCGGTAATGTCAAGTCAATATCCTGCATGAAGGCTTTTGTTGCTTTTTCAAACAAGTCAATCTGTGAAGACTCTATTTCATCAGGAGGATCCATTTCATATACATATGTCGTCATCCCGGCTGCTGTAGTGGAATATGCGTGAATTTTCGAGCCACCCTCCATAAGATAGAAGTATTCGGGATGATCATAATACATAGCCATAAACACGTTCCAGAAATAGTCATCGCCAAGTTTGCTGACTGTAGAATCCGAAGCCACAATCGAACTCTTATATCCATCTATGTTCCTGTGTTCAACCATATCCAGAAACATATCATATACTCTTTTATCCGCCGGACTAAGATTTTGATACATTACCCAGATATCATCTTTTTCCGGTGCTTCAGCATCAAGATCATAATTGACAGTTTTGCCGGAAATGATAATTTTTGTTTTTGGATCATAACCTGAAGGCATATCCGGTGCGGTAGTTCTTTTAGACTCAAGAAAGGCGCAGAAAAAAGAAACGCCTAAAACAAGTCCAATTATAAGTGGAAGTAGGTTATACTTCTTATTCGCTCTTCGCTTGCTGTAGGCGTTCTGGTTCTTCTTTAATCTGCTTTTCTTATGCCTTTTGTCGAACCGGACAATATTATCACGCATAGGCTGTTTGGTTAACTATTCCGGTATTGAGACTTCTCAAACATCATTTGTATTATCTGCTACACTCTTCAATTATACAAAAGAACTTTCTGTAGTTGACACAAATCAATTTTATCCCAGGGCACTTTGATAGATCTTTTCCACATCTGCTGTATCCAGCGGTCTGATCCTCGACAGTTTGAGCGTGCCGTTCATGGTCGCATCCATTGCAAGTGCCGCAATGTCCTCATCTGATGGGTCAATGCCCAGGCCGCGCAGACTTACCGGCATGCCTATCGATTTAAAGAAGTCAACTGTCCTCTCAATTCCAAGAAGAGCAGCCTTCTCGTCATCAGGCTCAGTCGCTTCCCAGACTTTTCTTGCAAATCTCGCAAACCTTGCTACAGCGCCGCCATACAGCTCTTTTGCCCAGGCTCCCCAGACTGCGGAGAGGGAATCTCCGTGAGTTACGTCATATCTTGCCGAAAGAGCGTGCCCCAGCTTGTGAACTGAGAAGTCTTTTCCCCTGCCGCACTCCGTGAGGTTGTTATGGGAAAGACTGGATGCCCAGAAGACTTCGCACATGGCATCATAATCAGCAGGATCATCTACTGCCAGCTTGCCGTTCTTTATTACGGTTCTAAGAAGGCCTTCTGCTATCTCGTCCGTCATATCACACTGGATGCCCGGGATGAAGTATCTCTCCATCGTATGCATCATTATGTCGGTTACACCGGCTGCGATCTGATTCCTGGGAAGGGTCGCGCCAAGTGCGGGATTGACGATCGCAAACCTGCATCTGTTAAAGTCTGTATTTATCCCGGCTTTTTTGCCAAGTTCCTCATTGGTCAAAACCGCAGAATCGCTCATCTCGCTGCCCGCAGCGGCTATGGTCAGAACTGCTCCCACGGGAAGAGACCTGTTAAGAGGTACCTTTCTGGTCCACAGCTCCCAGAGATCGCTTTCCGGATTGGCAGTGCCGTGGGCGATTGCCTTGGCTGTATCAATTGCGCTTCCTCCGCCAACGCCGATTATCATATCTGCTCCAAAAGAAAGTGCCAAACTTACGCCCTCTTTGGCATGTGCAAGTGTCGGATTGGGCTTGGCACCGGAGAATTCCAGATATTCAATGCCTTTATCTGAAAGAGACTTCTCTACCCGCGCAAGGAGTCCGCTCTTTACCACGCTCCCCTTGCCGTATACCAGAAGAGCTTTGCTGCCGTATTTGGCCGCAGTTTCTCCGGTCTGATTTTCAACATCCCTGCCAAAAACAACTTCTGTCGGTGCATAAAATCTGAAATTCTCCATCTGATACCTCCCAGTTATCAATAAAACAAACTCCAACCTTGCCAATGCTAATCATAAAGGATTCCGGCGCATTAATTGCTCGATGAAGCATGCGGCATGTACTGGTACAACTTCATGGCAGTCGATGATATAGGCATTGACTGGAGTACCACCTTGCCGGGGCCGGTTACCACGGTATTGAAGAGGCCCTCTCCGCCAAACAGGATGTTCTTTACTCCGGATACGGTCTGAATATCCATGGAGCAGGACTCTGACATGGCCGCAAGGTTGCCTGTATCAACTATCTTCCTCTGGCCTGCAGCGAGCTCATATTCGTGGGCAGAGCCATCTATCTCGAGGAAAAGAAGGCCTGAGCCCGTAAATCTTCTCATAAGGAAGCCTTCTCCTCCGAACAGTCCCTTTCCAAGCCTCTTCTGGAAGAAAACTTCGGATTCTATATCACCTACTGTTGCAAGGTAGGAACCCTTCTGTACGATAAGTCCGTTTCCGGGTGTTATCTCTATCGCGCGGATGGATCCGGGAAACTTGGATGCAAAGGCAATCTCGCCCGGGCGCTCTGCGATATAATCGTTGAGAAACAGATTCTCGCCGGTAAATGCCCTGCCAAACATCTTGCCAAGGCCGCCGCCCTCTGTCTGCATTATGATGCCCTCATCCATCCATGACATGGCACCTGCTTCGCACTGGATCCTCTCGCCCTGTGCAAGCTCTACTCTGAGAACCGGTAAGCTCTCGCCGCTGATTGAATAATTCATGTGTTGTCCTCCTTTTTCATGTAATATTTTTAATGATATTATGTGTTAGTTTTGATCAGATATTACCTGATTTGGCAGTTATTGCCTGATTAGGGTGTTGACGCTCAACGCACGTAATAGTGCCGCCCAAGCCACCTGGAAAGTCCATCGAGGCCCGGATAGACAATTCGCTCCGATACATTCTGGTGGTCCAGCATATCCCTGATCTGCCAGCGGATATCTCTGTTGATAATGTAGCAGACCGTCTTCTCGGTGTATTTATCGAGGAAAG
>JAEEGF011184951.1_pt1 | contig 17781 bp, 16 predicted proteins | sample 9134171 | NCBI WGS metagenome assembly JAEEGF01 (sample SAMN16246542, study PRJNA631951) | gut metagenome | biome: gut microbiome; feature: rumen; material: AP-attached | host: Bos | place: Iran: Karaj | collected 2018-10 | reverse complement strand
AAAGCGATCCACGTAAGCGGGGCAAAGCCCCCGTGAGCATGGTGCGGTTTAGAAGTAAGTCCTGTCCGTCCTTAAACGGAGACCGTGTGTAGTGAGAGGGAGTTCCCGGGTAGCGACAGCGGCAACAGGCGAGTGTGGGGTCAAAGACCAGGTCAGCCGTCGCTTCCGCCAAATATTTTATAAGAGGTTTTTTTTCAAATGTTTGAAGACAAAGTACTGGTTTGCAAGGATTGCGGCGCCGAGTTCACCTTTACCGCCGGCGAGCAGGAATTCTACGCCGAAAAGGGCTTCCAGAACGAGCCCACCCGCTGCAAGGCTTGCAGGCAGGCCCGCAAGAACGCTTCCCGCGGCGAGCGCGTCATGTATGACGCCGTCTGCGCGGAGTGCGGTGCGCCCACCAAGATCCCGTTTGAGCCCAAGAGCGATCGCCCTGTTTATTGCAGCGCCTGTTTCGCAGCACACCGCGGCAACTGAGGCTTTGCCTTCGTTCCGAATATGCTTGGCAACAAAAACGAAAATGAATGGTTCAAAGGAGCGGCTGAATAGCCGCTCCTTTGACGTTTACAGGTCATCCGCGTCCTGTACGGGATGCACCTCCATCGCGGGGTTTTGAAACTGTACGCTCTCCGCCCCAAGCTGTATCGGACCCAACCGCATCGGGTCCGCATCCCTCCCGAGTATTACGGGGGGAGGGTCGAACCTCGGAAACCCCGTCCAGCTTCCGTCGGGATCCGTCACGATCCCGTCCGGATCCGCTTTTCGATAGGCTTCCGCCGCTTTTTCCCCGAGCCCTTCCGTCGGGGGTGTTTTTTTATCCGTGCCGTCCATACTTAAAGTATGCCCGCAAAGGATAAAATGATTCATCGAAAATCAGTCGTCGCGGTTGACGATCTCGTCCTTCCAGCTTGCGTCGATCTCCGCCTCGCAGCGAAGCTGGCTGATCGCGGAGGACATTGCCGCGTAATTCATGCGGGTGCCCTTTTTGTCGGAACGGTAGGTGACGGCGCGGCTTTCGTCTATGCCGAAATGCTTTGCGGTCTCCACCGCGTCGATGTTCGCGCCGAGGAAGAGGAACTCCCAGCCGAGCTCCTTTTTGTCCTCGATCATGCGCTTGACCTCCTTGGAGCTGAATTCGCGGCTTGCGTTCTCCATGCCGTCGGTGGTGATTATGAAAATGGTGTGCTCGGGCACGTCCTCCTCGCGGATGTACTTATGCACCCTCGAGATATGGCGGATAGCGCCGCCGATCGCGTCGATCAGCGCGGTGCAGCCGCGTACCCAGTACTGGCGCTCGGTCATCGGCTCGATCTTCTCAAGGGGCACGCGGTCGTGAAGCACCTCGGAGAGATTGTCGAAGAGCACGGTGGAGACTATCGCCTCGCCCTTTTCCTTCTTCTGCTTCTCGATCATGGCGTTGAAGCCGCCGATGGTGTCGCCTTCCAGCCCGCCCATGGAGCCGGAACGGTCAAGTATGAATACGATTTCGGTAAGATCTTTTTTCATGGTTTTGTACCTCCGTTTGTTTTTGTTGTGCACATTTTACCGCATGAAAAAAGCCCCGTGGTCGCCTGCCGGGCGACAAAAAAAACGGACGACATAAAAAGTAAGGAGAGCTTCTGCTCTCCTTACTATATAATGATCGTCAATCCTTCGTAAGGTACACTTCCATGGGGGAAAGCACGATTTCTTCGGCGGAATTGACACCGAGGAGGCCGTCGCCGTTCCAGCCCCAGGCATAGATCCTGCCCTCCGCGTCGACCGCGAACGTGCGGGCATAGAGCTCCACCCAGTCGGAATCGTCATCCTCGCCATAGACCTCGCCGAGGTAGGTATATATCCCGCAGATCCCCTTTAGGCCGAGGCTTACGAAGCCGAACCTGGTTTCGAGCGTGCCGTCGCCGAGGCCGCCGTGAACGACGTCCCTGTCGTCCGCTAAACCGGTCGCCATTACTTCGCCGTCCTCGGTGATAATGTAGGTCTGCGCGTTGTTGGTAAACACGTATTTGACGTTCTCCGCCACGCATGCGGGTTTGGTGGAGCTGTTTTCCATGGGCTTGCCGACGACCGCGTTGGAGTAGGGCATCGACCATGCCCACAGCTCGCCGTTGGCTTTAAGCGCGAAGTTGTAGTTATAGCCCCAATCCTCGTCCATATCCCAATCGCATTGGATCTCGACCACGCCGTCCATAATGAAGGTCAGCGTGTTGAGCTCCGATTCGGGAACGTCGTGGTATTCGCCTTCCGCATTCCAGAGCCAAAGCGTGCCGTCGTTCTTGAGGATATAGGCGGAGCGGTCGGAGACCTTAACGTCGCGAATGTCGTCACAGATGGGTTCGAGCCCGTTTTGATAGCTGACATGATAGAGCATCCCGTCCGTGCCCAGCGCATACTCGCCAAGCCTGTCGTACACCGCCGCGATATCGTCGGCGATCTTCGTCCAGTCGCCGCGCTTGATCCACAGCTCTCCGCCGGACTTTATCATTGAGTAGGGGGAGAAGTATTCCACGTTTTCGTCAACGAGGATGGGCTCAAGTTCGCCGTCGACGGTATTGGGGTCGCCGCTCAGGCCCCAGCAGTACAGCGCGCCCGATTCGGTAAGGGCATAATAACTGCCCCAGGCGGGGATGATCTCCTTAACAAAGTGCATCAGCTCCACCGGTCGGCTGTGGTTTTCGCCGTCGCCCAAGCCAAGCTGGCCCATGTCGTTTCTTCCCCAGCCCCAGAGTATGTTGTCTTCACTCAGGGCAAACACCGTTTCGCCGACGATCACGGGGGTGAGCCCGTTGGCGATGAACCGCGGCGCGCTTTCGTCCTCGGTCGTGCCTATGCCGAGCTGACCGTAATCGTTCTTGCCCCAGCCGTAAAGCGTGCCGTCGGGATAGACGATGAAGAACACGTCCCTCGACTGTATGATCTTGGGAAGCTCGGGATAGGGATCCTCGGGCCTGAAGGGCATGGGAGTGTTTTCCGGCGCGGGCGTCACCGCCGGCTCTGTGGGAGCCTCCGTCGGCGTCTGCTCGGTAGGAACGACGGCCTCCTGAGTGGGCGCGGGCGCCTGAGTGGGATCGCCTGCGGAAGCGGGCGAATTGCCCGCCTTGCACGCGGCGAGGGAAAGCGACATGATAAGAATGAGTGCCAATGACAATGCGCGTTTCATGATGACCTCCGTTTAACGTGAACGCCGTTCACTTGCTTTCACTTATTTAACGCACGGGGAGGGGAAAAGGTTGCATGATATTCATAAAATCATAAAAAAACCGGCCCGTTAAACGGGCCGGCAAAACGATCGGATCAGTCCTTCATGTGCGCCTTATAGTAATTCATAAGGTTGCCCTCAAGGAGGATCTCCTTCTCATCGGGGGTGAGGCCCTTGATGTCGAGAGTGATATCCTTTACGCCGTCCTTGGTGATGACCTTGGCGGCAACGGTCTCGACGCCCTCTTCAACGGCCTTCCTGATGCCGGGAACGAACACGAAGTCGCCCGTCTCAAACGGGAACTCGGCGCCCTCGGGGAGGGTGAAGGGCAGGATGCCCCAGTTGATGCAGTTGGAGCGATAACGCTTGGTGGCGTACTCATAGCAGATATTCGCGAAGCCGCCGAGGACGCGCTGGCAGGAAGCCGCCTGCTCGCGTGCGGAGCCGTCGCCGGGCTTGTTGGCGAATACGCAGGAGCCGAAGCCGGTGTTAGCTATGAGCTCATCGGCGTTGCCGACCTTGTTAAGGGCGTTCATGATGCGCTCGGGCTTTTTGCCGTCGCGGCGCTCGAAGTCCAAAGCCATGACCTGCTTGGAGCGGCCGACGTACTCGGGCACGCGGCGGGAGAGCGCGAACTCCGCAAGGCGCAGGGGGTTGGAACGGTAGGAGCTCGTCTCACCGGAGGGGATGAGCTCGTCCGTGGTGGTGACGGGATCGCGGATGACGGCGTCGAGCTCCAGGAGCACGTTGTCGGTGAGCGCGTACATCGCGGGCCAATCGGTGATGTTGGGTCCGAGCTTCAATTCAACGGAGGGATCCGCCTTGCCGAAGCCGTTGTAAACGCGCTTGTCATAGACGGACTTGTCGAAATGATACTCGAAATGCTTATCGTCCCAATCGATATCGGTCGCGGCGGTGATGGCGCCGTGGTTCCTTGCGGTGGCGGCGATGGAGCGGGAGTCCATGAGCGCAACGGTCGAGATCTGACCCTCGCCGGGCTTGGAGCCCTCGCGGTTGGGGAAGTTCCTGGTGGTGTGGCGGAGCGAGAGACCGTTGTTGGCGGGAACGTCGCCAGCGCCGAAGCACGGACCGCAGAAGCTCTGCTTGATGATAGTGCCGCTCCTCAAAAGCTTTTCGGTCATGCCGATCCTCGTGAGCTCAAGGCTGGTGGGAACGGAGGTGGGATATACGCTGAAGCCGAAGTAGCCGTCGCCCACGTCGTAGCCGTCCATTATCTCGGCGGCGGCGACGCAGTTGTCGAAGGTGCCGCCGGAGCAGCCTGCGATGACGCCCTGATCGGCGTAGACCTTGCCGTCGACGACCTTGTCGGTGAGCTTGAGATGGACCTTCGAACCGAACTTCTTCTCCGCCTCGGCTTCGACCTTCCTCAGTATCTCAACGGGATTCGCGAGGAACTCGTGGATCGTGTAGGCGTTGGAGGGATGGAAGGGGAGCGCGATCATGCTCTCGATCTTGCTGAGGTCAAGCGCGATCATGCTGTCGTAATAAGCGACGTTCTTCGGATAAAGCTTCCTGAATCCCTCGGGGCGGCCGTGGATGCGGTAATACTTTTCGATCTCCGCGTCGGTCTCCCAGATGGAGGAGAGGCAGGTGGTCTCGGTGGTCATAACGTCGATGCCGTTCCTGAAGTCATAGGGCAGATTCTCGATGCCCGGGCCGACGAACTCCATGACCTTGTTCTTAACGAAGCCGTTTGCGAAGGTCGCCTTAACGAGGGCGAGTGCAACGTCGTGCGGGCCGACGCCCTTCTTGGGCTCGCCGGTGACGTAAACAAGGACTACCTCGGGCGCGTTGATGTCCCAGGTGTTCTTAAGGAGCTGCTTAACGAGCTCGGGTCCGCCTTCGCCGACGCCCATCGTGCCGAGAGCGCCGTAACGGGTATGGGAGTCGGAACCCAGTATCATGTTGCCGCAGTTAGCCATCGCCTCGCGGGCATAGCTGTGGATAACGCTCTGGTTGACGGGAACGTAGATGCCGCCGTACTTCTTTGCAGCGGAAAGGCCGAATACGTGGTCATCCTCATTGATGGTGCCGCCGACAGCGCAAAGGCTGTTGTGGCAGTTGGTCATCGCATAGGGGATGGGGAATTCCTTCAGACCGGACGCCCTTGCCGTCTGAATGATGCCGACATAGGTGATGTCGTGAGACATAAGGCAGTCAAACCTTATCTTCATCTTTTTGGCATCATCGGAGGTGTTGTGTGCGCGAAGGATCTGATACGCGATCGTATTCTCGCGTCCCTCGGCGGGGGTCACGCCTTCGACCGCCTCGAACTGAGGCTTGCCGTTTACCAGGTAAACGCCGTTCTCAAAAAGGTCTATCATGGTGCTCTCCTTCTGTTTTTTTGTTCAGGCACGATCAACGTGCCATACATACATATAATACTACTTTTTTTTCGCCTTTTCAACCTGGAAAAGCCAATTATTTATATTGAAATAAGGGGCGGCGCGTCCGTCAGACAAGGATGGGTCTCAAAAGCACGAAATACAAAACGATCAGCGCGGCGTGCACGACCATCATGACGGGAATGCCGATCATGAATTTCGCATGCTTCGTTTTGTGACGGATGATCTGCATCGTCACGTACATGGCAAAGCTGCCGAAAAGCGCCGCGATCAGCATCAGCGTCGCCTCCGGAGTGCGGTTCCGCGGATCGGTCTTTGCCGCCGCCTTGTCGCGGATCGTGAAGCACACGGCGAGTATGCTCATAAAAACAAAGAATGCAAGGAACACTATGTCGGCGATTTTCATTTGTAAAAACTCCTTTTCTGTTTGTTCTTTATTCTATTGTAATCTCCCCGGGATGATATGTCAATCGGCTTGAAAAATCGTCTTATAAGAGATAATTACAAAATTATTCTCTTTTCTGTTGACAAGCAGAGAACAAACGTGCTATAATATAAATAGAGCAAGCGTTGACGAGTGCCGTCGGGGAAGCGACCCCGAAGGCAGCCGCTTGTTTCTTTTTATCTCTTTTTTCAAAAAGAGCAAAGCGCACGCCGCGTTTTTGCCGCAGCGCGGCGCAAAACAGAATACGAAAAAAAGACCATGAAAGGCAAGCCTTGAGCGGCGAAGGCAAAGGAGAAAAATGAAGAAAAGAAATATCGTGACGCCCCCCGCGCCCGCGGAGGAGAACGATGCGCCCGCCGAAGAGGAAAAGCGCGTTAGCGCCGCGGAGAGGCTCGGAAGAGAGATGCTCGCGCGGCTCGGAGCGGACGACGAAACGGATGAGGACGAGCTTGCCGAAGCCATCATAGAGATAATGGCGGGCATGAACGACGGCGCGGAGGCGCCCGCCCGCCGCGGCGCAAACGAGCTCGACGACGACGTGCGCGACCCGTTCGGGACTATGCCCAAAATGCCCGTACCCATGAGGACCGGCTCGGGCAGCCTGAAGAGCACGGATTACTCCGAGATGAGCACGAAGCAGTTCAACGAGCTTAAAAAGCTCATCAAAAAGGCAAGCGCAGACGGCAAAAGGATCAGACTTTAACAGAAAGGAACAAACAAAATGTCAAACCCCAACATCAACACTCTTCAGGGACTGAGCCAGAACGGCACTTTCCCCACCACTTATTATGACAGGCAGCTCCTCGAGAGCGCAAAGACGAGGTTCGTGCACGCCGAATTCGGACAGAAGCGCCCGATACCCCGCAACAACGGCAACAAGGTCAATTTCCGCAGGTGGAATCTTTTCGACCCGCACACTGCGATGAACGGACTTACCGAGGGCGAGACCCCCGACGGACAGACCCTCTCCCAGACCAACGTGGAGGCGACCGTCAAGCAGTACGGCGCTTACGTCGAGGTAACGGATCTTCTCGATCTTACTGCTTACGACAGCGTTATCAACGATTCCGCGGAGCTTCTCGGCGAGCAGATCGGCACCGTTGTCGAATGGGTGACCAGGGACGCGATGTGCTCCACGACCAACGTCCAGTACGCCGGCGGCGGCAACAACATGAACAGCGTCGGCGAGTACAACAAGCTCACCGTCGACGAGATAAGGAAGGCGGTCCGCACCCTTAAGAGGAACAAGGCACGCCCCTTTGCGGATGACGGGCGCACGCCGCATTTCATCTGCATCTGCTCTCCCGACGCGACTTACGATCTGCAGAGCGACGAGAACTGGAAGAACGTTTCCACCTACTCCAATTCGGAGGCGATCTATTCCGGCGAGATCGGCAGGCTTTACGGCGTCGTATTCGTTGAGAGCACCGAGGCGAAGGTCTACGAGCAGAGCGTCCACAATAAGGTAAAGCTCGCCACCACCAACAGCTCTACCTTCGTTCTCAAGAGCAACCCCACCGAGATGGAGAAGGCGTATCTCTCCCAGGGCGGCAACAAGATCAAGATCGGCGGCACGGAATACACCCTCGCTGAGACGAACTCGTTTAATCCCTCCACGAACGTCGTCAAGCTCAGCGCGCCCGCCTCGCTCGCGGCAGACACGCTCGTATGGTCCGAGGACTGCGGTGAGATCGACGCGACCTCGAAGGACGGTCTTCCCGTTCATGCGGCGCTCGTATTCGGCAAGGACGCTTACGGCGTGGTAGACGTCGACGGCAAGGGCGCGGTACAGCTCATCGTCAAGCCTCACGGCTCCGGCGGTACGGCGGATCCTCTCGATCAGCGCGCGACGGTCGGCGCAAAGGTCACGGCTTACGCGGCGGTAGTGCTCAACGATCTGTGGCTCGTTAAGATCATCCACGCCGTTTCCTGACGTAAAGGGGGCGGTGCAAGGTGGCAGGTTTTATTTATAAAATCAGGAACCGCAGGCAGAAGGATCACGTCGACGACGTTCCCGGCGGCGAAAGACCGCGTTACGACACCGATTCCGGCGGAAGCTTCGCTCCCGCCGGGAGCCCCTCGCCCGAGCTTATGCGCCCGACGGCAGGCAAAAGGCGCGAGCTGTCGTCCTATCCTTCCGGAAAGGGGCTTCGCCGCGGCGCGCCGAAGCTCGGATACGCTTCCCCGGATGAAACGGCGAGCGAGCCGGTAAACGTGTCCGAAGGGGCGCCCAAGCCCTATTCGTATGCGCAGCCGAAGAGCGGCGCGCTTCCGAAGGAAGCTCCTGCGGAGACCGGGAACGGGTCGGATCCCGCCGCGGACAGCGGGGAAACGGAATACGATACCTCCGCCGCGATCTCGGATTTCTACAACAAGCTTTACAACAAGCTCCGCGCCTACGGCATTGCGGACATACCTTCGTTCAGCGAGCTGTACGGGCTTTTCGAGAGCTTCCTCCGCCCGGCGATCGACGCCGCGATAGCCCAGAGACAGAAGACCGGCAGGGCGAACAAGGCGGAGCTCGACGCAGACGCCTACGCCCGCGGTATGGGCGGGTCAAGCTACCTCTCCTCCATGAAGGCGAGGGAAAACGACAACGCCGCCGCAGACGTCGCTGCGCTCGAGGGCAAATACTCAGCTTCGATGGCGGAATACCTCTACAAGGCGGTCGAGACCATGCAGAAGATCGAGAGCGAGCTTGCAAAGACGAGGATGACCATCGCCGCGGCGCGCGCCTCGACCGGACGGAGCGGCAGAAAAAGCTCCAAGGGCAAATCGGACAAAACGGAGACCCCGAGCGGACAGGGCTCGCGCATGCCTTACGGACACAACAAGAACGGTTCGTATTTCGACGGCGCATGGTATGACGGCGATTTCTCGTATCTGGACAAGGATTATACCTACGTCGACTACGCGCGCTACCTCAACGGACTGAGCCCCTCGGAAAGGTATCTCTTCTTCACGAGCAACAACCGCGAATGGAGGATCCGCCGCTGGCAGGTGCAGTACAATCTCCCGCAGGTGGACTATTGGGATCTTTACGACAGGTTTATGCCCCATCAGACCACCGGGGGCGGCGAGGAAAGCATGCACGTTCAGGGGGGCACGGTATGGCACCTATTGTAAACGATGCGCGCAAAAAGTTCAGCTTCGGAGTGGACTTGAAGCGTACGCTGCCCATAAGACCGTTCGAGGTAGTCGACGGCGACACGGGCAACAGGTTTGTGATCAGCATAACCGACGACGGCGATCAGGTAGCTCTTACCGGAAGGAAGATCGTAGCGGTGTTTTCGAGCTCTAAGGGCGTCGCCGTCCAGGATGAGGAGAGCGGCGTTTCCATATCGGACGGCCGCGTCATGATAGACCTCAGCACGGATTCGTTCGCGCCGGGAATGGTGGAGTGTGAGTTGGAGATATGGTCGGCAAGCTCCGGACTTCCGATCGGACACGCCTACGACGTGCTCATTACGACGGCGAGATTCAATTTCGTCTGCCGGAGCGCGATGCGAACGAGGAGCGCCGTTTTGTCGGATCAGAACGAGCGATAACAGGAAAGGTTTGGATCTTAAGAAAGTACAATGAAAAACGCAGCGGATTTTATCGTATTTGCGCTCTCCCATGCAAAGGCGGAGAGCATACCCAAGGGAGCAAAGCTCCCCATCGACATCGAAGAATGCGGAAAGGAGCCCTGGGAATACCTCTACGGCACTACGGGCACGGTGGTAACGAAGGGACTTCTTGAAGAGAGATATGAGCATTTTTACAAGCACAGGGGCTGGACGCGCGAGGCGTTCGCCGCGGCGACCGAGAACTGGGCGGCGCTTAAAAGAAAGGCGACCGACTGCCAGGGACTTCTCGACAGCTTCCTCGATACCGACGTAACGGCGAACTACTGTTACAGCGCGTGGTGCACCGAGCGCGGCAGGGTGGACGAGGTCGAGCGCCCGTATGAGATCGGCGAAGCGGTGTTCTACCGTAACGGGGACGGCAGGATGAGTCACGTCGGCTTCGTCTGCGGCTTCCTCAACGGCGAGCCGCTCTGCGTGGAGGCGCGCGGCATACGCTTCGGCGTGTGCGTGACGCGCTTCTCCGAAAGACCGTGGACGCACAGGGGACTGGTAACGGGGAAGCTCTCGTACGACAGCGAGTACAGGGACGAGCCCGTCGTGCTAAGCGTAAAAAGCCCCATGATACAGGGCGAGTGCATAATGCATCTGCAGAAGGCGCTTAACGCCCTCGGCTACTACTGCGGCGCGCCGGACGGGCGCTGCGGCAGGATCACCATGAGCGGCGTGAGGGAGTTCGTCTCGCGCCACAGGGCTTCGTGAGGGGGGATCGGAATGAAGGACTTTTTCACATGGAGCACGCTCATGACATATTCGGGAGCGACGCTCGCGACGACCCTCATGACGCAGCTTATAAAGGAGATCCCCTTTGTCAAAAGGATCCCCTCAAGGCTTGTGAGCTATATTATCGCGGTCGTGATAATGGTGCTTGCCGCGCTCGCGACGAAGAGCTTCGAGTGGAGCGGACTCGTAATGGCGTTCATAAACGCGTCCGCCGTGGCGCTTGCCGCGAACGGCGCGTTCGACGCGATAAGGAAATGAAATCAGGCTTTTTTTGCGGGGCGCATGGCGAGTATCGACAAAAGCGCGCCGACAAGCACGAGGAACGCGCCGAGAATCTTCATGCCGCTCATTATTTCGCCGAAAACGAGCATGCTCGTAACGGAGGCGAAGACCGGCTCGAGCGTATTGAGCGCGGAGGCGGGGGTGGAGCCCAAAAGCCTTATCCCCGTAAGCAGCAGGCGAAGACCGATCATGTAGCCGAGCACGCCGCTTGACAGAAGCACCGCCCACATGAACAGGTTGGGCGGCAGGCGGAACCGACCTGCTATCAGCGCGACGGCAAAGCAGATCACCGCCGCCGAGCCGGTTATGTAGAAATTGGCGACGGAGGTATCGAGCTTGGCGTAAGAAGAGTGCCTGCCCGCAAGGAAATAGACCGCGTAAGCGAGCCCGGACAGCAGCGCGAGCGGTATCCCGAGGGCGGGCCTCGGACCAACGGCGGCGGAGCCGCCCGTAAGCGAGATGAGGGCAACGCCGCCTATCGCGATAAGGAGCGCGGCAATGCTTAAAGGTTTAAGCTTTTCCTTGAACAACACGGCGGAGATCAGCGCGACGAGTACCGGATAAGTGAAGTTTATCACGATCGTCATGCCGGCGGGGATGCATAGATACGCATACGATATCAGGAGCATCGTGGCGGTGAAGCCGCCCCCGCCGAACGCCGCCATTTCAAGCGCCTGCCTTCCGGTGACCTTAAGGCTCTTCCTCCCGATAAGGCAGGGGATGAGCGAGAGCACGCAGGCTATCGCCATGCCGTAGCCGACGACGGATTCGTTGGGCATCGCGCGGGAGGCGTCCAGGAGCATCGCTTCGGGGGCGCGACCGAAGACCCGGGTGAGAAAATCCCCCGGGAGACCGCCCTTGAGCGCCGTATTCGAGAGTATCGGCGTTATGCCGTAGCACATCGATGCGAGCACTACGCATAAAACGCCGACCGCGCGCGAGTTCTTCTTCATTGCCGAACACCTTTTATGCCTCGTTTTACAACGAGAATGATACAGCAAAACCGCAAAAAAAGCAATAGCAAACGGAAGGGAGGCGATCTTTACCCGCACATTGGTTTTACAGGGATCGCCCAATATAAGACAGAGGGAATTCTTTCTCTCAAGGGCGAGACACACCGCTTACGGGGGAGCGCGAGGCGGCGGAAAGAGCTGGGCGATGCGCCGAAAGCTCGTGCTGCTCGCAGTCAATTACCCCCGGCTGAACATACTTCTTTTAAGACGCACGCTTCCGGAGCTTCGCGAGAACCACATATTGCCGCTCCAAAGGGAGCTTTACGGCTTCGCACAGTATAACGCGACGGAAAGGGTTTTCACCTTTCCCAACGGTTCGAGGATAAAGCTCGGTTACTGCGATACGCAGGGCGACGTTTATCAGTACCAGGGACAGGAATACGCCGTGATAGGCATGGAGGAAGCGACGCATTTTACCGAGGAACAGCAGCAGTTTTTGACCACCTGCAACAGGACCTCGAAAAAGGGCTTTACACCGAGGATGTATTACACCTGCAACCCGGGGAACGTCGGACACGCGTGGGTGAAGCGGCTTTTCATCGACCGTGACCACAGGGGCGACGAAAACCCAGAGGATTACGTATTCATCCCCGCGAGGATATGGGACAACAAGGCGCTCATAGAGGCGGATCCCGGGTACGTGCGTCAGCTGATGACGCTGCCGGAGGATCTGAGAAGAGCGCATCTCGAGGGCGACTGGGACGTGCACGCGGGGCAGTATTTCCGCGAATTTTCAAGGGAGCAGCACGTCGTGCCTCCTTACGAGATACCCGCGTGGTACAAGCGTTTCCGATCGATGGACTGGGGCTACAACGACCCCTGCTGCGTGCTCTGGCACGCGGTCGATCCGGAGGGGCGCATAATAACCTATCGCGAGCTCTACGTAAGACAGCTCAGAGCGGAGGAGGTCGCAAAGCGCGTGACGGAGCTTTCCGCAGGCGAGGATATCGCCTACACCGTCGCCTCGCCGGACCTTTGGCAGAAGCGCGGACAGACGCTCTCTTCGGAGGGCGGCTTCGTCGGCGAGAGCCTGGCGGAGATATTCATAAAGGCGGGGCTTGCGGTAACGCCGGCGGACAATACGCGCATCGCCGGCTGGCAGAGGCTCCGCGATCACCTCGCTTTGGGGGCGGACGGCGAGCCCAAATGGCGCTGCTTCTCGGACTGCGTGAATCTTATCCGCCAGCTGCCGGCGCTCCAGTACGATCCCCGCAGCAGGGAGGACGCCGCCGACGGCGACGATCACGCCCCGGAGGCGCTCCGCTACGGCATAATGTCACGTCCCGAGGCAAACAGACCGGCGGAGACGAAGAGAAAGCGCGTCTTCGATCCCCTCGATATGAACAAGCCGAGAAAAACAGGTTATCTGGGCTGCTGAATAATACTGATTTAAGCGGCGGGCTCAAATGCCCGCCGCGTGAAAGGAAACCGAATGAACAACAAAATCAAAGCTACCGCGGACGCGGCTCCGCTTTACGAGCTCTTCCGCGAATTCTACGAGGCGTACGCGGGGGAGCGGGCGAGGATAGACCGCTGCGAGACCATCTACCGCGGCGATCACTGGTTCGACGTTCCCGTGGACGATCCCAACGAGCCGCGCCCCGTCACGCCCGTCATACACAGCGCGATAGAGAACGTTCGCGCAGACCTTGACGAATACATGCCCGAGGCGGTCATTACCGCCGACAGCAACGCCTATACCGAGCTTGCCGAGACGCTGACCCGGGTCATCCGCGAGGATCATCTGAACTGCGGGTATGACGAGGAATACCGCCTCCTTACGCACGATCTTCTGGTCTGCGGCTACGGCGTGCAGGAGATCGGCTACGATCCCGACGCCGCGGGCGGCATGGGCTCCGCGTTCATTCGCCGCGTGGATATCTCTTCGATACTCTTCGATCCCGCGGTGACGGATATCCAGGACGGCAGAGCGGTGTTCAAGTTCACACGGCGCACTCGCGACTGGTTCCGCGAGCATTATCCCGACGAGGACGAGCTCTTTACTGAGGACAGCCTCTATATGGACACCGTGAGCGACGGGCTCATCACGCCCCGCACGGATAAGAACATACTCCTTATCGAGTGCTGGCAGAGGAAATTCGACGCAAAGACCGGCAAATACTCCGTACATATGTTGAGGATGGCGGGCGGAAAGATACTGGAGGACTCCCGAAAGTCCCGTCCCGGCGGGATGTACAGGCACGGGAAATACCCGTTCGTCGTAACGGCGCTCTTCCCGAGGCGCGGTTCGGCGCTGGGCTACGGGCTCGTCGATATGTTCGAGACGAGCCAGCGGTATTCCGACAAGCTCGATCAGGTCGTGCTTAAAAACGCCCTCCTCGCCTCGCACAACAAGCTGCTCGTCACGGGCGCTTCGGGCTTCGACGCGGACGATCTTCGCGACTGGTCGAAGGAAGTCCACAAGGGCGATAACCTGAACGGCGTCACCTGGTTCCAGACGGCGCCGCTCCCCGCGTACATCATCCAGTACGTCGCGGATATGAGGGATATGATAAAGGAGGAATCCGGCTCCAACGACTGGTCGCGCGGGATGACCAATTACGGCGTAACGAGCGGCACCGCGATATCGGCGCTGCAGGAGAAATCGTCCAAACGCGCACGCATGGCGGCGAAGAGCCTGCATTCCGCTTTCCGCAAGGCGGTGGAGCAGGAGCTTGAGCTGGAGCGCGAATTCGCCCTGGGGCTGCGCTGCATAAAGACGTTTATCGACCGCTCCGATCCGGAGGGCGCGAGAAAGGCGGACGCCGCCGCGCGAGAGATAATGAACATGGACGATATGCCCATGTCGATCCGCGTCACCGTTAAGGTGCAGAAGGCGACCGGCTTCAGCGCGATCGCGCATAACGACACCGTGTTCCGCCTTGTCGAGACCGGCATGATCACCCCGGAGGTGGGTCTCGAGCTCATCGTTTTCGAGGGCAAGGAACAGGCGAAGAGCCTGATGAAGGAGCGGCAGACGGAATCGGGAATTAGCAATTAGCAATTATGGTTGAAAAACCTGCGGTTTTTCTTCCGTGACAGATAATAAAGCTTGGTTTCGTTTCGAAACCAAGCTTTTTTCCTGTAATGGATCAACACATCAATACAGCTGCTTGAAATCCTCCGGGCCGTGCTTGCAGAGGGGGCAGGCAAAGTCGGCGGGCAGGGTCTCGCCCTCGTACTCGAAGCCGCAGATCTCGCAGACCCATTTATGGCCGGTCGGCTTGGGAGCGGGCTCGACGCGCTCGAAATCCTCCGGTCCGTGCTTGCAGATGGGGCATACGAAATCGGCGGGGAGCTCGTCGCCCTCATGGAAATATCCGCAGGTCTTGCAGACCCAGCCGCGCTTCTCCTCGGCGGGCTTGTTCTTCTTGGGCTTGATATGCGCGAAGTAGTAGGCGTAGGTCACGCTTTCTTCGCCGGAGAGGACTTCCGCCTCGGTGACTTCCGCGGTAAAGAGGGTGTGCGTGCCGTTATCGGCGGCGGCGACGACCTTGGCGGAGAAGAACGCGTTGGTGTGCGCGGTGATGTAGGGGATGCCGTTCGAGGCGATCTCGAAATCCTCAAAGCCGAGGAACTTATGCGCGTTCCTGCCGGACTGGAAGCCGAAATGCTCGAATATCGCCATGGGAACGGACTCGGTCAGCGCGGATACGTTGAATTCGCCCGTCTTCATTATCATGTCGTGGGTGAGGTTCGCCTTGTTCACGGCGATCGTTATGCGCTTGGGGCTGTCGGTAAGCATCTGCGCCGTGTTGATGATACAGCCGTTCAATGAATCGCCGTCGCGCGCGGTGAGCACAAAGAGCCCGTAGGAGAGCTTGTTGAACGCGACGGGATCGATCTTCGCCTCGACGTTCGGATTGGAAGCGGAGAAGCGGACGGGCTTGACGAAATCGAGCGCGATCTCGTCGGCGAGCGCCTCGATATCGGCGTTCTTCTCGGGCTTTACGGAGGATTTAAGGGATACCGTCTTCTCGAGGAAGGTGATGTTTTTGCAGTTCTCCATTATGCCGTGCATGAGCTTGCCGCTCGTCGCCGCCCAGGAGCCGTTCTCGATGAACGCGACCTTGCGGTTCTGTATGTTGTGCGCCGCGAGATCGTGAAGCAGGTCTTCCATCTTTACGAAAATGCCCGCGTTGTACGTGGTGGAGGCGAAAACCAGGTGGCTCGCCTTGAACGCGGCGGAGATAACGTGGTCGGCGCTCGTCATGGAAACGTCGTACATATAGGTCTTGACTCCCTTTTCGTTAAGGCGGCAGGCGAGTATATCGGCGGCGTTCGCGGTGTTGCCGTAAACGGAGGCGTAGGCGATGACGACGGCCTTCTCCTCGGGCTCATAGGTTGCCCAGTGGACGTACTTATCGACTATCTCGCCTATGTTCGCGCGCCATACGAAGCCGTGCAGCGGGAGTATCATATTTATCTTGAGCGCGGATGCTTTTTTGAGCAGTGCCTGCACCTGAGTGCCGTATTTGCCCACGATGTTGGTGTAGTAGCGGCGGGCTTCGTCAATGTATCCGTTCATGAAATCGACCTCGTCCGCAAAGAGAGCGCCGTCCAGCGCGCCGAATGTGCCGAACGCGTCCGCGGAGAAGAGGAGCCCCTCGTTAAGGTCGAACGTGACCATTACCTCCGGCCAGTGCACCATGGGCGCCATTACGAAGGTGAGCTTGTGGCGGCCGGTCTCAAGCATGTCGCCCTCCTTGACGAGCATGCATCTCGAATCGAGATCGAAATCGAAATACTGCTTTATCATGGCGGCGAGCTTCTGATTGCAGACGATCGTCGTCTCCGGGTGACGGAGCACGAGCTCCGCCAGAGTCGCGCTGTGGTCGGGCTCCATATGCTGAACGACGACGTAATCGAGGGACCTGCCCGCAAGCTCATGCTCGATATTCTCAAAGAAAACGGTCGAGACGGCTTTGTCGACGGTGTCCATCAGCACGGTCTTTTCATCATTTATAAGGTAGGAGTTGTAGGATACCCCGGCGGGGCATTTGTAAACGCCCTCGAACACGGAAAGGCGGCGGTCGTTACCGCCCACCCAGGCGATATCCTTTGTGACTTTTCTGGTGCAGTACATTGAAAAACCTCCTTTTGCTCAGTTATAATCAGTATATCATTTTTATGGTTTGATTTCAAGTATGAGCCGTGTTATACTCATTATATATGAGGATCCGCATAGAAAACGGAATAATGCCGAAGGGCGTTGTCAAGCTCCCGCCGTCGAAGTCGGAGGCGATACGCGCGGCGCTTTTGCTCGGTCTTTCCGGGGAGGACCCCCGAAGGGCTGTCGAAGGCTTCGACGCGCCTTTCTGCGCCGATATTAACTGTGCGCTCCTTGCGGCTGAAAAGCTTGACGGCGCTTTCGTCGGCGAAAGCGCGGCGCTCATGCGTATGCTCATCCCCGTTCAGGCGGCGCTTTTCGGAAGGGTATCGGTCCTTGCGGACGAGGCGCTTCTGAAAAGGGGCTTCGGCGAGATAGAGGAATGCCTCGGCGTGAGCCTGACGCCCGCGCCCGGCACGGCGTTTATCGATGCGCGCGCGCCGATAACGGGGGACCGCTTCACGATCGACTGCTCCCGCACGAGCCAATTTCTCTCGGGGCTTCTTATCGCGCTGCCGCTCCTTGACCGCGAGTGCGAACTGATCGTCAAAAACGGGCTCGTTTCCAAACCCTATGCCGAAATGACGCTCGACTTCGTGCGGCTTTTCGGCGGCGCTATCGAAGAAACGGAAACGGGTTACAGGACTTTCCCTTCTGCGTACCGTGCGCCGGAGGTCATCCCCGTAACGGGGGACGCCTCCTACGCCGCCGTTTTCGAGGCGATGAACGTGCTCGGCGGCGAGGTCAACGTCGTCGGTAAGGACGAAAACACCCGTCAGCCGGACAAGGATTTTTTGAAATACGCTCTTCTCCGGGATGCGGATATCTCCGACTGCCCGGATATTGCGCCGCTCCTTGCCGCCGTCGCCTGCTCGCGCACGGGGGATACCGTCATCCGCGGCACGGCGAGGCTCAGGACGAAGGAATCGGACAGGGAAGCGGGCGCGGTCTGTCTCATTCGCGATCTCGGCGGGGAAGCGGAGGCGGGAAGGGGCTGCGTGATCGTTCACGGCGGCAAAC
>JAEEGF012166974.1_pt1 | contig 17782 bp, 13 predicted proteins | sample 9134171 | NCBI WGS metagenome assembly JAEEGF01 (sample SAMN16246542, study PRJNA631951) | gut metagenome | biome: gut microbiome; feature: rumen; material: AP-attached | host: Bos | place: Iran: Karaj | collected 2018-10 | reverse complement strand
TCCGGCTACCCAAGATGACCGCTACGAGCTGCTTCGCTATTATTCACTGACCAACGACCGTCTATATACTAAGATGGATGTAGATGCTTTTTTGCGGAAAGAAATCATACAGAAGTTCGGAAAGTCAGAATTTCGACGTATTTTCGTGAAGATAAGTATTGAAGGTGCTGGCGGTGCTCATTTCTTGCAGCGAGGACTATACATTGACATAGAGTTCAAGGATAAGAAAAACTATGAAAAAGCCCTCAGGGATTCTTTTGACAAGTTCATGCAGCAGAAGATAGAGGGGAAATCATGTATTGCTATGCCGATTATTGTTCAATTAAAGAACTTGGAGGAATGAGTCTTAGCACACAGCTTCAAATAACGCAACGCTCAATTAAGATAGGGAAACTTGTTGAACGCGGTATCACTACCCGAAAGATGGTCTTAAGTGGTGTAGTTCGCTATAACAAGGATGCAAAGATGTTGGAAAAAGACATTAAGGATGTTTCTACAGCTTTTGCTCAGTTGGGTCTTATGGTGGTAGGTCTTATTCCCGCAAGTGGAGGTGGAGGATCCGGTTCGGATAATTTAGACAATCAAACCACACATACTTTTATCGGGAATGTTTCTGCTGTTTGTCCTTTGCCTGGACTTGGCTGGTTGGGAGAGTTCCCTTTGTCTGCTCTTACGGCATATCAGATTAATGACAGTATCTTGAAATGTGGAAAGACCGTGTATGTTTTGGCTATGACAGGGAGTGGACAGGCTCGCCAGATAATAGCGTGGTTCCAAAAGAAAGCCTATACTTATATCAGAAATAACAATGCGGTTCAGAAAGTCCAGCGAAATGTTGCCGATCCTGTCTCAAATAGTATATATGGATTGATGCCTAGAGTGGAGACACTAATCAAAGAGCATTTATTTATGTTGAAATTTGACTCTGGAAGAACCTATGAAATGAACTTTAGTCAGTCATTCGATGAGAAAAAACGCATACGAAAGGGATTTCTGAAAGAATGGCGGCCTTTACTCCTTTTTCTCCTGTTCATGAGTTATAGCTTCTTAGGCATGGCTCAATCATCAGCGGATATTCAGTCATACATTTCTCAATATAAACAGATAGCTTTGGAACAAGAACGAACGTATGGCATCCCTGCCCCGATTACTTTGGCTCAAGGTATTTTGGAGTCGGGAGCGGGGAAGAGTGAACTGACGCGGAACTCCAATAACCATTTTGGTATAAAGGCTCTAGGCGGATGGAGCGGTCGAATTTATCTGGCGTGGGACGATGAAACGGAGAAAAGCCGCTTTAGGTGTTATGATTCTGCCGCTGAATCGTTCAAGGATCATTCGGAGTTCTTGAAGAATAACAGTAGATATAGGGATTTGTTTACCAAGAGTGTCTATGACTATCGAGGATGGGCCAATGGCTTGCAGAGAGCAGGATATGCTACAGCCACTAATTACGCTAAGGCACTTATAGGATATATTGATGCCTACCAGCTATATACAGTGAATGGAGGGGTGAAGCTCCGTGCTGGGAAAACGGTTACCATTACCAAGACCATTACCAGGGAAGAACTGAGTGAGATGAAGGAACTTCAATTGAACGAGTCGGAAGTTTCCGAAGAACAGGAGAGTGTCACCAATACCATCCAGAAGTTTGTTGTGGAAATCAATGATGTCAGATGCACTATCCTGTATCCAGGTGAAACGCTTTCTTCTATAGCGATGAAATACGATATCCCTAAATCCAAATTGTTGGAGTTTAATGAAACTACCAGCGATGAGGATCTGAATGAAGGTGATATTGTTTTTCTGGACAAGAAGAAAGGTAAGTATCAGGGTGCTCAAGATTATTATCGAGTGAAAGAGGGAGATACATTGTACGGCATCTCTCAGCAATTCGGTATTAAACTGGCCAACTTGACGAAAATGAACAATAAAAACTTGTTCTCCACATTGGTTGAAGGGGAAAAGCTTAAGTTGAAATAAATAAAAAACAACAATCAGATATGGCAATTAATTTTGAAGATTTTGCAAACTCAGGAGAATTGTTCGACGGTCATTATAAACTGCTGAAACCTTTGAGTACAGAGGGCGGAACCGCAGATGTCTGGCTGGCTATAGATGTTAATACTATCGACACGTCTTTTGAGGATGGAGAGGAAGAAAAGGGTGCTGAAGAAACTGGTATGACTGTGGCTATAAAGATATACAGGCCCAAGAATGCTCTTGATGTAGAGGGAGAACAACGTTTCAGGGACGAGTTTAAGATAGTCTATGAATGCCGTCATACCAACTTACTGCAACCTACTAGTTTCTCTATATTTGAAGGCATTCCTTATCTTGTTCTTCCTTTTTGCAAGAATGGATCGGCAGAAAATCTGGCAAGTAAGAATCTGACTGATGATGAAATCTGGAAGTTCATACAGGATGTGGCATCTGGCCTTGAGAGGCTTCATTCCAATACCCCCCAGATTATCCATCAGGATATCAAGCCTGGCAATATCTTGATAGATAATAATCATGATTATGCTATTACCGATTTTGGCATCAGCTCAAAGCGGGATGGGGCGCATAGCTATTATTATGATGATGAAAACACGGGCACTCTGGCATATATGGCTCCAGAACGCTTTATGGATGGTGCAGAGCCAATGCCTCAGAGTGACATTTGGGCTTTCGGTGCCACCCTCTGTGAAATACTGACCTGGAATGTGCCTTTTGGAGAAGAGGGCGGTAGCAATCAGTTGAAGTCTGATGCTGTGATGCCTGCTATCCCTAACGTGTCACCTGACATTCAAAAACTTATTCATGCTTGTTTGGCAAAGGAGCCTGGCGACAGACCTACAGCTAAGCAATTGGTTGAGGCGGCCAAGGCGAAGCAGTTCCCTGTTAAGTCTAAGAAACCATTTTATATCGCATTGTCAGTAATAGGAATCTTAGCTATAACGGCACTCACATTTTTCTTGGCGCGCACTACCTCAGATGAACTACCGGTGCTGGTTCCTGAAACACCTGTAGAAGATCGCTATGAGGCAGCATTAAACCGCCTCAGCAGCGAAAATGCCGATACTTTGAATCTGGGGTTGAGGCAGATGGATAGCTTGAGTAGCCTGAATTATGTCCCAGCCATCTATCAGATGGGATTCACTTACGGGTGGTACTCTGCACAGGAGTCGGTAAGGCGGAAGCAGGTTTTAGGCATAGAGATTGGCGATGGATACATGCCTTTGGTGGATAGCTATAGCCATATGGCAGTGGGGTATTTTACCAAAATCATGGAATTGAACGATGCCTCTTATGCAGCCATCAATGCACAGGCCATTTATCGTTTGGCATGTTATTATGTAGAGGAGAACGAAATCTTTAAGAAAGATGCTGATAAAGGTAAAGATTTCCTACTAAAGTCCAGAGAATGGGCAGTAAAAGCCGGTGACACTGCCATGGTGGAACAGATAGACAGGAATTTGACAACATTTGAATAACCATTAATATAGGGATAGAAATGAAATGGAAATTGTTTTTATTACTAGTTTTTTTTGAAGCAATAAGTACAAATGCTCAGGTAGCGAAGTGGATGATACCAGCTGTGTATGATACCATTAGGATGGAGAACAATGGGTATGTGATTGTCACCGATTCTGTGTTTTCCCAAATTTTATGGTCGATTAATGCCAGGCGACTTGCGGTTACAGAAGATTCTTTGATGCATTTTAAGAATAACTATGCCGTTACGTTAAGGCCTACTAGGGAAACCATCACGGGTTTTTATGATCGCTATGGAAACTTCACGTCACTTAGGAATTGCACGATAACCCATAATTATCCGTATTTCGAGAATGGATTCTTGTTGGTGAAAGAGGGCTCATCGTTGCATTTCGTCAATACCGATGCTAAGACGGTGGGGCTAACCTATGAAAACGCCTACCCTTTTTCCAACGGCTATGCCGCAGGCACGGCTTATAAGGATCCCGACAGAAAGAAAGATCCTTATCCGGTACTCGTTACTGCCAGACATGAACCTGTAGTCCTGAATGCCGATGGTAAAGAACTCTCCGACGAAGATATCGACTTCATTTCATCTGTGAATGATGAGGGCATAGGTGTGGTGGTGGCTCAAAAGAAGGTCTATTTCTTTCACGCTGATGACCAAAAGCTCACGCCAGTATCCCCTGAGAGAGAGAATGATGAAGCAGATCAAGTGAAAATAGATGGTAGAATGAACAAGGCTCTGCTAAAACAGCCAGATGGGTCAAGTGTGTTGTACGCCAATGCAGAAAATGGTAAGGAAGTATCCATTACGTTCGATGCTATCATGATACCTCTTTCGGTGATGTATGATAGTGGGGAATATGTGTATCAGAAGAAAGCTGATGAACCAGTGAACACACCCTTACAGACAGTTGAGAAAGATGGAAAGCTGGGCATCGTGTGGCCTAGTCTTAACAATGCCGAGGTTCTTCCTCCCCAGTTCACTGATGTGCCTTTGCTCTATGAAGACAGGGCTTTTGTGAAAGTGGGCAGGAAGTATGGCATGGTGGCAGTGAATCTGGATGAGGGCTTCCGCTTAACGTTGAACAGAGGAGACAATGTACCTTTCAGACATCAGAAGCTAAAGACTGTCATCCGCCTGGATATGCCTGTGGGTATTTCCTCTTCAGATACACAGATAGAGGTGGATCCCGACTCAGGATGTGAGGTGGATTTGACTTCTGTAGAAGGGCGAGATACAGATTCGGGCAACTACATTCAGTATAATTGTATACTTACTATTCCTGAATCTCTCCCTGATGATCAGCTGAAAGAGATTTCTTATCCTGTCAAAGTGAGATATGAGGGACTATTATCTCCGACTTTGGATGTAAAAGCCAACGCTTGGCATTATAAATACTATAATATTGATGTCAAGGAATCGGAAACGACCATCAAGGGTGGAGAAGTGAACTTTACATTTGACATTCATGCCGACCGACTTATAGGGGAAGAGTTGTATCCTTATATAGTAGCTATCCAGACAGATAATCTACAAACTGAGATTGAGAAGATTACGGAAACCCAATATAAATGCAAGGTTAAAGGACTGAAGAATGGCCTCAATGTTATCAATGTGCAGGTTTTTGAGGAGGGATGTCCTCCTGTTACATATCCTTTCGACGTGACTTACTCCAAGCCATCTGCGACACCAGGTAACAGGACGACGACTTCTGAGAAAGTGGAAATCAAAAAGAAAGCAACCCCCCATTTGGACATTTAATAGCAGAACCATGAAGATTAAAATTTCTTCCAAAACCGATGTCGGCAAAGAACGAGTGAACAATGAGGATGCCTTTACCTATTGTCTGGATGTGGATGCGCTACCCTGGAGTATTTATTCTGAAGATTATGTGCCCCTAGGCGAGCTTGGAGCTGTATCAATCGTCGCCGATGGTATGGGAGGCGCTAATGCAGGTGAGGTAGCTTCAGGTATAGCTGTCTCCTGTCTCGAAAACGCTTTTCAAGATAGGCTCGCCATATCTTCTCTCCATTCCGAAAAAGAAATCCATGATTTCTTAGCATCTGCTATAGAAAAGGTCAACGAAGGAGCCTTGTCTTATGTAGAAGAGAATCTTGAGTCTGCTGGCATGGGTACCACCATCGTGGTGGCATGGTTGCTAAAGGATCAGATTCACATTGCTTGGTGTGGCGATAGCCGCTGTTATCGTTTCAACCCTGCAAGCGGATTGGTAGCTCTTACCAAGGACCATTCCTACGTACAGGAATTGATAGACCGTAAAGAAATCAGTGAAGAAGAGACCATAGGTCACCCAGATGCTCACCTTATCACCCGCTGCTTAGGTGATGTGGATGCGTCTTCCGTTCCCGAGGTCAAGACCTTCAAGGTTAACGAAGGCGATGTATTCCTCTTGTGCTCTGATGGATTGTGCGGCTATTGTTCCGATGGGTTGATAGAGCGTATCATGTTCAAGTGCTATACTGATGTTGTCAAATGTACGAATGAGTTAGTAAGCCTTGCACTTAATAGTGGAGGTTATGACAACATCACCGTTTCTGTCATTTCCACCTTGCATGACAATGCTTTTGCTCCTCATCTTTCCATGCGAGGAAAGATCCGGCAGTGGTTGCGCCAATTATTATTTCTAATTTGAAAACAATCAACTACGTCGGAACACAAGCTATGGGATGGTACCTTTCCATTTCTTGTGAGGATAGTCGACAGCGTTACCTATGTCATGCCGCTCGCCATCGGCAGTGCGATAAAAACCGTAGTCAGTGCCGTCAGTAATGTAGATGGCATCAACAAAACCGTATCTTTCGGAGCTACGCCTACTACAAGATGGCTACCGCTTGCGGCATCACCATGTCGGAGTGCCGTCTGTTGCCAGAGGGTGACTGCAACCACTTCATGACCCGCCGGTTTGACCGCACGCCTTCAGGAGAGAAAATCCACATGCAGACTGCAGCAGGCATCGCCCATCTGGACAGAGACGTGCGTCACTCATACGAAGAGTTGTTTGACGTATTGCGCCGACTGGGATTGCACTATAAAGACTTCGAGCAGCTGTATCGACGGATGGTGTTCAATGTCATTGCACGCAACCACGATGACCACACCAAGAACTTCTCCTTCCTGATGGACAAGAAAGGCCATTGGTCGTTTGCTCCTGCATACGACCTTTGCTACTCCTATAACCCAGCCGGACGATGGACGAGCCGTCATCAGCTGTCACTCAACAGCAAGACCGACGGCTTTACACGGGAGGATCTGCTCGCGGTGGCACAGAGCATCGGCATACGCGATGCCAACCACATCGTTGAGGAGATTCGTTCGTCTGTTGCCTCCTGGCCGGAAACGGCGAAAGACTGCGGCGTAAGGCCAGAACACATAGAAGCCATCGGCAAGGCACTCTTGCTTGATATCTGAGTATGCGTCTCATCACATTGCCGACAAAAGAAGAAATAAGAACAAGGTAGCCAGTTTAGTTTATACCGATATTAAATATCCATAACCTAAACTAAACCTATACAATATTATTTATTACTTTTGCAAAATCAAATGAGCCACACATATTGCCCTTGAGGATACAACTAAAACAGTCTGCTATGTTTGATCAGGAATTGTTAATTGTGGTATATCGGAAGGATAATTAAGTTGACAAATATGAACTTTCTAAATGGAAATGATAAGAAACGCATAAAATCTGCGTTAAATGATAAAAAACGAAATAGGATAAAATTAACAATTGAAGGAAGTAATTTTTGGAGGGACAAACTCCATCTCAAAAATGGTACAACAAATGACAAAATCAGTGTTAAAAAGTGTTTATATGATAAGAAACGACAAATCGTATTGTCATTTGTTATCATTCTTTGTTTTTTGTGTGGCAAAAATTGTCGTTTTTTATCATTTTTCCGGCCCTATTTCGTCCCCCGATGCAAAATCTGTCCCTCGATATTTAATACTAGATGATTGATTATCAATGCTTTACAAAATTCCCTTGTCACATTCTGCGTGGGTAAATGAACATTCTGCGTCGGGAAAGCAGCCTGTCGGACTGAGCCTGCACCTTATTTAAATAAACATCGGTTTTCGCTTTCAGGAACTCATAGTCTTTGGGATCCATCTTGGAAAAACAAGCCACGGAACACCATGACATCAGGAAAAATAAAAGATATCTCATCAGAGCAAAAGGTTTTATTATTATACGTTTTATGGCACATAGATACATATTTCTGCTGTTATAGTTGCATAAAAAATAAATTCCAGGTTTCGATCTATAATTAATAATCTGCGCAAAATAAGGAATGAATCTAAAAGAATCGTTTCGTATCATTTTGCAGACCACAACGTGCATCTTGGTGCGGATGAAGGCTGACCGATAGCAGGGCAAGTGACGGAAATAAAGCAAAAACTGACGAACGATGAACAAAATGACGGAAAAACGGACGTTTTTCTTTCATTTTTTGTTTTGTTCCGCAAAAATGTATTACCTTTGCCGCGCAAAGACTATTTTATCCATTAACCAATGAACCAATGACTCAACAAACAAAGTAAAAAATGAAAAAACAAACATGGAAATTCGCCACGCTGGCCGTACTCATGGCTGCGATGAGCAGCAGCTACGCCATGGGCCAACATGCCCAAGGCCAAAACACTGATTGGCTGAAAGAACTGACAAGCCGCATCACTTTCAATGGCTATGCCCAAGGGGGCTACTCGTGGCAGGATGCCAACAGAACTCAGCGCAACGATTTCAATCTGAAACGCACTCTCTTATGGGCCAAGGCCCGAATCACCGACCGATGGTCGTTCTTGTTTATGCACGACTTTTCGAGCGTAGTGCAAGAGTTCTACACCGACTATCGGCTTTCTAACGACAAAGCGCTCACCATCCGCGTGGGCCAGTTCAAACACTCTTACTCGATGGAAAATCCGCTCTCGCCCACCATGCTCGAGCTGATTGACGTTTATTCGCAAGCCGTGCTCTATCTGGCTGGTGAAGGACCCGACCCGCTCAACGGCGTTAACTACGGGCGCGACATGGGAGCCATGATTTTCGGCGACCTGGCCAAAGGCCTGCTGCATTACGAGCTGGCCGTAATGAACGGACAGGGCATAAACCGCCGTGACGGAAACAACAACAAAGACCTTATTGCCAAACTCGAGGTGCGCCCACTTGACGGGCTGCACGTCGTTGCCACTGGGCAGAAAGGCAAAGGCCACGCCGTGGGTGAAGCAGATTGGAACCCGGGCGTGCATGCGGGCGACAACTACACACGCGACCGCTATAGCATTGGAGCAGAATATAAGACGGGCCAATATGCGCCCGGTAAATATAAGGAAGCCCGCCCCGTAAGCATACGTGCCGAATGGCTTGGCGGCAAAGACGGAGACGTTGGCAGCCGCGGAGGCTACATGACGGTTTGTGTACCTGTAGCCCCTAGTCTTGACATCGTTGCCAGCGGCGAAACCTACAACCGCAACACAACCGTCGACGGTTGGTGTCAGACAAACCTCACAGCCGGACTGCAGTACTGGTTTTACAAGAAATGCCGCTTTCAGGTACAATACACACGCTGCCTCTGTGGCGACATGCTGGGCAACGACTACAACTGGCTTCAGTCGCAAATACAGGTTGCGTTCTGACAATTGAGAATTAGCAATTGAGAACAACCTGCAAGATGAACTTGCAAAACTATAATAACGAAATATCGAAATAACGTAAAAACGAAATCATAAAATGTTTATCAAAATACTTCTTACCATCGTTTTCTTGGCCGTCATGGTGGGTGTAGGACTCTATTCCCGCAAGCAGGCCAGTAGTGTTGACGGATTTGTGCTCGGTGGACGAGCAGTAGGCCCCTGGCTCACGGCCTTCGCCTTTGGCACCAGCTATTTCTCGGCTGTGGTGTTTGTGGGCTACGCTGGGCAGTTCGGATGGAAATACGGCCTTTCGTCCACGTGGATTGGCGTGGGCAATGCTGTCATTGGCTCGTTGTTGGCGTGGATATTGTTGGGACGTCGCACCAAACTGATGACGCAGCACATAGAGAGCCGTACCATGCCCGACTTTTTCGGTACCCGTTACAACAGTCAGGGTCTGCGCGTGGTGGCTTCGGTCATAGCCTTTGTGTTTCTCATCCCCTACACAGCAGGTGTGTATAAGGGCATTTCAACGCTTTTTGAGATGGGATTCGGTATTCCTTACGAATATTGCGTCATTATTATGGCCATCCTCACCGCCGTCTATGTCATATTGGGCGGCTATAAGGCCACAGCCATGAACGACTTCATTCAGGGCATCATCATGCTCTTTGGTATTATTGTCGTAATTGCTGCCGTACTCAACGCGCAAGGCGGACTGACAGCGGCCGTCGAAAAGCTGGCAACACTTCCCGCCGACGGTACTGTGGCTGGCGGAACAGCGGCTGCCGAGACTAATGGCGGTTTTGCCTCGCTCTTGGGTCCAGACCCTTGGAACCTGCTGGGCGTAGTGGTGCTTACCTCACTCGGCACATGGGGACTGCCTCAAATGGTGGGCAAATTCTATAGCATCACCGACGAGAAAGCTATTCATCGCGGCACGGTTATCTCAACGCTTTTTGCCTTCATCGTGGCCGGAGGCTGCTATTTTCTGGGTGGTTTCGGGCGTCTGTTTGGTACGCCACCGACGCTTCCCAACGGACGGTTGGACTTCGACTCCATTGTGCCCTCTATGCTTGTCACCCTGCCCGATATACTCATTGCCTTGGTGGTACTGTTGGTGCTCTCGGCCTCTATGTCAACGCTTGCCTCGCTGGTACTCACCTCAAGCTCTACCATGACACTCGACCTCATCTATCGAGACAAGAAGTCGCTGCCCGGTGAAGTGGAAGAAGGAGCCATCGACGATGTTGTAGCTGAGAAAGTGGAGCTTCGCAAGGTGGTGGTAATGCGTGTGCTCATCGTGTTCTTCATCGTCATCTCGCTGATGATAGCCCTCAATCCGCCCACATTCATCGCCCAGCTCATGGGCATCTCGTGGGGTGCCTTGGCAGGAGCGTTCCTTGCTCCGTTCATGTTGGGCCTCTATTGGCGCGGAGTTACCACAGCCTCGGTGTGGGCCTGCTTCATTTGGGGTGTGGGTCTCACGGTGGTCAATATGCTTGCCGGCAACCCCATCAACCCCATCAACTGCGGCGCCATCGCTATGGTGGGTGGCTTCGTGGTAGTGTGGATAGTAAGCCTGCTTTCGCCGAAGATGTCGCGCCAGCGGGTAGACCAGATTTTCGAATGCTACAAATAGGCGTTTATCTTTCGCGGAAACTATAGCGTGACTATACACGCGGAAACCAAGAATCTGATGATAAGAAAAGCCAAGAGAAACAAGGAATAACAATTTGTATTCCTTCTGTCTCTTCTTGGTTTTTCTTTGTTTTTCATTATGTCCCCTGTTTTTATAATTATACAAACCGAGCATCTTTTTTGGGGGAGCAAGTCTCGAACCGAGCGAGCAGACCTGTAGATGAACAATAATTGACAAATATATATGGGAGAATGATAATAAATGCATGAAATCAGCGTTAAATGATAAATAACAATACAGGCTTTTGCCCCTGCAGTTTTTTTTCATCTTAAAGAGTTTTTGTACACAAAGAACAAAACAGACCTAATGAGAAAAAGAAATTACGACAAGTTCCCCAGCACCCAAACCGACGGTATGGCTATTGTGGGCTGGGATAAAATAATATCAACGCTGGAAGAACAATGGGGTGAAGAGCCTGTGTGGGCCATCGACCTCTACTGCGGTACTTACGAGGAGGACGTCATCAGCGCCTTTGCCAAGACTGGACGCAAAATAATTGATACCCGCACGCTGATGCGGCCGGAAGAGGAGATACGTCAGCTTACTGAGCGTTTTATGACGGATGACGTGCTCTTTGGCTACATGTCGAACATCCAACTCTCCGAGTATTTTGATAGTTCAAAAGTTCAAGAGTTTCAAAAAACAAGAGCTCAAGAATCCTGCATCATCATCGGTACGGGAGCGGCATGCTTTGTTTCAGAGAACACTCCCCTCGCCTACGCCGATATGGCCCGCTGGGAGATTCAGCAGCGGTTCCGTCGCCACGAGGTGAAGGCGTTGGGCATTGACAATAGTCAGGAGGAACCTTCTCGGCAGTATAAACGCGGGTATTTCAACGACTGGGTGATTTGCGACCGTCATAAGGACGAGCTGATGCAGGCTCATCGCATTCAGTATTGGATAGACAGCAACAACCGCATAATGCCCAAGATGATCAGCGAACAGCAGTTCCGTCAGGACATGGAGCGAACAGCACATAAGCCCTTCCGCGTGGTTCCATTCTTCGACCCAGCCCCCTGGGGAGGCCAATGGATGAAGGAGGTGTGCGACCTTCCGCGTGAGAAGGTCAACTACGGATGGTGTTTCGATTGTGTGCCCGAAGAAAACAGCCTCTACCTGAACCTCGACGGCATGCTGGTGGAGTTCCCCTCCCAGGATGTTGTGCTCACCCACAGCCGGGAGCTGCTGGGCGAACAAGTCTGGGCCCGCTTTGGCAAGGAGTTTCCCATCCGCTTCGATTTCCTCGACACCATGGGGGGCGGCAATCTGAGCCTGCAGGTTCATCCTACTAACGAGTTTGCCCATCGTGAGTTCGGGCTCCACTACACCCAGGACGAGAGCTACTACCTGCTGGATGCTGGTGAGGATGCCGTCGTCTATCTGGGATTAAAACAGGAAATAGACGATATGCAGATGATAGAGGACCTGCGTGCTGCCCAGCGAGGCGAGATGTCTTTCCCTGCCGAGAAGTATGTGAATAAATTTCCCGCCAAGAAGCACGACCATTACCTCATCCCCGCCGGAACCATCCATTGCAGCGGTCACGACAGCATGGTGTTGGAGATCAGCAGCACGCCCAGCATCTTCACGTTCAAGTTGTGGGACTGGAACCGACTGGGACTTGACGGAAAGCCTCGTCCCATCAATGTGGAAAGGGGCAAGCATGTCATCCAATGGGACCGCACGACGGAGTGGGTGAACAAGAACATCCGCAACCATTTCGAAGTGCTCTCGCAGGAAGAGGGTATCATGGAGGAGCGTACCGGCCTGCACCCTAACGAATTCATCGAGACCCGTCGTCACACCTTTACCAAGACCGTAGAGCACAACACCAACGGAGGCGTGAACGTGCTGAACCTCGTGGATGGATACGAGGCTGTGGTGGAGAGTCCGGAGGGCGAGTTCGAGCCCTTTACGGTTCATTATGCCGAGACCTTCATCATTCCCGCCTGCGTAGGTCGTTACACCATCACTCCCCTTCACCATGAGGTGTGCAAGACCATCAAGGCATACGTGCGGGGAAGCTGAGGAAAGAGCGGATTGTGCATGCACTAATAAAAACCTAAACATATGACTAACGACAAGAAAATCGTACTGACGCTTGATGCTGGCGGGACTAATTTCGTGTTTTCCGCTATCTGCGACAACGAAGAGATAGTAAACCCCGTCAGCCTAAAGGCCATCACTACCGACACAGAGGGCTGCTTGGCGACGCTGGAGCAAGGCTTTACGACTGTAAAGGATATGCTTGATACCGAGCCCATTGCCATCAGTTTTGCCTTCCCTGGTCCTGCCGACTATGAGCATGGCGTGATTGGCGACCTGCCCAACTTCCCCTCATTCCGAGGTGGAGTGCCATTGGGACCATATCTGGAGAGCGTGTTCGGCATTCCTGTATTTGTGAACAACGACGGCAATCTGTTTGCCTATGGTGAGGCCTTGGCAGGAGCCCTTCCCCGTGTGAACCAGGCTCTTCAGAAAGCGGGTTGCAAGCGCAGATATAAGAACTTGGTTGGCATCACGCTGGGCACAGGATTCGGATGTGGTGTCGTCATCAATAAGGTGTTGCTGACAGGCGACAACGGTTGTGGTGGAGATGTGTGGTGTATGCGCAACGGCATGTATCCCTTTGTGATTGCCGAGGAGAGTGTCAGCATCCGGGCCGTGAAGCGTGTCTATGCTGAGATGTCGCGCGAGGATGCCTCGGACCTTACCCCGAAAGACATATGCGAGATTGCCGACGGAACGCGCCCAGGCAACATGAAAGCCGCGAAGGAGAGTTTCCGCCAGTTGGGTCAGGCTACGGCAGCAGCTCTGGTGAATGTGCTCAATATCATCGACGGCATCGTGGTCATTGGCGGAGGCTTGGCAGGTGCAGCCCGCCATATCCTGCCCGGCATGATGGAAGAGTTTGCGCGTCCGGTAGGAACCTTCACGGGCCATCTGATGCCTACCCTGCAGTCGGAGGTTTACAATTTCGAGGACCCCGGACAACGAGCCGCTTTCCTTGAGGACAAGGATGTCTATCTTAAGGTTCCTCATACCGACCAGAAAGTGCTCTATTGCGCCCAGCGCAAGGTGGCCATTACCGTCTCTGAGTTGGGAGCCAGCAAGGCCATCAATCTGGGTGCCTACAACTTTGCCATCAATCAGATAGGAAAGTAAAGCCCCCACTCTATGTTTAATTGCCAATATTCAAAGATTAATATATTCATGAAAACCATTAAATCGCTATTGTTGCTTGCATGCATGATATGTGCCACAGCAAGCTGCGACACTCCTGAGACCATCGGCCAATGGTATCCCCGTTTTGTAGAGCCGCGCATCGGTACGGCTCATTGTCGTTATTTCCACTTTGCCCCAGGTGCTATGCCCTTCGGAATGGCAAAGCCTGGTCCCAGCACCAATGGGCATCTGGGCAACAAGGACGGCTGGGAGGCCACGGGCTATGACTATCGCGACGGCTCCATCGAGGGTTTCCCCTGCACCCATGAATTCCAGGTGGGCGGCATTGTGCTCATGCCTGCCTGTGGTGAGCTGAAGACCGTTCCCGGAGCAGTCGATTCTGAGGGCGAGGGCTACCGCTCCAAATTCTCTCACGACGAGGAAGAGGCTACAGCAGGCTACTATTCCGTCGTTCTGCAGGACTACGGCATCAAGGCCGAGGTGACAGCCACCCCGCGTGTGGCCTTCCAGCGCTACACCTACCCCAAATCCGAACAGAGCCGCATCCTCTTCGACATCGGTAACCGTTCGGGTGAGAGTGGTGCCGTGAAGGATGCCCAAGTCGTGATTCGTGAAGACGGAACCATCGAGGGCTATGTCATTACGTTGCCTGAGTATGTGAAGAAATACCAGCCAGGTGCAGAGGTGCCTATCTATTTCTCTGCCGTTGTCGACAAGAAGGTTGCTGCCGTTGGAGCTTTCAATGGCGCCGAAGTACACAAGGGCGCGAGAGAGGCCAAGGGACTGGGTGCGGGTGTCTACGTCGACTTCCCCACCAAGGAGGGCGAGCAGGTGACAGTAGCCGTGGGCATCTCCTACACTTCCGTTGAGAATGCCCGCCTGAACCGAGTGACGGAGGCCAAGGATATGACCTTCGACGAGGCTAAGCTTCAAAGCGGAAAAGCCTGGCAGGAGATGCTGGGGCGTATCGATGTGAGGTTTGCAAAAGACGAGGATATGAAGAAGTTCTACACCGGACTCTATCATGCCATCCTGGGACGTGGTCTTTGTAGCGATGTCAACGGAGCCTATCCGCGTCACGACGGCGGCATCGGCCAGCTGCCCATGAAAGACGGCAAACCCCTGCACAATATGTATAATACGGACGCCTTCTGGGGCGGCCAATGGAACCTCGGCCAGTTGTGGATTCTGGCTTATCCCGAGTACACCTCCGACTATATCAGTTCCCACCTGCAGGTGTTCAAGGATGCCGGATGGATGGGCGACGGCCTTGCCAACAGCCGCTATGTGTCGGGCGTGGGAACCAACCAACTGCCGCTACTCATCAACGCGGCATACCAATGTGGCATTCGCGACTTCGACGTGGAACTGGCCTACGAGGCTTGCCGCAAGAACGAGCTGGATGGCGAGAACCGTCCGTTTGGAGCAGGCAAGTCGGACACCAAAGAGTTCGTGCAGTATGGTTATGTGCCACACATTGAGAATGGCGACGGACCAGCCGAGAAATTTCAGTTCTCCGCCTCCCACACTCTCGAGTACAGCTTCACCTCGTGGGCAACGGCCCAGCTAGCGAAAGCACTTGGCAAACCCGAGTACGACCAGCTGATGAGCCTCTCAAAGGGATGGGAACGTATCTACGACGACAAGGAGAACTTCATGCACCCAAAGGATGCCGAGGGCCGCTTCATTCCCAACTTCGACCCAATGGAGGTATGGCGCGGATTCCAAGAGGGTAATGCATGGCAATACACCTTCTACGTGCCCCACGACGCCAAGGCGCTGGTGGCCAAGGTCGGCGAGGAGGAGTTTAATGCCCGTCTTGACAGCATCTTCACGCTCTCGCAGCCCAAAATCTTCAGCGGAGGCACAGAGGTGGGCGCCTTTGCCGGTCTGAAGACGCTCTACAACCAGGGCAACCAGCCTTGCCTGCACATCTCGTGGCTCTTCAACGAGGCCAACCGGCCCTCCAAGACGCAGAAGTGGGTACGTGCCATCCTGAATGAGTTCTATGGTACCGACGGCATTCACGGCTATGGTTACGGACAAGACGAGGACCAGGGCCAGCTGGGTGCTTGGTATGTCATCTCCAGCATAGGTCTTTTCAGCGTGACGGGTCTGAACGACATTCAGCCCACCTTCGGCTTAGGCAGCCCGCTCTTCGGTCAAATCAGCATCCGTCTTAGCGACAAATACTACTCCGGTAAGAATTTCGTTATTACCACCGAGGGCAATGCCGACCAGGCCCCATACGTCCAAGAGTACCGCCTCAATGGCCGTAAACTCTCCCAGCCCCGCCTTTCTTTCGCCGATGTGGTGAAGGGCGGCAAACTGAAAATCAAGTTAGGTTCAACGCCAGTTGATAAATATTAAGGACATGAACATCAAGAAGCTTTTCCCCGTCATGCTGTGCTTCTTCGCCATGGGGTTTGTCGACCTTGTGGGCATAGCCAGCAACTACGTAAAGGCCGACCTGAATCTGTCTGATTCTATGGCCAACACCTTGCCCTCGCTCGTATTCCTGTGGTTTCTGATTTTCAGTATTCCCACCAGTCTGCTGATGAACAAGATAGGGCGCAAGAATACCGTGCTCGTCAGCCTTGTGATGACGCTGGCGGCCCTGTTGGTTCCCATTTTCACGCTCAGCTTCCCGATGCTGCTCCTCTCCTTCTCTCTCCTGGGAATAGGAAATGCCATCATGCAGACAGCCCTCAACCCGCTCGTCGATACCGTCATGAAGGGCGGGGCCTCTGCCAGCACCCTTACCTTCGGGCAGTTCATCAAGAGCATCGCCTCGTTCCTGGCGCCTATTATCGCCTCGTGGGGAGCCACCACCAACGCGTTCGGCTTTGGCTGGCGAGCCCTCTACCCCATCTATCTGGGCGTGGGCGTGCTGGCCACGTTGCTACTCTTCGGAACGCGCATCCACGAGTCTCCCGCCACCCAGCAGCAGAAGCCCGTGGGCGAGCAGTTTGCCAATTGCTTTGCCTTGCTTAAGACACCCTTCGTGCTGCTTTGTTTCCTGGCTATCGTGTGCCATGTGGGCATCGACGTGGGCACCAGCGTGACGGCGCCTAAGGTGCTGATGGAGCGGCTGGGAATGCACTTGAACGATGCCGCCTACATCGCAACGGTCTACTTCGTGGCCAAGGCGGCAGGCAGCTTCAGCGGTAGTTTCATCATGAAGTTCATGAGGGACTGGACCTTCCTCCTCGTGAGTGTCGCCATGATGCTCATCGCCCTGGTGGGACTCTACGTAGGCAGCACCCAATGGGAAATCTACGGAGCTGTGGCGCTCATGGGCTTTGGCAACGGCAATCCGTTCAGCATCGTCTTTGCACGCGCCCTGGCCGTTGTGCCCCAGCAGAAGAACGAGGTCAGCGGTCTGCTCATCATGGGCATCTGCGGCGGAGCTCTTTTCCCCATGCTGATGGGAGCCGCCAGCGATGCCATAGGCAGCCAGTCGGGAGCCATTGCCGTCATATCTGTGGGAGTGCTCTACTTGTTAGGCTTCTGGATGAGTGCGCTACGGACGAGCAACTCCCGCTATCCACACGCTTGATGGAGTCAGACAGAAAAAAAAGGGGCAAGCGGAACTATTTCCACCTGCCCCAATTCATTTTTGACACCCGTTAATGCGGACGGATAGTATGGAAGGTGCTTAATGTCACAAAGTCACATGTCACAAAGTCACGTTTCACAAAGTCTTTTTCCAATGCGCCTTGTCGATTTTCTCTATCCACTTGTCGCGATACCAGCGGCTG
>JAEEGF011692249.1_pt1 | contig 17782 bp, 13 predicted proteins | sample 9134171 | NCBI WGS metagenome assembly JAEEGF01 (sample SAMN16246542, study PRJNA631951) | gut metagenome | biome: gut microbiome; feature: rumen; material: AP-attached | host: Bos | place: Iran: Karaj | collected 2018-10 | reverse complement strand
GCTCTTTCGTAGGAGCTTCGGTGGCAGCGTCGGTGGGCGCCGCAGGTTCCTGAGTCTTGTTGTCGGCCGGTACCTCCGTAGCGTTCTGGGGAACGTCCGTGGGAGCGTTGCCGCTGCCTGCGCCGGAACATGCCGCCATACACACAAGGATCGACAGGGCGATCAGTATCGAAACAAGTTTCTTCATTTCGGTTTTCTCCTCTCTCGTTTAAAAGCGCCGTTTATGGCGCAAAACCGTGTTTATTATAATTAAAAAGCTTATTTTTTTCAAGCGGTGGCGGCAGTTTGCGGCAATTAACGGGGACCTCGAGGCAGACTCCGGCAGCTGTCAGATCAGGCTAAATACCCGAAATAAAAGAGACCTTGCCGATTTTCCATTGACCGTCGGTTTTATTCAAAACAATCTTATATCCCACGTCTGCGGCAAATGATTCATCGGCGTAATAACCGCCCTTGTTTATCCAGTTGACCCCTTTTTGCGATACGATGATAAATATTTCCGCTTTATTGAAACCACTCAATTTAAAAGAGCGGACCTCCTTGATGCTGACGCGGTAACCCTCGAGAATAACTTCGCCGGTAATTATTTTGCCGGTATACCAATCTGTTTTTGTCTTGACCTCGCTGCTGTATTTCTTTACGTCAAACAGCTCGCGGTACCGTTCATCGATCTTCAGAAGATTTTCCTGAACGAATTCCTCCGGAATGACGCAGTCGGGATATTTGTCCTTTCTGTATTCATCCGGGAGAATATCGAATTCATATAAGCGAACGTATTTTTCGCATATTTCGAGCACGTCCGTTTTGACGGAATTGCGATAGATCAGTATGCCGCAGACCAGCAAGGCTGCGGCAGATACTGCAAATATTATAATTATCGTTACCGTCTTTTTCATCGTACAAAAAACGTCCCTGCATCGACGTCAGATTATTATGTCGCGCCTGCAGAAAGAATCTCTTGCCGCCCACAGCAGCACCCCTGTAAGCACGGCCACGTAGATCGCAGAATACAGGCAGCCGAACGGATGCAATATATATTTGACAGCGTACCAGCCGCTCTCCTCGAACATGGCATTCACGTTCAGCATCGAAGGCACCTCGCGGCAGAACCAGAGATTGCTCAGATTCTGCATCGGAAGCACTGCGCGCGTAAACCGTCCGAAAGTATCTGCGGCAGCCAGGCCCATGACCAGGTTTACGATAAAATACCCTGTAGGCAGGATGGCGGAAATAAGCGCGTTGCGGGTCAGCGAAGATAACAGCAGTGCCAGGACCGCAAAAAAGAAGATACCCACCGCGTCTATCAGCACGGAGAACAGCGTTGCCAGCCAGTAAGGCAGGATGCGCGGAGAATCGCCCGAATTGTAAAGTACGCGCCCGTGATCCCACACTCCGGTCACCGCCGAGCCGGCTATGAGCGCGAAAATTGCCGTCGCCACAGAGAGCAGCAGCGTAACGGTAAGCAGCATCAGGACCTTCGACCAAAATATCTTGCTCCTGCGGACGGGGGCAATTATAAGCGATTTTATCGACCCGTCTTTGATCGGCCCTGCGATGGAACCGGCGGCAATTATTATGACCGTCAGCAGCACCGCGATCATCCCGCCGAAAGCGAGAGACTGGTTGATCACCACGTTCGGATCCGAACCGTCAATGTACGGTAAAAGTCGTTCATCCAGTTTTTTCGTGCGCTCCGCCCTGTCGATGCTGATCCTGTTTCTCAGATCGGCCTCGAGCATCCTGACCTGCATTGCCAGTTCGTTAGTACTTGGATAAGATATGGTTGTGTCGTTCTCGAGCCTGTCCAGCTGGTCGCTTCTGGCGCTCACGTAATCGCCTGCCATGCGCACCGCTTCCCTGCCGCTCTCCAGTCCGACGTTGCCGGTACCTCCGCTTAATATAAACTCATACGCTTCTATCTTGGCGGTCCTTTTAAACGAATCCTCTTCCTGTTCGGCCAGTTTCTTCAATTCTTTGATAAAGAAGTCGAAATCGGCGTTCTCGATGGCAGACCTGTAATTATCGATCTTGTAGCAATACTCCTGCACGATGGCATCGAAATCAGCCGTCAGCGTCTCATATTTTTCCAGCGCGGCTTCCAGCGAGGCCTCGGTGATATAATCCGGATATTTAAGCCGAAGCTCTTCCTGGACCGCCTGGAGCGGCAATACACGGTAGTCCTCCCGCAGGATCTGATATTCCAGCCGGAGCTCAAACACTTTCAGATTGATCTTGTCATATAGCAGTTTGCACAACCAGCTTGAGTTGGCGTTCAGAGAGCCTGCGTAATGTGCTTCTGCTTCTTGATAAGCTTTTTTGTTCTCTTTTGTTCTGTCGGCGTCGTAGGCAAACGCGGCGGCTTCATATTCCGCGCGGTAATTCTGCAGATTCTGCTTTGCTTCGTCCAGAATGGCATTAGTCCGTTCGATCTGATTACGCGTGCCGGTTATCCACTCCTCCAGTTCCCTGACGGCCTGGTCGCCCACAGGCGTACTTGAACGCCTGCCAATGATATTCTCACGGGCAACAAAACTAAAAGCCAGTGTCAACGCGAACGCCAGCCCCAGGCCGATCCAGATCGCCGGTCTCCCGAACACGCGCTTCATCTCGTTTTTGTAGAGAGCGATCAGTTTATTCAATGCTGCCGCCTCCTCCCGTGAGTGACATAAATACTTCCTCGAGAGAGTGGCCCCGCTCAGAGACCGTGAGGATATTGACGCCGCCGGAGATTAGAGCCTTGTTGACCTCTGCCAGCCGCTCCCTGTCCATACGCACAGCCACTTCTGCGCCTCCATCAGCCGCCTGGCCGGAAGCAGAACGATCGAAGGCGGGAACGGTTTCAAGCCCCATATCCGCGAATATCTTTTCCGCCTTGACCGTATCGTCCACAGTGTATGCGAACTCCCGCTCGCTGCCGCCCGCGTGCCTCAGCTCTTCGACGGTCATCTCGCCTTTTATCACGCCGTTGTCGATTATGCACACGCGGTCGCACATCATATCCATTTCCGCCAGCAGATGGCTCGACACGAACACGGCCACTTTTTCCTGCTCCGCCATTTTACGGAGCAGCAGCCTGAGTTCGCGTATTCCGTTCGGGTCAAGGCCGTTGGTGGGTTCGTCAAGGATCAGCAGTTTCGGTTTGTGCAATATGCTCTGGGCAACGCCTAAACGCTGCTTCATTCCAAGCGAATACTTGCGCACCTTGTCCCGGATGCGGTTCTCGAGTCCCACTGTGCGTACGACTTCGTCGATCCGCTCCTGCGTGACTCCGCCCTGCAGCGCGGCGTACATTTTAAGATTGTCCAATCCGCTGAAATCCCTGAACATATCCGGGTTCTCTACGATGCCTCCTACGTTAGCCATCGCGTCTTCGAACCGTGTGCGCAGATCCGAGCCGCATATCCTGATCTCCCCTGCGTCCGGGAACAGAAAGCCCAGTATCATCTTTATAGTCGTCGTCTTTCCGGCGCCGTTGGGACCCAGAAAGCCAAACACTTCGCCTTCGTAAACGTCAAAAGAGGCGTCGTTTACCACGCACCTTTTGCCGAATTTTTTGGTGAGGCCGCGCACTTCAAGTACTTTTACACCGTTCATCAGGCGAGCCCCCGTTTCTTCATAAATGCTTCGTACGCCTCGCGCCGTCCCTGAAAACTGTACCCCGCGCTGACCACGCGCCACTTTCCGCCCTTGAATTCGATCCGGAACTGGTCGAACAGATCGTAATAAAGAGACTCGCTGAACGGAAGATCTTTGATGCCGCTCTCCAGTTTACCGAACACGCGCACCGTCGCGTGGGTCAGATCGTCCCACTGTTCGATCTCCGCATACTGGTATATCCTCGGCGGTATTCCTTCGGCCGGGTCAAGGGTCTCGTAATATTCATAGGCCAGTTCGATTATCTTCGCCGGCATCTTTTTAACGTATGCATCGGCGGCCGCAACGAATATCCCGCACAGCAGCACAAACACGGCCAGCGCGATCAATCCGCGGTTAAGCCTGCTTCTCCATTTTCCGCTTTTTTTGTGAAAAGACATCGTGCCCCGACCTCCTTTATTAAACCATTCGTCGCGTTCCGTGTCCGTTAAGGTATTGAACGCCACTGCCTACTCTTTATATATTATACCAAAAGACAAACAAGATATAAAGCCTCCACCGCAAATTCCAGCTCGGTGACCAGAAATGATTCGTCCTTTGAGTATACATAGTAGCAGCAGTTTTGGGTAGACAGCACGATGCACTTGCCACGTTTTTTGTAATCGTACTCGGTCTGGACCGATTCGAGCCGTTTATTCGGAACGGTGAGAGGGAAACTGTCAAGAGTGATCCCGGGGTCGTTGTCAAGGGTCAGAGTAAACCCTTCCGCGTTATGGATCAGGCGGCCGGTTCCGAGGGGGACGAAACCTTTCTCGTTCGGAAGCGCTTCAACATTTACGGCGACGTCGATGCCACGGTAGCTTCCGTTTTTCACCGCTGCGTCAACTTCTTCTTTCTCCCCCCGGTACCACTCCGGAATACTTATTGATCTGCCCGATCCGTTGTCCCTCAGATCTCCCTCCTCGGTCAATGTCCAGCGTTTTCCGCACGCGTCGCACCACATCTCCGTGCCCGAACTTCGCATTTTCCCCTTGACCTTGCACGAAACGCACCGGTAAAGAGGAAGATGAAGACCCTGGGCCCGTTTATTGCCGCGGATCTTTATTCTCTTTTCCTTCTGCCAGGCATATTCATCGTACGCGAGCTTTTCTTCGACGGTGCGCTGTATTTCATCTGCTCCTGCTGCTCTTAGCTCATCAACTGTGTAGACAAGTTCCGCCGTGCTTTCGACTTTCACCTTTCGCCTGTGCTCCTCGTCCCAGAACGGATTTGCCAGATAGGCACCGTGACTGCGTATGAGGACGAGCGGCACGTCCAGAAGTTTAGCCAGTCTCCCAAGGTTTTTCGGAAGAGTTGACGTGATCCCGGCGTCACAGTGGCGGGACTCCGGGAAGATCACTACAGGCTGCTCCAGCACTTTAAGAGCGTATTTGACGTTGGACAATACCGATACGTCCGCAACATAGCGCCTCTTCCCTATGCACCCTCCCGCGCGGTAGGGGCCGATACCGTACGCCGCAAAACCCTCCATGTCTGACACGTAATTGCTCCTGTACGGAAAAAGCATCCTCGGGACAATGAAATAATCGAGGAAACCCTGATGCGTAGAATAGACCAGAAACGGCGGTTTGAGGCCTTTCATACGGATCTTGTTCTTCTTTATGCCACGTGTTGAAAATGCCGAAACGGCATAGTACAGCGGCATGAGCAGCGGAGATTGCCTTACGGGTCTGCGTTTCATGTCGAAAGGGGTCATATCTTTCTTTTTATTGACGAGTCCCATGATTTTTCGCTTTACAGCCGTTCGAGAAGTTCCGAAGGCTTTATCGCAGGCACCTTGCTGTTCCTGCAGTCTTTCAGGTTTCTGGTGACGATATAATCCGCTTTTATCCTTGCCGCGCAGATTGCCTGAACGGCATCCTCGTAATCGTCGATGTCTGTCCCTGCGGCCTTTATCAGATCAGTTTCTCTGAAGTTGGAAATACTGAAAATACCTGTCAACATTTCGAGCATCTGCGGTGTGTTTTGTCAAATACAGGATCATATGGTTTTTCCTCCAAGGCGTACGTTGTGACCGGCCGGTGTCTTCATTATCCGATCTGACTCTGCATCCATGCCAGATGGGCGGTCATCCATGTATTAAAGGATTTTCGCATATCGGAGAGAGTCCGGTATTGTCCCGTTTGGTAACGGGTGCTCTCCAGACTGTAGAGTTTGTTGTATGCGGTCTCATTGATCTTATCCAGCTCGGCGTTGACGGCCGCAATCACTTTATCATAAGTATTGCGGAACAGTTCGACGTATGCCTGTGCAAACTCCTGCTTCCGGGAAAGCTGCGGGAAATAGAAGTGTGAACCGTCCCTGTGGATATTGGCAAAAGAATCGATATTCCATTTCCACGAGTCAAAGTCCCAGTTCGGTCCCATGACGAGCTTGCTGTTTTCGGTGGAATCCTTCTTCCACATAAAGAGATTGTTGCCTCCGGAGTCCAGGAGACACATATAGTCCGCGACCAGGACCCACGAAACGAAAGAATCCAGATCGATGTAGTCAAGGTAAGAGCTGTCGTTTCTGGAGAGAGCCCTCTCCAGTTCGGTCATGTAGTTCTTGATGTATTTGTAGGCGTCGGAATTCTTGTCGATATCATCGGTATCCGGATATTTGAAGGTATACTTCATCACGAAGTTCTGGCACGACGGAGTCGTGAAGTACAGCGGCTCGTTCCACCAGTAGGCGTCAAATTCAATGACAAATCCGTCGTCTTCCACCGGGCAGCGCCACCTGGAGTCCCCTTTTCCCGTCCCTTGCTTGACGCATTCCGAGAGTATGTAAAGTCCCCGGTAATCGCCGTTGACGTACAGAGAAACGTAGGTATAATCCGGCGACCAGGGCGTACCGGCAACGTCCGCGATCGCATCACCGGCAACGCGGTATATATCCGTTCCGTAATTAAGAAGGAGCCATTCCTTGTCGGCGTAGGATTTTCCGTCCGACGGGCGGTCAATAAACGGTGCCAGGAGGTCGCACTTCTTTTTCAGCTTGATCTTGTAAGGTTTCTTTATGCCGTAGGCGCTGGTGTTTCCGCGGATCTTCATCTTTGCGCCTTGATACTGTTCCTCTTCGGCACAGTCCAGCGTGGAGTCGTAAACGACGTTGTCGGAGGCATCGTAGATCTTCACGATGCTGTTCTCCCAGGTCGCGTTGCTGATGCCGGCGCCAATATTTCCGGCAGGCGGTGAAACATATTCGCAAGCAGGCCAGACGTAGTCTTCGGTCGTGATTTCCACGCGAGGAAAGGCAAGGTTTCTCGCAGCGGGTACATAGCAGGCGCTGAAACTGACCGGACTGCCGATTTGCTTATAGCCGTAGCATTTCAGCGTGACCGTATAAACGGAGTTCTTCGTAAGATCCATGAAATCGCATCCGCCAAGTTCACCGTCGTATGTTTTGGAGACGTTGCCCGCGCCGCCGGAAACGCTGATCTCCACGTAACGCAGCGGCTCTTCCTCTGCTTCTGTCCAGGTGATCGTCAGCCGGCCGCTGTCCGATATACCGTAACCGTATGACGCCAGGAGCGTATTACCGTTTGGCGCGTACGTCATTGCCCCGGAGGAGACCGTAACCGTAAGGTTGCTGTTCACCCCACGTATAACATAAATATCCCGTCCCAGGTTTTCGATCTGCTTATATGATCCCTCGACTTTCACCGATGAGATCAGATAACCCTTTTTGGGTTTCAGACAGAGCCAGATATTTCCATTCTCGCGAACCGGTTCTCCACCCGGCGAATCGGACGTATAGAAGACGTCCGACAGGCCGTCGGGAATCGCGTTTCCTTCGGTATAAAGAGACGGAACAATGTGCGAGTCGGTTTTTACCGTACAAAGATAAGCGTATTTTTCATAATATTCCCTGGTCCCCGGTTCGGGTTCCTTTGTAGGTTCCGGAGTAGACGGCACCGCCGTGGGTGTCGGAGTCCCGGTTGGAGACGGTGTTCTGGTTGGGGCCGGTGTTCTGGCAGGAGTCGGGGCTTCTATGGGTGTCGGCGTTATGGTGGGAGTCGGAACTTCGGTAGGTGTCGGAGTTTCGGTGGGTGCCGGTGTTATGGCAGGAGTCGGGGCTTCGGTGGGCGTCGGGACTTCGGTGAGCGTCGGTGTCATGGAAGGAGTCGGGGCTTCGGTGGGCGTCGGGAATTCTGTGGACGAGGAAGGCGCTTCGCTGAACGTCGGTTCTTCGCTCGGGGAGAGTTCTTCGCCGGCTGTGTCAACAAAATCCGAGTTTTCGGGGGAAGGAGATGAAGAAATCTCATTTCCCGGTCCGCAGGCAACAAGAGTCATCAGGGTCAACCAGATCGCCAACCCCAGGCAGAGACGTCTTTTCAATTTTGTTCGTATTCGAAGAGTTCTCATAGACTTCTTAACCGGATTCTGTCTTTCCATTCCTTCTCTTTGATTGCATTAAAAATAGTCTCGAAAACAGACATTTTAATTCTGCCTTCCATTTGCTTGTTGCACATCTAAAATATATTATACCGCCCGTTTATGAACAAATTCAAGTTTTCGGGGCTTTCCCCAGTCCAATTCCGGTAGAAACCCCGAAAACCCAATTTCGTATCTATTTATTTTGATGATTTTCGGGCGATTTTTCCTGTCGCTCAAGGGCGACAATAGGGCTCAAAACAGGCTGATTTTGCCCCGAAAACGGCGAAAACCCGGGCTGTTCCCGGGTTTTCTTGATTTCGTATCTATTTAGACCGTAAATCATGTGTCTTGGGAACGGTTTAGATTTTATTTCCCGCCTCATAACCACGTTTTGCCTCGAAATCGGCGTTTTCCTGCTTTATTACGCATTTTGGCACGTAAAATTAAATCTATTTGGTTTCATTTGGCCTTTAGAAGGCCTGTTTTTTTTGTTCGCTAAAGGGTCTTAATAGATTTATTTCTTTCCGTTTAATGCAATTTATCTGTTATTAATCTTTCAACTTTGCTCTGCATATTCATCCCTGATATTTATCCCTAAGATATAGTGTTTAAAACTGCCAGGTCCGCCGTGATCAACCCAGATATCTGTAGCTCAATCTCCCGACCGGGAACGCTTTTCCTGTCACGTAATAGTCCATAATATCCGACGGATCTTCGACACCGTCCGCAATTTTAAAGTAAAAGTAATTAACTCCCGAATCGAGAGACAGTGTAGCTCTCGGCACCCTTATCTCCATCACTTTTTCATTGACCGAGAACTCCGCCTCTCCTGTTTTAGTGCCCGAAAAATCAGCAGAGAGCATTTCTACACAGAGTTTTCCGTTCTCTTCGGAACGCCCCACAACGAAATCATAGCCTTCCCAGCCTTTCGCTTTCGCAGGTCCTGTTCCAATAAAAAGATTCATCCATGAAGAGTCACCTGCTTCGCGCATTTTTATTGCTTGTTCAGTCTCGATTCTGAAGAAGAATGCTTCCGTATCTTGCGCGATCCTGACTTCTTTTATAAAGTTTCTCGCAGCAGCCTGATCGTAACGCACGGTCGGTGCGGCGCCTTTGCTTTTTCGCTCCTGATTCTCAAGGATCGGTGCCATAAATACGGCTTCAACCGCATCCCAATTCCGATCATTCGTGCCAATTACGATCTCGACAGGCTCAGACCGTAACTGTGCTCCGGCGGGCAATTCCGCATTCTTATATTTTCTGATATTCATGGCAAGCTGGATATAGAACGCGTCATTGTAGCCGCCCTTCATAGGCTCGGCATCACGCGAGAATTCCGTGTTGGCCAGGTCAACAAATGCATATTCTCCATCATAATCGAACTTGGCGGCGACCCACTCGTTCCAGCCGGTCACGAATACGATCCCCGGATCTTCTTTAAGGGCAACATCCCACGTCGCCTGGAAATATTGTCCCGTTGCGGCATTCTCGCTTTCGTTTGTTTTGGTATTGACGTTCCATCCGCGTCCCCAGTTTTTTGCACCCCTTGTCAACGAAAACGACATTGGAAGTTCAGGATGCGCCGCTACCGCGACATTGATCACGCCATTGTGCACCGGTGCGGGATAAGTCCACTCGATCCACGGAAAGCCGTTTTCGCGAAATGGTTCGTTCGGCCACTGTGATTCTCTGAAATAGAACAGTTCCTGGATCTTCTTTGAAAAAGGCTGCGATACGTAATTATTATCGCCTCTCCCGCGCGCCTCAGCTTCGTCATCCTCCTTTGTAATATTGCCTATGATAAGCGGCTTTCCGTCGATTCTGTACCATGCGTTGTCATACTTCCCCGACCTGTAATACATCTGATAAAGGTTTTGGATCACATTGTGCGAGTACGCGTTAGTATAGAAAACGAGCTGCGGGGCGTCCCATCCTTCATCGCGAAGCGCGCAAACCTGATTGACTATTTTTTTTGCCACAGCGTCATACGTGACCGCGTTAGTCACGTCGAAGACAAGGAAATCAACTCCTGCCTCCGTAAGTAGCTCGAGGTGCCTTCTGATTACCCACTGATCGGCAGAATTGTAATAACCGTAAAGCGGTTCGCCCCAAAAGTGAGGCTCGTCTACAGGAGATTTTTTGCTCGTAGAATGGAACAGAATATCCTTACCGCCTTCGGTTTCGAGCAGTTTCGATACGTCATAAATATCTCTGCCGTTGTGCTGGCCTAAAGTCAAAAAATAAAACACTCCAACGTCGCGGCTTTTATCAGTTTTCTCGCCCGAAACTGCTTCAAACGTGCGCCCGAACTCATCTATTCCCGTAACGTAGTTCGACGTCTTCCCGCCTTTGTAGTAATCTGCAGCGCTCAAGCCGTCAATTATCACGGGCTCAGCGGGACTTGTTTCAGTCGCTTGAGGATCTTCATTGTCAATCGTCTCTGCCGGTTCCCCGGCGCAGGCGCTTACAAGTAAGCATATTAAAAGAACAAATATTACCGGAACTGTTTTTTTCATATATGTCCTCCGCAGAAGTAATGTGTGCTTATTTTACAATTTAAGAGGCAGGTTTTCAAGCGAACAGAAGCATCTGTTTTCGCGATTATTACCATTAACGTCTCTACCAAGATGACGTTAAAGCAGAGAGGGAATCAATCGTCCTCATCCTCGTCATCGTCTTCATCCTCATCTTCGATCCACGGTTCTTCATCCGGAAGTTCAAATGTTTTAGAATCGATTACCCATGCTCTTTTTTCAGGAGACCTTTTATTTCGTCTTCATACTGTGCAGCGAATCTCCCATCGAGATCGTAGCCGTCTTCCTCCAGATCGCTGTATTCGTCTCTCTCGAAAATGGCGAGTTTCAGCGGACAGTAGTATCTTTCGGTGAGCTTTACCATCGGTTCGGTGACAGGTTCGACAGTTGCTCCAATCTTTTCAAGCTTTTCAGCGAATTCGCAGATGTGCTGCAGTCCGTACGCTCCGCTTCCGTCTCCGAACTGAACATGCGTGTCGTCGATGTACCTGCAGATCTTTTCCTCACTCGTTCCGTCGGAGAAATTTATTCTTATCTTTCCTCCGTCGGGAAGGGTGAATATGTCATTGTAGCCGCTGTCGATGAAGCGTATTCCTTTTTCGGCTTTCTGCATATGATCGTCGAGCCAGTCTTTTTTGTACGCCCAGCAATAGACATCATAGTCACTCGGTGAAGGCTTTACTCTGAAGAAAAGAGAAGTGCCGTCAACATCTGCTCTGAATCCGTGCCAATCTCCATCGTCCGGAAGAATAGCGGACTGTTTGTCTTTCAGGAACTCAGTCAGAGCTTTTCTGCTTGCGAGCGGTGTAAGTCCTTCGCCGAAACGAAGCGCGTTGATGGCTTTATCGAAGGTCTGTTTGAATTCCTCCGTTTTAAGATGATCACGGATATCTTCCCATGTGGAGAAGAAGCCGTTGCCGTCGCGATCGAAATCCGCTCTGAACTTTCCGATCTGTCCTGTCTGTCCTGCGAGCTGCTGAGACTGGCGGTAGAAGTACAGGCGTTCGTTGCCGGACCAGGGTTGTAGTTTGAATAGCATATTTCGTCTCCTTTCAATTTTGGCAATAAAAAAAGCCGGCTGAATTATTACTTCAGTCGGCTGAATGGTGAAAAATATTTGGTTGTTCAGGGAAGGGCGGTTTTCTCACAAAAAAGCTTTTCCCCAGTCCGATTCCGGTTGAAATCCCCTAAACGGGAAAATAAATCTATGAACTTCGTTGAAAAAGCGATTTTTGAAAAAGCGCGAAAAACGGCGAAAAACGAAGAAAACCAGCGAAAATCGCTGGTTTTCCGGGTCAAATCTATTTAGACCCTTAAGCATGTGAATCATGTACCATTTAGATACAAAATTGTGATCTCACAACACCGTTTTTGATTATTCAACATCCTATCAACCGCTTTTTGATATTATTCAGCGTTTTAGAAACCGTCGGCATTTCGTAATCGCTCAAAAGGTCAAAATTGCTGAACGTACCGCCGTCTTCGGAAGACCAACCGATCAACCATTTTCCTCTATGTTCCTCGTCCAGCGTCTCGCTGTTGGAATGGTATTTGAAAACATAGTAAATATCTTTCCGGAAGAGGTATTTCACCTTGCCGATATATTCGATCTCATCCGGAACGCCTCCAAGCTCGGTCGGATAGGTCAGCCAGTGAATAAGATCGCTCTTTGCCAGATACTCAGGCGATGAATATTCCGGGGGAAAAAGGGAAACCATCCCTTTCTTTTTCAGAATTTGATAGGTAAGATCTGCATAGACCGGATTGGCAGCAAGCTTCGATATGCTTTCTTTCGGTACCGGCGTTCCAAGTTCTATCAGAGATTCCAAAGCATAGAAGCTGACGTTCCCAGGCCCAGTTAATGAAGTCTGCGCCAGAAGTTCGCAAATTTTATCGCTGTTAAAAAACTTCGCGACATCTGCGGCAAATTCCCACGAGTTCAGAACATCTTCATCCGGAGCAGGCGTTTGCAGATATCTTTCCAGTTCTTTTTCCAAATATCCAGCCAGTTGCTTTTTGGCAGTATCTGGCAGTTCGCACAGATGATCTTTATACTCCACCAATCCGCTGTATAGTTTTCCCTTTTCATACTCGCTCGAAGCATTTCGGGCAAAAGAAATCAAGCGGTCGATATATCCTTCTTCGATTGTTTTCTGCGAAAAGATTTGTTGAATGGAGGTGTCTATTGGGCGCGCTTCCTTTATAAGACGGTAAAGTTCGTTGGCAACGGACAGTTCTTCTTCGGTAACGGTTTTTCTTGACGGGTCAGTCATTGAATAGATCGCAAGAATCCGATCACCATAAGCGCAGCACAAGTCCTTTTCTTTATATTCCGTTTTGTTGGGAATTTCTTTAAGCAACATCAAAATCTGTTCTCTTGCAAAACCGAGTATCTCTTTTCTGTCGCCCTCGTCCGGATTTTTGATCTGCTTTAAGATATTCAACAGATATTCGGTCAACTGGATTTTATCTTCCCATTTGTTTTCTTTAATCGCCACAAAAAGCTTTTTAAAATCAGTCATTTATTACCCCCTCTTGTTTCTTAAAAGAATTTTCCAGTTCCCTTTTTCATTATACATCAGAATTGTGAATAAGGCAATCCGTCAAAAGTGTAGTATGCGGCTGTAAATGGTATTTTAATTAAATCGCGTCGGCGCCGCGATGAAATTAAATCCGTCCTCTAACCCGACGAAGTCGGATTTCATCACGAAGTGATTTCATCCACGCTTGCGTGGATTTATCCCGTCCGAAGGACGGATTTAGTTGAAAAAACCTCGCTTACGCGAGGTTTTTTCTGTGGTATTGCTTCAAATTGGATCGCTGATCGATAAAGCGCTGTTTTTCGAGGTTGGTGTTGTACAAAATGGATCGCATTTTTCTTCTTGCAAAAACAGTTTGTAGTTATTGATTTCTTTCAAGCGAAAAGTAGAAAGTCTTACTGATGGTATAAAAAATTATATACGAATAATATGAGCAGTCTGTTGGTTTTCCGGTTTTGATGCAGTATAATATTCTGCAGAAACACAATGGAGGCGGGCATATGAAGATGATGCTGGCAGAGAACATACGCACCTTCCGAAAAGAACGATCGCTGACTCAGGAACAACTTGCAGAGGCACTGGGAGTGACGGCAGGCGCGGTATATAAGTGGGAGGCAAAGCTTTCGATCCCGGAGTTGGAGCTGATCGTCCAGATGGCGGACTTTTTCGATATTTCTGTGGACGTATTGCTTGGATATGAGGTCAAGGACAACCACCTGGAAGCAACAGTAAAACGATTGCTGGAATTCCGCCGCAGAAAAGACCGTGACGGGCTTGCGGAGGCAGAAAAAGCGATTAAGAAGTATCCGCACTCATTTCAAATCGTAAATGCGAGCGCGGCGCTGTATCGCGCGTTCGGTATCGACAGCGGGGACAAAGCCCTGTTCCGACGCGCACTTGAACTTCTGGAGCAGTCCCGTCTTTTGCTGAGCCAAAACGAAGATCCCCAGATCAGTGAGCAGACGATCTATGGAAGAATCGCTGAAACGTATCTAGGACTGGGCGAAACGGACAGAGCAGTCGAACTATGGAAGACATATAACGCCGGCGGGCAGTACAGTTCCCAGATCGGTGATGCTCTGGCCCAAAACGGTCACGTTGACGAGGCTGTACCGTTTCTGTCGGAAGCCCTTGCGAAGATCCTTTCCGATTTGATCCGTACGATCGTCGGCTATATAAACGTGTTTCTGGAACAAGGCGATCATACTTCCGCGCAGGCGATCCTGAGATGGGGGATCGGGCTCCTGCAGGGGCTTAGGGAGACAGGCAAACCAAACTACTTCGACAGAGTCTGCGCCGCTTTGCTTGCTACCCTTGCAGGATCACAGTTTCTGTCAGAAGAGGGCGGCGATGCGCGCGAAACTCTGATAAAAGCCAAAGAACTTGCAGCATTCTTCGATGACTCTCCCAGTTATGACGAAAGCGATATCCGCTTTATCTCCCGCATCGAAGGAGCAAGCGCTCACGATGATCTGGGACCGACTGCGATGGCCGGAGTCGAGCTTGCTGTAAGCCAATTTGAAAATGAAGATTTTACCGCTCTTTGGAATTGCATCAAAAAAGAAGAGGAGAATCATTGTGGATAAAAAAGAACTTAAAGTGCTGCGGCGCCCATTTATAAAAGAGCTGTTCCGAAAGAACAAGTTAAATCTTGTGATGACTGTACTGGCGGCGTTTCTCGCTGCGGCATCAAATCTCGTGATCTCATGGACCATCAAGGCAATCTCCGATCTGATTTCCGGTAACACTGCCACCGACTATGGCACGTTACTGCTCGTTGTTGGCGTCGGTATTGTGATGTTGCTGGCTGCTTGGGTGCTCGACCGAACATTCCTTTCCAAATTCCGTGCAAAAGCGATGCAGCAGTACCGGAAATACGTCTTTGACCGGCTTTTAGAAAAAGGTATCCAAGCCTTCTCCGGAGAGAACAGCGCGCGTTATCTGTCTGCTCTGTCAAACGACGTGAATACCATCGAGCAGGACTATCTCCGGTTGCTTCAAAACGTGATTGAGGTCGGCATCACCTTTGTCGGCGCGCTGGGGCTGATGTTGTGGTACAGCCCGCTGCTGACGCTGATCGCTATCGGCTTCTCACTTCTGCCGATCATCGTATCCGTCGTGCTCGGAAATAAAGCGGCAGCAGCAGAAAAGAACGTGTCCGACAAAAAGGAGCGCTACACCGGTATGCTCAAGGACGTGCTCTCGGGTTTTGCGGTGATCAAAAGCTTCAAGGCGGAGAAAAGTATCTCTTCTCTTCACGACGAGAGCAACAACAACGTTGCCAATGCGGCAAATAAACGTGAGAAGGTCAAACTCCACGTCTCCTATGCATCCGGGATTGCGGGCGGCATACTGCAGTTCGGCGTGTTCTTTGTAGCCGCAGCCCTGGCGCTTTCCGGCAGGGGCGGGATCACGGCTGGTACGGCAATCGTTTTCGTACAGCTTCTGAACTACGTGCTCGCTCCGATCCAGGTTTTCCCGATGTATTTTGCCGGGAAAAAGTCAGCCTACGGTCTCATCGACAAACTGGCAGAGGCGCTCAGCAAGAACGTCCCCGACGAGGGCGAGCACATCGCTCCGCGGCTCGCCGAAGGCATCCGGATCAACGACCTCGCGTTTGCCTATGAGGAAGGTAAACCGGTGCTTAATGACGTGGATATGGATCTGCGGGCTGGCGGCTGTTACGCCCTGGTGGGCGGTTCAGGCAGCGGCAAGTCCACGATCCTGAATCTCTTGATGGCGTCATCCGATCAATACAGCGGTGAAATCCTTTACGACGGCAAAGAACTTAAAGGCATCTCTGCCGGCTCGCTATACGATCTGGTTTCAATTATCCAGCAGAATGTGTTCGTGTTCAACAGCACAATCCGCAACAACATCACCATGTTCTCAAACTTCCCGGAAGAGGAGATTGACCGCGCGGTTCGGCTCTCCGGACTTTCCAAACTCATTGATGAAAAGGGTGCGGATTATCTATGCGGCGAGAACGGCTCCGGTCTCTCCGGTGGCGAACGTCAACGAGTCTCCATTGCAAGAGCCCTGCTGCGCAAGACTCCCGTGCTCTTTGTGGATGAAGCGACGGCAAGCCTGGACGCGGAGACCTCCTTTGAAGTGCTGGACGCCATTCTGAAGCTGGACGGCTATACGCGTGTCATCGTAACTCATGATCTCGACGAGAATATCCTGCGCCGTTGCACCGGCCTGTTCGCGCTGAAAAACGGCTGCGTCTCCGAGCAAGGCAGTTTCGACGAACTTATGGAGCTGAAGGGGTATTTTTACTCTCTGTTTACCGTTTCCCAGAGATAAGCGGTTGGGCTGTGTTTCGAATAAGTCGTTTTCAGCAGTCCAGATCCGGGCAATATCCCCAAAAACAGAAATGCGATCCATTTGTGGAGCGCAAATCACAATTTCTGAAAAAGCGTGAAAAAAGGCGAAAACGTAAGAAAAACGGCTAAACTTAGCCGTTTTTCAAATGCGATCCATTTCGGACACGCGTTATGTTGTAACGCTTCAAATCGGATCACGGAGCGAAAAACTGCCGTATTTTGAGGTAGGTGTTGTACGAAATGGATCGCGTTTTTAAATTCAGAGCGAAGCGTTTCTGTTTTATTTGCCTTTTTTACGCCCCTTTTCGCATTTGTCCTTCAATTCTGTTTTTTTGATAGCGCAAAAAGTGCTTATATTATTATCACCCCATATCGCCGCTTTGACTATGAGATCATCAGTATCCCATTTTTCAAAGTCAATATCACCGACGGGTAAGCCTTCAATCTTATCAGGACATATCTCCATTATGTCAAGCCATTCATCAGAACTTTTTATCTTCATCGGTTCGGAAAAGTCAAGTACAATAACGGAGTAGGGAGCAGCCCAGAAACAGCCTTCCACCGCTAAAAGATCGGATATCGCATCATAATGCGGCTTAACCCATATAAATGTCTCTTCGAATTTGTTTAAATCGCTTGATTTTGACTTTTGCGGAATATACCGTAAACAATCTCCCGAAAACAAATCAAGTACGCCATAACCGTATAAGTCTAAACTGAATAAAAAGTATTGTTTACCGTCCGAGTGATGAATAATATAATGCAGTATAGGCTCCTCCTCTGTACATTTCCACTCAAAAATCAAAAGGTCTTTTTGATATAACCGGCAGACTGAGCCTTTAATTCTTACCGCTGCGTATTCGGGTTCTTCTGTTATTTCCTTATAAGAGTAAACCTTTAATACGTAATTATCTTCAAGTTCCGTTACGTCCGACGGTTCTGATGTATAGCACTTGCAAAAGACCTGTCTGTCAAGTAATTCTATTTCTTTTTTATATTCTTTTGTACCATAATAATTCATTTCATATACCCTTAAAACGATAAAACTGATTAGGATCGTTTTTTAAATTGCGCTCTACATTCTTCGATGCTTGTAGTATTATACTACAAAGCGGAGCTTTGATTCGGACATAGTTATATACCTTTCTTTATTAGTGAAATATTTTGCCTTGCGGCAAAATGTGAAATAACGGCTTTGCCGTTGTGAAATATCCGGCTCACGCCGGATGTGAAATTAAAAAAATCCACTCACGCCCGCAGGCATTTCACACGCCGGAGGCGTATTTCACGCGCGAAGCGCATTTCACAAATCCACGCAGTGGATTTATTTAGTTGAAAAAACCTCGCCGATGGCGAGGTTTTTTCTG
>JAEEGF012261340.1_pt1 | contig 17789 bp, 17 predicted proteins | sample 9134171 | NCBI WGS metagenome assembly JAEEGF01 (sample SAMN16246542, study PRJNA631951) | gut metagenome | biome: gut microbiome; feature: rumen; material: AP-attached | host: Bos | place: Iran: Karaj | collected 2018-10 | reverse complement strand
ATAATCACCCCATTTTTCAGCGGGCCGTGGTCTTCATAAATATAAAACAGTGCGGATGTGAGTTTATCGACATAACTATTCTGGATTTCGGAATTGTATTCCTTACATTCAAAGTCTATTTCCAGATTGCCGATTTCTTCACTTTCCCAATCACGGATTTCAAAGCAGTATTCACATTCTGTGCTTGCATTGTTTTCCTTATTAAGTTCAAAATATACGGCAACAAAGTTTCTGTCGGTAATATATTCTTCTGTTTCTTCGACGGTTATTCTTTCCGGCTTGGCATTAACAATATACGCAAATTCGGGTATAAGGCGCTTTCTCATCTGAGAGAGCGCCGCTTTTTCTGTTTTTACGGCTTCATCAATGGTTATGTTGAAATGCGCGGCGGTGGATTCACGGGTATGATAATCGGTAAGATTATCCAGCCCGAAACGGTAATTAATATACTGCCGCTGCCTGGCAGACAGTTCATCCAGTGCCATATAGATTACAGACTTCTTATGATTTCTGAAAAACAGTTCCTCGGGAGTGAGATGATAATCATTTTCATAAATCGGCTCGGATTTGATTTTATCGCTTTCAATAGGGTTTAATTTTATCCTTATTCCCGCTACTTCATCATAATCAATTTCATAAGTCAGAACAGGAAATTTCTTTTGATTTTCGCAATTCTGCTTTTTTAAATAATTGATTATATGATTCTTTATGCAGTTGCCTGCATAGGTTGTAAAAGCAAAACCCGCTTCGCTGTTATATGTATCTATCGCATCCAAAAAAGCTATAGATGCTTCCTGATGCAAGTCGTCTTCGTCAATATCCGGACTGCCGCACTTTTTGTAAACGGCTTTTTCCATTTTATTTATGAATTTGTAGTTTTTCCCGTAAAGCTTGTTGACTGCCTTTTTATATCCCTTTTTCGCTAGAACACATAATTCTTCGTTTGTAATATTCTTTTTCGTTTTTAACCCTTCTTCATATCATTCGCAAACAGCGGAACAAATGCCGCTACCAAATTACTTCTCATTTCTTCTGTCAAATAATGTCTGGATGCTATTGCGTCAACAACTCCGGTTGCAAGTCTGTCGGCGTTTATTCTGCGGATTGCAAGATTATGTTTGCCGATGGATTGTTCCAGGGCTTTGACTATTTCTCTTGTATTCTTTTCTTCTTTTTTATGCTGATGACCAATATCACCTTTAATATCAAGAATCATATTAGAGAACATATTCTGTATAGCTGTCAGATCAAAATCGGTATGAGGATATTTAACGGTCTGTATATCATGAGCCGCTTCTTCGGAGTAGTCGTTTCGCATATATCCGACTATTCGTGAAACTTCATCAAAAATAGTATTTTGAACACAGGCGCCCGCTGTTACCGCATCTGTGAAATACAAAGCCAGGGCGATTGAAAAATTGCCGAAATCTGGATGCTCAATCAGCATGTTGACTATATCCGCATCAACTTCTTCGGAGCAGAGTTTTTCCGCGGCAGCGGATGAAACACCCAGCTTCTTCAAATCATAATTAACCGATGATCTGTCATCGGATAATCCGAACAGATAATCCATAGAAACGCCGAAGTAATCGGCAAGGGATAAGGCAAAATCACTGTTAATGGTTTTGCCGTTTTCTATTTTGCTGATTGTTCCTTTATCAACTCCGAAAACGTTGCCCAGTTCTTTCTGGGACAGATTGCGCTCACGACGAAGATCTCTTACTCTCTCAGCCAGTGTTCCTTTTAAATTCTCCACTTAAAATCACCTCAATTCTTACGCAAAAATGCAACTTTTAATCAACTCAGAAAAACATTTTACGCAAATCTGCAACATAGCCGTTTTTTACCCTGCTCAACTGTATAATTATATTGGGCAGGGAAATAAAATAGCATTTAAGGACAGATTGTCCAAACGGGATTACAGTATAGCAAACAAATGTTCGATTGTCAATAGTAATTATCATATTGCAAAAAGAAATATCAAACATTAATTCAAAATACAACAAGGATAACTATTTATTGTTGCGTTATTAATATCAAAAACTATATCTTGATTTCAGCAATTTTGTTGCGTATTTGGCAACTTTTTGACATCCGGTAATAAATATTTACGCATTTCGGCAACATAGCCGTTTTTTCGGTAGGTCAACTGTATAATTATATTGGGAAGAGAGATAGGCCTGGCGCTGAAAATGATTCTTTTTTCAAAGAATCTGTATTTTTATCATTTTTGAGCAATGTTTGCTTTGAAATGAAAAACACTTCTCAATTTTGATAATCGCAGAAATGAGAAGTGAGTTCGTATTTGAGAAAACAATTATCCTTATATATGAAAAACAATCAAATAAAATGGAAAAATATCGGATAGAATTCTCCGAGACGGGTCAGAGGTCGTTCGGAGAAAACCTATCCGATTTTTTTATAAATCTATCACGGAAGGTGGTGAAATTATGAGCGTAAGCATAGCTAATCAAATTAAATCCGTTATTGTTGCCGAGGGTTATACCATGAAACAGGTGCTTGATATGCTTGTTTATGAATTCGGCTGGAGTGAAAGCCTGTCCAATTTCAGCCGCAAACTGCATACGGGCAAAATCAAGTATGCCGAAGTGCTGCAGATAGCGGAAGTGCTCGGATATGAAATATCCTGGCAAAAGCATTAACCATTGAAAAATAAAAACAATGAAAGGATGATTCTATAAGAAGAAGGAGCTGATTATTAATGAACATATACGGATATGTAAGAGTATCATCCACAGACCAGAATGAAGACAGGCAGATTCTTGCCATGCAGGAAAACAGCGTGCCGGAGAAAAACATTTTCATCGACAAGCAGTCGGGCAAAGATTTCGAGCGGCCGCAGTATAAGAAGATGCTGAAAAAGTTACAAGCCGGCGATTTGCTCTATATACTGAGCATCGACCGGCTCGGGCGTAACTATGAAGAAATACAGCGGCAGTGGCGCTATCTGACAAAAGAAATCGGTATTGATATATGCGTTATCGATATGCCGATTCTTGACACTCGCCCGTATAAAGATCTGCTCGGAACCTTTATTTCCGACCTATTCCTTGCCGTGCTGTCATTTGTTGCCGAAAACGAGCGCGACAACATTAAAAAGCGTCAGGCCCAGGGAATAGCAGCGGCGAAGCTGAAGGGCGTAAAGTTCGGGAGACCGGAAAAACAACTGCCCGCGGATTTCCCCTCTCTCATCAAAAAGTGGGAGAAAAAACAAATCCCGCTGCAAGATATTTTACAGCGGTGCGGTATATCGGAATCTTCATTTTATAGGCGACTCAGAGAATATCGCCTTACGCACGAGAGCGAGGTGATATCTCCACTGTCATAATTCCTACTTTATGACAGTTACATATACATTATTATTTTACACAAATTAACCTTAAAAATCAATGACTTTTCATAGTTTTTACATCAAGTAGCGGGCTACCCTCAAAACCCATTATTGACGACGGACTTTTGTCAAAAAGTAGAACTTTTGGCATAAGTCTTTTTGTTTATGGGGTGATTATCATAGGCAGTCAGCTTATAAAACCGAATGAATACCCTGTTGCGCCGGTGATTGATATTTTGCTTAAAGACCGAACGACAGGCAAAAATATAATATTTGCAACAAATGAATATGCTTTTGCTTATGAGCGGGATGAAATAACATCCGAGCTTGTCAGCGGGAAGTTCTTCAGCGAAATGCAGCCCAGGGTTGAAAAGGCAAAAGAAAATCAAGCGGCAAGGACAAAAGAAAAAGCCGAGGTTTTCACTCCGTCATGGATTTGCAACAAGATGAATAATCACTGCGACGAGGAATGGTTCGGTAAAAAGGGAGTTTTCAACACCGAGCGTGGCAACAGCTGGGCAGTAAATAACAAAAAGGTTGAGTTTCCCGAGGAAAAAACATGGAAAGATTATGTGCTGTCAAAACGGCTTGAAATCACGTGCGGCGAGGCGCCGTATATTGTTTCAAGGTATGATACCACAAGCGGCGAGCCGATTGAAATAAACAGGCGCATAGGAATCCTTGACCGCAAGCTCAGAGTGGTGAATGAAAACGCCAAGGATGAAAAAGAATGGCGCGATTGGGTTTATAAAGCATTTCAGAGTGTTTACGGCTATGAGTTTCAGGGTGATAATCTGCTGATTGCAAGGATTAACCTGCTTTGCACATTTGTTGATTATATGCTTGCCGTACAGGGCAAGAAACCGACAAAACAGCAATTAAATAAAATTGCCGAAATCGTTTCCTGGAATATATGGCAGATGGACGGGCTTAAGGGAACAATTCCCTTTGAAAACAAGCCGGATGAATATGACGGCCAGATTGGCTTTGATTTTATTTTCGGAACAAATGAGCAAAAAGAAGAAATAAATGTTGAATGCGTTATAAAAGACTGGCAGGCAGGTAAAAAAGTTAAATTTTCGGATATAAGGAGCAATAAAGATGAAATTTGATTTTGTAATAGGTAATCCGCCGTATCAAGGTGAAAACGATGCTAACCATAATAGAATGCCGCCAGTTTATCATTACTTTATGGACAATGCCTTTAAAATTGGTGAAGTTGTTGAATTAATTACTCCTGCAAGGTTTTTATTTAATGCTGGTTTTACTCCAAAAGATTGGAATAATAAAATGCTCAAAGATGAGCATTTTAAAGTTTTACATTATGAACCTGAAAGTAAGAGGATATTCTCAAATACCGATATTAAAGGTGGCGTCGCTATTTCATACAGAGCAACAAATAAAAACTTTGGAATAATTGATACTTTTACTCCTTATATGTTGCTTAATGAAATATTTAAAAAGATTTCTAATATGCCAAATTTCAAATCTATAGAAACTATTATGTCCGGAAGAGATTTGTTTCATTACACTAAAACTTGTTTTGATGCTTTTCCAAATATGAAATCAAGAAATAATAATAACAATGTTGTTAATTCAAATGCTTTTGAGAAATTCCCCGAAGTGTTTCAAAAAGAAAAGAAACAAATAACTGATATAAAAGTTACAGGTAGAATAAAAAGCGTTAGAGAAACAAGGTATATAAAAAAAGAGTATTTAGATAATAACCAATTTTTGGGGAAACACAAAGTCATTATTGCTCAAGCAAACGGAAGCGGTGCTCTTGGTGAAACATTAAGTCCTCCACTTTTAGGGGAACCTGAAGAAGGATTTACCGATACTTTTATTTGCATAGGCATGTTTGATTCTCAAGTTGAATCTAAAAACTGCTTAAAGTATATAAAAACAAAGTTTGCAAGAGCACTTCTTGCAGTTTTAAAAGTTACCCAAAGCATGACAAAAGACAAATGGCATTTTGTTCCCATTCAAGATTTTACCAACACATCCGATATTGATTGGAGCGTTCCCGTCAAAGCCATTGACCAACAGTTGTATAAAAAATATGGTCTTTCTCAAGAAGAGATTGACTTTATCGAAACCAATGTAAAGGAGATGGAATAATGGCGATGAAGACACCTAGAATAAATACAGCAAAACCTGTTGTGCCCATGATTTATGCCTATTCCACTCCCGAAATAGCAAGGCACAACGGCTGGACAAAAATCGGATATACCGAGCAGGATATTGAAGCCCGTATCGGCCAACAAGCGCACACGGTTGACACAATCTGGAACCTTGAGTGGAAAGGCAATGCCACCTATGATGACGGCACCGGCGATGTTTTCACCGATAAGGCCTTTCATTCATATCTTCGCAAATGCGGAGTAGAGCAGGAGCCGGGAAAAAACAATGAGTGGTTCCACATAAACGGTCCGGATTCAAAAGACAAGTTCCGCACATTCAGGGAAACCAGAGGCCTCGGAATAGAGGATTATGAAATTTTGCCCTATACCCTGCGTGATGAGCAGGATGATGCGGTAAGCAAAACAGTCGAATACCGCACAATTAACAGCGAGGGTGAGTTTCTCTGGAACGCAAAACCCCGTTTCGGTAAAACTCTCTCGGTTTATGATTTTGTAAAACGGATAAAAGCGGAGAAAGTGCTTGTTATAACAAACAGGCCTGCTGTTGCCAACTCATGGTATCAGGATTATTATGATTTTATCGGAAGACAGTCCGGTTATTTCTTTGTGAGCCATATTGATGAGATAAAGGATAAACCGTCTGTTATAGGTTGGAAACAGTATGAGGAAGACAAGCGTAGCAGAGCATCACGTGCGGTTTCCGCCGACATACAGAAGATGGGCGTTATCTATTTTCTCTCTTTGCAGGACTTGAAAGGCTCTGTATATTTCGGAGGCAAATATGAGAAGTTAAAAGAAATCAAAGATAATGTCTGGGATGTGCTTGTAATAGACGAAGCACATGAAGGCATTGATACATTCAAAACCGATGTTGCCTTTGACCGGATCAAGAGGAAATTCACCCTTCATCTTTCCGGCACACCTTTCAAGGCGCTTGCAAACAACAAGTTCCCCGACAACGCCATATTCAACTGGACTTATGCCGATGAGCAGAAGAAAAAGCACGAATGGAACGATGCCGACGGTGAGAATCCCTACGGCAAACTTCCGCAGCTGAATCTTTATACCTATCAGATGAGCGAAATCATCAAGGATAAACTTGAACAGGGCGTTGAAATCAACGGCGAAACAGAAGAATACGCCTTTGACCTGAATGAATTCTTCAGAGTTGACGGCAGAGGAGCATTTGTTTATAACGACTCGGTTGACAAATTCCTTGATGCTCTTACAACCCTGCCGAAGTTTCCGTTTTCAACACCCGAACTGCGTGCTGAACTGAAGCACACATTCTGGATGCTCAACAGAGTTGACAGCGCAAAAGCACTTGCAAGGAAACTGAATGAGCACCCCGAATTCTCCGAATATGAGGTAGTGCTTGCCGCAGGAGACGGCAGACTCGATGATGAGGATGAAATAAAGAAGTCATATAACAAAGTTGTCGAAGCTATTAAGACTCACGATAAGACCATAACCATTTCAGTCGGTCAGCTTTCGACAGGCATAACCATACCCGAGTGGACTGCCGTCCTTATGCTCAGTAATATGAAGAGCCCGGCTCTCTATATGCAGGCGGCATTCAGAGCGCAGAATCCCTGCCTTTTCAAAGAAGGAACCACATTCAAGCGCAAAGAAAATGCTTATGTATTTGACTTTGACCCGGCAAGAACTCTGACTATCTTTGATGAATTTGCAAATGACCTTTATTCAGATACCACAAGCGGCAAAGGAACCGTTGAGGAGAGAAAAACAAGAATAAAAGAGCTGCTGAATTTCTTCCCGGTAATCGGTGAGGATGAGGAAGGCGAGCTCATTGACCTTGACCCCGAAAAAGTTCTTGAAATCCCGAGAAAAATCCGCTCTGTTGAAGTTGTCAAGCGCGGATTCATGAGCAACTTCCTGTTCCAGAATATCGGGCAGATTTTTGGCGCTCCCAAAGAGGTAATTGATATTATCACTCAGTTCCAGCCCATTGAGGAACCCAAAGTAAAAGTAAATCTGCCGGAAGAAATTCAAAAAGACCTTGACCTTGACGAAAACGGCGAGGTTAATGTTCCCGACGATATTGTAATCGGCATTTCCAATGATATTTTCGGAGAAAAGATTTATGATATTCAGGGCACGGTTGAAGAAGCCGTTGCCGAGGTAGCGGCCGAAGAGCGCACAGAAAGTTCAGACACACAAAAGCTGAAGGAAATAGTCGCAAAGAATGTTGTTGAAGAAATTGTCAGCGGCATAGCGACCGCATACGGCGATGATGTAAGAGTAAGCGACAAAAAGCAGCTTACCGCTCAGCTTACACACCAAACAGATGCTCTTGTTGAAAAGGTTCACGGCGGCTATAAAATCGATATGAAGGTTGCAGAGCAGGATAGACTTGAAGCTCTGCAGAGCCGCAGGGAAACCGGAAAAACCACAGAAGAAATCGAAAAAGAATACGAAGAGCGAAAGGCGGAAATTTCGGAAAAATTCAAAGAAAACCTTTCCGCCGCTGTTAGCGATTTTATTGAAACTGCAAGCAAGGACGCCGTTAAGCAAACAGAAACAAAGAAAAAAGAGCGTGAAAAGGAAACAATAGAAGACGGAGTAAGAGACCATCTGCGCGGATTCTCACGCACAATTCCATCATTTCTTATGGCTTACGGCGAAAACGAAGTAACCCTTGCTACCTTTGACACAACCGTTCCCGATAAAGTTTTCACAGAGGTTACAAGCATCACGCTCGAGCAGTTCAGATTCCTTCGTGACGGCGGTGATTACACCGACGAGGAAACAGGAGAAACAAAACACTTTGAGGGCAACCTTTTTGACCCCATCGTATTTGATGACTCTGTTAAAGAATTTTTGCGTCTGAAGAAAAAACTCGCCGATTATTTTGACGAGAAGAGCATAGAGGATATATTTGATTATATTCCTCCGCAGAAGACCAATCAGATTTTCACGCCGAAAAATGTTGTTAAAAAGATGGTCGATATGCTCGAGCAAGAAAACCCTGGCTGTTTCGATTTGCCTGATAAGACCTTCATTGACCTCTATATGAAATCCGGCCTTTATATCGCCGAGATAGTAAAGAGGCTTTATCGGAGCGAAAAGCTTAAAGAGCTCTATCCCAATGATAAAGAGAGATTAAAGCATATCTTTGAAAAACAGGTTTACGGCCTTGCTCCCACCGAGATTATTTATAAGATTGCTATAAGCTATATTCTCGGCTTTGATGAAGAAATGGGTGAAATCTCTCACAACTTCAAATTGCTTGACGCTCTGCCCTATGCAAAAGAGGGAATCCTCAAAGAAAAATTAGATGAAATCTTCGGCGGAGAATAATAACAACACAAAACAAAAACAGTTCAAAGCCCTGCGGTCAGACCGTGGGGCTTTACTGTTAAATCAACAATTATAGTATCTTCAATTGTTCATCTCTTTCATCGGCTAAATAATCATCGGACTCTTCTTCAACCTCATCCACAAATTCGCTGAAAATATCTCGCTCGCGGGAATAAAGCTTATTGAGAGAAAGCCGAAATGCGATGTTCTTTTTTCGACCGTTATATTCTAAAATCATTGCCTCAGCAAAGCCCATTGAACCGGGCCGACGTTCCTTAGCGGTGCGAGTCAGAGCTTTTACGGATATAGCGCCGACTCTTTCTTTAAATTCTTCTTCATTTATGCTTTCACCGTAAACATCGATTATCTTCGCAACTGCCTTCATTATATTGGCCGAAAATGAATTTACATCGCCTTCCCATGCTCCAATTATAAGACGCAATGTTTTATTCAGAACATGAAAACCGTATTTTTCAAAGATATATTCAAGGGTTGAAACGGCGCAAATATTCCCCGGCATCTTATTATGACTTATACACATACCATAAGATTCTACAAGATCTCGAATAATAATCTGCTCATCGTTTCCGGCTTCTAAGTTAGCCATGAAAACTTCATACGGTTGCAGGGGTTTAACATATTTCATTTGATTTGCAAAAATATCTGCTTCGTGCTTATAGGTCAAATCGTCATAAATCATACACCAAACAGGCGTTTCTCTTGAGCCGGAAACCAAGGCAACAATTTCAATAGTATGCTGCCCGTTGAAAACATAGTTGATTCCATCTCTGCGACTGACTTTTACGGGGTTAATCTGACAGAGGTCGAAATTTGCAGCGGCTTTTTCGATATGTTTTTGTGAAAGATTTCTCTGATAATCCTGATTTGATACGAGGTTTTTAATTGGGATTTGCTCAAAATGGACATTCGGAACAAAAGCGCTGTTATCATTCATCACTCAAGCCCTCCTTAAGAGTTCTTAAAAGATCCGATAATTTTTTGTTTAATTGTTGCAATGATATTATCAACTTGTTTTTTGCCGCAGAAGTAACAATTGTAAAATCGGTTTTATTCACCACTCGGTCAATAGAGCCTGACCAAGAGGGAATTGTCAAAGCAAGTGATATTATTTCTGCGTCCGGATCAAATGATGGCATATCTTTTACAGAAGCAGTTGAAGCGGAAGAGTTTATAGTTTTTTTATCAGAAAAGGAAGATATTTCTTTTCTAGCCTTTTTGTATTGAACATATTTTTCCCCGTCTTTTTCCAATCTGACAACGATTTTATCAATCTGCTCGGGTGACATTTTTGAGAGATCAATGAGATTTTTTTGCGATATTTTATATCTTCCGGATAGAATAAAAGGAACAATATTAGGTGCTTTTTTACCAATTTCTTCTATGGTTCTGGCATACACGGAATACTTGTAAATTGTATTCCATGAAACGTGGTTTTCTTCGGCAATTCTCATTGCCGTAACATAACCGGTTGGGCTTCTCTGAATCTCCGGGTCCTTGATTATTGGGTCATCCGTGCCGGTTCCGTTGTCTATTATTTTTTCGGCTTCATATTGAAGACCGATAAGGTATTTTCTGAATTCTTCTGTCAGATTATGCTTTTTAAGTTGATTTGAGCAAATCCACGCAATAGCAGCGGTGCGGCTCTCAAAAGCTTTGTAGATTATATAGAAAGGAATATTATATTTTCTGCATATTCTATACCGCTTATGACCGTCAACAACTATGTTGTTCCAAACTTCAAGCGGCTCAATGCAACCTTCTTCAAGTATGCTTTTCTCAAGTTCGGTATATTCCTGTCTGCTTAAAGGACATGAGAGCCTGTAAAATTCAGAATCCAGAATCAAATTGTGTATTTCCAAATTATCTGACATATCAAACAGCCTCGTTTTCGTCCTGTATTTCAATGTTATCAAGAGAAAAAATACCCATACGCTCTTTTTCGACTATGTAGCCGTAAATTTTGTAATAATACCCTGTATAATCATCCTTGCATATTATGTTTAGCAAAGAATTGACAAATATGCTGCTGTATATCTCTACTGAATTATCTGACTCCATTGTGCTTTTATTTATTTTATGACCATGATCGCCGGATAATTCATATTCTAAAGCCCTCACGGCAACAAGTTTCTTCTCGGGATTTACAAGTAATTGAACAGAATGGGGATCACCAAGTTTGTGAAGAAATGATTTGTATAATCGGATTCTGTGTTTTTTGATATCAACCGTTATGATTACTTGTTCTGTCATTGTGTATCAGCCCCCAATAATAGAGTTTCGGTATTTGATACCGGTGTTCCGGGCAAAGAATCCACATCAAGAATAGGCGTAGTCTTTTTTTCTGAAGGAGAGTTATCCTTTATAGCATATATCGCATATCCATCAAAAATGTTAATCTGCATTGACTGCTGATGTTCATTGAACGGAAGTCCAAATTGTTCTTTCCAGCTTTCCGGAAAAATAGGTGTTCTGGATGTTTTAGGCTTTTCTCCCTCTTTAAAGGTTCGCTGATAGACTTCTGTTGATGTCAAATCAAAGGCCAAAAGGTATTCTCCGTTTGCATGAATCACTCTTCCAAGCATTTTATATCTATAATCAGGATTCCAATTCATTAGAGAAACAATTTTTGCAAAAAAGATTTTCCCGGTTATAGTCCTGGGTTTTCGCTTCCCGCCAGAACATAAACACCAAGCAAATGAATCTCGAGCACCTTCTTCACACGGTCTTAAAGCAAGGACTTTTTCATCTTTATTAACCAGAACCTGAACATATTCTGTTTCCGGAAACTTAGATATACAAGCGGTATTTACTGAAAACTTGCAACTGTTAAATGATATTGACGGTTCCCTTATATGTGCGAAAAATTCTCGTCTTACAACTTGAAACCCGTCAAAATCAAAATTATCTCCGAGTTCAATAACATCATCATCTGCGGATATATTCGGCTCAGTTGTATTTGTTTTAAGAACATCATTTGTTTCTTGAGTTTCAACATGTTTGCTCATTATTGTCCTCCTCAAATGTAATGCCCGAAAGAGATTGCTGGATATACTCTTTAATCACATCAAAATCGGTTACATTCAATTTTCTTCCTGTTTCAAATAATTGCCCTTGCAAACGCAGTTTCCAATCGTCTTTGCTTTGACTTTCCAAAACTGATAATGGCTGCTCATGTTCATAAAACTGCATTCCGAAGGAATTTGTCCACTCTTCAGGTATCGCCTTAACATATTTTCCCGATGTAGTTAATGGCTGTATTTCCGGTTTCCCATTCACTATGCTGTTTGACAGAAGATATTCTTTGAAATATGCCTCAGAATTTTCCGCATCAAATATATAGGCCATTTCGTTGTTATTTTCATATAATGCACCGGTAATTCGGTATTTATATGAAGCATTCCACCCTAATAACGAAAACACAGTGTCACCAAAAGCTAATGCAGACACAGCTTTTGGTTGGTATTTCCCGTTTTTTAATGAAGAAATAACTACAGCACAACGATTATCTTTATCTGTTGGCCTGATTGCAAACTTGCGTGTAATCGGATTAAAAAGCATCTCAACGTAATTTTTTTCTTTAAATCTTTTAATACATTCTGCTGAAAACTTTAAACTGTTTCTTTCGAATGTTACATACGGTCTTCCTTTTGAATCAAACAATTCAGTCCTTGCAATTTCGAAACCGCGCAGGTCAAAATCTCCTGCTTCAACTTCAAATTTTGTTTCCCGGTGTTCCGTTTCCATTTCAGATTCATCATATACACTTTGTGCAGCTTTGACGTATTCAGCCTCTCTAAACCCTGTCCAACGTGGATTGATTACCGTAAAGCCCTTGAAAATACCGCTGTCAATTACGCGCAACTCCGGAAGAATATTTCTGTTCTTATATCTTCCATTATCAAGCATACGCTGAACGGCTATATAATCATCAATTGAAACAATCGGGTCATGATGTTTTAAATATACAGATTGTGGCTTTTCACCATGGTTTATTAAGACTTTGTGCTCTTTATAGCTTTTGGTAAATGTTTTTCTGGTAATAACTGTTCCGCAATGGCGTTCATTTCTTAATACCTGGGTCACAGTGCTTGAAGTCCATTTAATATTTCCTAAATATGATTTTCTGCCTAATGCATTCAACGCCTTTGCGATTTGCAGAGTGGAATATCCATATAAATACATATAAAACATAAGTTTTACTGTCGGCGTTTCATCTGGATTTAGCGTCAACTTACCTTTTTCATCGTGAGTAAATCCCAATAATTTTGGGGTTAGAGGAATACCATGATCAAGGCGCATTCGTAATGAGGTTTCCATGCTTCGGCTTCGCGTGTGCGATTCTTCTTGAGCCATTGTCGCGACAAATGTGAGTGCTAATTGAGAATCATCATTAAGAGAAAAAATAGCCTCTGATTCAAAAAACACTCCTACGGGAGGATTTAGCTCTGCTAAATTTCCGACCATTCCAACAAAGTCTTCTACATTTCTTGCAAAACGAGATACACTTTTCGTAATTACCAGGGTTATCTTTCCAGATTTGCAATCAGATATCATCCGTAGAAAATTATCCCTATGTTTTATGGATGTGCCGCTGATACCTTCATCGGCGTAAATATCTATCAGAGTCCAATTAGGGTGCTGTTTCACGAAATCCTCATAATATTTTTTCTGCAATTCAAAAGATGTGGTTTGTCTTATATCTTCTGTTGAAACTCTTACATATATTCCGACACGATATTGGGCCTCGTCATCATAGTAATCCGGAACCTTTATTTTCTCAGGTATATATCTATAATTAGCAGGGTCCACAGATACGCGCATTCTCTTTCTAACGCGTTCCTTTTGCTCTCTTTTTTGTTCTTTCTTTTCGCTGTCAATCATCAGTTTTGTCCCCACTTTCGAGGTAAGCATATTTTTCACTATTTGAGATTCCCCTGGTTTCATTTTCCGGGAAAAAGTATGTATCTCTTAGATCGTTCTGATAGTAAGATGCGAGCGTAAAAATATCTTCTGAAACGATATAAATCCCAATAGGGTGTTCTTGCGCTGCAAGAAGGCGAGATATAATTGTGATTTCCTTTGGGTCTTTGGTAATGTTTGACAGTTTTTGAGTAATAATCAAATCAATTTTATTTTCAAAACAATCCCTGATAAGCCTACACCACTCTTCTGAACTTTTCATTTTTGGGGGCGTTGACCCTTTATCAATATAAAAATCAACAAGTGTCCATTTCGGGCAAAGCGCAATTGTATCTTCAAACTGCTTTTTATGATATGAGAGATAATCATCATATTTTGTTTGATTGAAATACCTTATATAAACGCCAATGCGATAGCTAACAGCAGGGTTAGGCCGTTCATGACGAATGCTTTTTAACCATAAGCGATGTTCATTAATTTTTCTAATTCTCTCCGAATCTTCATTTATAATGAGACTGTTAGTAGGTATTTCAGATAATTCACCTAACCTGTTGTAGATTTCCAAGTCATTCATTTGCAGTTTCCTCCAATTATGGTTTTGAAATTATAGAAATTATAATCACTCTCAAACTTTAAGGAAATAAACCGAAGGTTAAAATATTAACCCACGGTTTATAAAACGAGAAAAAAACTTGCCTCCCGTATATCAGTTCTGAAAAGAACATATATTGATAAGGAGGTTTTTTATGGCGTTTAATTATGTTTCAATTGGGAAGAGGATTTTTTATGCGAGGACAAAAAGAGGGCTAACTCAAGCAAAGCTAGCCGAGGCAACCGGTTTGTCAACAGTTTTTATTAGCAACTTAGAAAACGGTGACAAATGTGCCAGCCTTGAATCGTTTGTCTCTATCGCAAACGCATTAAACTATTCTGCAGATGAGCTGTTGATTGATAACCTGACTAATACGGTTAAAGCATCAAATCATGCTTTTGCTGGTTTGTTATCTGACTGCAGCGAGTTTGAAAAGCGGCTATTATATGACATACTTTGTTCAGCAAAACAATCAGTTCGAGAAAACAGGTGTTTTTTATCTAAATAAACTTAAAAACTGTTGACTTACTTATTTGTCAACAGTTTTTCTTTTCCTTATTTTACATTTTTGCCGTTTTATTTTACATTTTTTGTTTTTTCAACATTTTTGAACATTATTACGCTATAATGCACGCGGAGGTGAAATTGATGGTTTATTTAACAGGTGATATTCACGGAGTTTCCCAAAAGATAGTCAGATTTTGCGCCGGCGTTAAGCCAACAAAAGAAGATATTATCATTATATTGGGTGATGTTGGCGCAAACTTTTCCGGTGATAAACGTGACGATAAAATGAAAAGAGAACTATCCGAATTAAAACCGACAATATTCTGTATTCATGGGAATCATGAAATGCGTCCTCAAAATATCAAAGGGTATGAATTGAAGAATTATTGTGGCGGCAAAGTTTGGGTTCAAGAACAATACCCTAATTTAATGTTTGCGAAAGACGGAGAGATATTTGAGCTTGAGGGACTTAAATACCTAGTAATAGGCGGAGCTTACAGTGTAGATAAGTATTACAGATTACGTGCCGGTTATGGTTGGTGGGATGATGAGCAACCTGATTCAGATACAAAGTCATACGTTGAAAAACAAATACTTGCAAATAGCATTGATGTCGTTTTATCTCATACGTGTCCTTATAAGTATATGCCAAGGGAAATGTTTTTGCCTGTAGTAGATCAAGAATCTGTAGATAACAGCACCGAGCGTTGGCTTGACACAATAGAAGAAAGATTAGATTATAAAGCATGGTTCTGCGGGCATTTTCATACCGATAAGAGAATAGATAAAATGCACTTTCTTTTTCATACTTTTGAATCGGGAAGCGATATTTAAATACTATGGAGGATAAAATGTCAACATATTATTACATATATACTGAAGTAAACATTAACGGAAAATGGATTTGTATCGATGGTATGGTTCCGGAAATCGAATACAATGGTTCTAATAGCATATTCAACGAAAACAAAATCGAATACAAAATAGAAGAAACTTATTGGAACGGATCTCGTTCTTATTTCGGTGAAGCTTACGATAAGCTTTATTTATGGGGCAAACAGATAGGTTTTAAAGACTTGTCACAAGAACTAAAAGATAGATGGAAAAGCAGATTGGAATCTGAATTGGAAAAGAAATATTGTGAGCCGGCCGTAGTTGTCAACTATAAATACATCGACAAAAATATTGATTATAGTAAATTCGATTTTCACTGTGTTATGCATAAAGATAGAATATTCAAATTCGAATCAGGCGATATAGAAGAAATGTGGCCGCAAGAAAATGACTTTTCAAAAGTTTCTGATATTGAAAAGCAGGAGTATCAATATTACGAGTGGGATGATCCGATGGGGTGGAATAGCGCATTGAAAGATGTCAAAAGATGTGTTGAGCATGAAATCAGCAGATTCAGAAGCAGAAATGACATTTGGGATGATACTTTTGAATATAGGGTTGTAATAATAACATGTTAATAGAGGCTCAAATGAAAACAATAAAAGAAAATAATAAAACTCTTTGTAAAAAATATCCGTTTTTAATTCCACGGAATGCTTTCAGCGGAAAAAGGATAACCGAAGGAAAAGGATTCTGGCCTGGATCACCTGAAGCTGAACCAGAATATGATTGGGAGTTTACCGAACTTGATAATATGCCAAAAGGTTGGAGAATCGCATTTGGCGAACAATTATGTGACGAATTGAAAACAGAGCTAGATAAAGCGGGATTAACAGATAAATATCACATTATTCAGATAAAGGAAAAGTATGGTTCACTTCGTTGGTATGACGCTGGGAACACTGCAAAAGGGCATGAAATAATCAGAAAATATGAAACGCTGAGTGAAACAATATGTATAAGGTGTGGAAAGCCTGCAACTCGAATAACAACCGGTTGGATTAGTCCTTATTGTGATGATTGTCTCCCAGAGTATAACGGAAAAAAGGTTTATTCAAATCCAATTAAAGAATCGTAATAGTTGTAAAAGAATGGAATGGTAAATGGTTATGACCTATGTTATGTCGGATATTCATGGTTATATGAATCTATTTAATGATATTCTTAAACAAATTAATCTCACTGAAGAAGATGTTTTATATATTCTCGGAGATGTTATCGATCGAGGTCCTGACGGAATAAAGATTTTGCTAAAAATAATGAGAAGTAAAAATATGTTTATGGTTATTGGAAATCACGAATTAATGATGTTAAACTATTATACAGGAGACAGGTTTTGGAGATTTCATTCTCTTTCCGTCTGGACTAGAAACGGTTGTGACCCTACAATCGAACAATTTAATAAATATGCAGATAGCACTCAAAACAGAATTCTTAAATATCTTCGCAAATTACCTATTGAGAGAAGACTGGTTATAAATAAAAAAGAGTATATTCTTTGCCATTCTCAACCGAACATATCTTCTTTCAAAAGAAATCCATTAAAGATAATAGACTCTGATTATCGTTATGAAAACGGGATAGAGTTTTCTGTATGGTATAGAAAAAACATTGAAGATGATAATTTTGAAAACATTACAATTATTCATGGCCATACCCCAGTTTATAATTCGTCAAAAACGATACCCCAGGAAAATAAAATACGTTATAGCACAGGTAGAATAAATCTTGATTGCGGTTGTGCTGCAATTAACTACCGTAACAATTTATATCGTGGAAGATTGTCGTGCCTTCGTTTAGAAGACATGAAAGAGTATTATTCAGAAATATAAAAACAGCACCTGATGAATTCAAAACATCGGGTGCTGTTTTCATATCCGGCGATAAAACATATCGTATGTTTTTATCCGCCGCCGTGAAAATGTTGCCGAGGTCAGCGGCAATATTTTAACGGAAAGAGGTTTAAGGGGAAAGATTCCCATTATCGGAATTGATTGAGTGTGACTGCTGCAAATATTCCGGCAACATGTCATATGAA
>JAEEGF010348743.1_pt1 | contig 17806 bp, 18 predicted proteins | sample 9134171 | NCBI WGS metagenome assembly JAEEGF01 (sample SAMN16246542, study PRJNA631951) | gut metagenome | biome: gut microbiome; feature: rumen; material: AP-attached | host: Bos | place: Iran: Karaj | collected 2018-10 | reverse complement strand
AATCTCCTTCCATGGCGGGAGAAGTAAAGCGTAGGAGTTTTTCATCTCCGATTTCTTCATACCCGGAAAAGCACAAAGGCAGGCGTTCCGAAAGCCTGTCCTCGATATCAAAGTTACCGCGGAACATCCGGATACTTTCTTTACCGACACCGAGAAACACCGCAGGAGCCTCCGGTGTATGCATAAAGAGCAGCAAATCATTGCTGACAATGGAAATACTGCCGGGAGAGTCAGAAATAAGTTTGAACATATAGGTCTCCTGTTATTCATTGTACCAGCTGTCGTCACTGCTGGATGTTGCAGTCATCTTCCTGAAAACGGGCTCAATATGCAGACTCATCAGCATACAGAAAGGACCCGGAAGCAGAGGAATGAAAATAGGGAGCATCCAGCAAATCAGAATCAGCGCGGTTAATTCTGCACCTAAAAGCAGTGTGATACCGAAATGACGTATAGACAGATAAAAAGCATACCGAAAGATATTACCGATTGTGTTTTCAAAACGGGAAAGAAAAGCAAACAGCCAGGGAATCAGCAGCGGAACAGGCAGAAAGAAAAGTCTGCTCAGATAATACAGAAGGTTCCCTTCGCGTACACCCATGCGGGAGAAGGCATAGGCATCACCGATTCCCACAAGAATGTATAGCAAACAAAGCAGCCAGATCAGTGTTGCCTGCCGGAAGTTGGTGCGAAAAGAATGAAAGAAACAGCTGCTGACTCTTCCGCGATCATGACGGATGCTTTTGACGATTGTATAATACAGCGCAGTCACGGAAGCGCCTGCAGTGAAGAAAGGAAGTGAACAGAAGAGGCATAATAAACCTGCCCAGATCAGATCAATCAGAGAGGAGAGAAGATTGCCAAGACGGGACGTCTTCATCAAAAGCTTAATACATCAAAGCGGAACATTTCGGCCAATGCGAGAAGAGTTGCTTTTTGACGGCCTTTGATCACGACAAAATGGGGCTCGAATCCCTCCAGAACACTCTTTTCCACAATGCTCCGGCTTTCAGCGTCTGTACGGATGACGATAGAAGTTCCGGTAAACTGTTTCGGTTTATCCAGCGCTTCTCCCTCCGCAAGGAAGAAGCGAAAGCTTCCAGCCGGAGTTCTGCCGATGCGGAAAATGGTAGCTTCCGGGAAGGCCTCACAGCCAAAGTCCATTGCAGGCCCGATTTTCCGGTTCGGGTGAACACCGACAACTGCGCCGGTGTCTTTTCTGGCAAGAGAACAGGCTGCTGCACCGCAGTGCCAGAATGTGATGGTATTTTCTTTTTCATCCAGCGACACGGGATCACCGAAGAAGACAGGAGCATCGCTCAGGTTCATACCGATCCACATGGACAGTGCACCGTAGATGTCCGCTTCACAGGCAGAAGCTATACCCTCGTCATTGAGAAGAGACAACACTGTGCATACCGGAGTACCGAAAGCGGTAAAGAAGTCCGGCCAGCAGCGGCTGGCAAGCGCACCGATTTTGTGAGACCGTACATAATCGCTGTATGCTTTGTAAAGCCGCGCATGATCAAGACGATTGTTTTCGGGCGTTAAGCTGAACCCGCAGGTGGAGACTTCAGTCTTTTTTATATAATCTGCACACTCCTCGTCACTGAATCCTTTGGCCATGTCAATCAGTTCCCTGGCCTCAATGGCTTCCAGTTCCACACCGAACACATTCATCAGTTCACTGTCGAGTGCACGGCCAAAACCAAAGCCCTGCGGGGTATGCCCGACAGCAGCCATCCTCAGAGAACGCATTGCCTTTTTTGTCTCTGCAGCCTTAACAAAACTGCTAATAACGGATTCAGTTTCCTCCTCATCCGGCGATCCGAAGATATAGGAGAACGGACGGTTATCAAAAGCATGCAGCGTGTTGGCAGCGGAATATGCGCCAGTCAGAGAATTGAGGCGGAGACGGCCTCCGTCAATAACAGGTTCACGAAGTGTCCAGAGCTGGAGCGGGCAGGAGAAGCGCCGGAGAACCTCTGACATATAAGCGGCGTTGGCAAAGGTGAGGTTTTGGAAGACAATCAGATCCGGCTGCACGCTGTCCAGATAGGAACAGAGATTATCCATGCTCAGCAGCATGCTGTCCGGGCATATAAACCGGTTGTCAATCTTTTTAAGGAGAGTGCAGGAACGTGAAAACTGATCCTGTGCACTTTCCAGATGGAAGGTGGGCACACCCACAGGAATATAGACAGGGCAAAAACTCATAATAGAATCCTCCTGGAATTCTGAATTATTTAACACTGTGAATAATCATACCCGCAGACAGGTCTGATGTCAATATAGAAAAAAGCAGAGGAATAAAAAAATCCCCTCTTTTTGCGGTTCCTTATTGACAAATAGAATGTGGTGGATTAAACTGACAATTGCTTAAAATGATTAATCAATTAAGGAGGAGTCCTACGTTGAACACAAATCTGAAAGATGCAGCCAGAGACATCCGCTGTGATACGCTGCGTTGCATCGGCCATCTGGGCGTCGGTCATATCGGAGGCTGCCTGTCAGTAGCCGAGCTGCTGGCTGTGTTGTATTTCGAAGCCATGAAGATTGATCCTGCCCAGCCGAAAATGCCGGGAAGGGACCGCTTCATCTGCTCTAAAGGCCATGCTGGCCCTGCTGTTTACTCTGCGCTTGCAAACCGCGGATATTTTGACAGGAGCGAGCTGCTGACACTGAATCAGGGCGGTACCAATCTGCCTTCTCATTGTGATATGAACCGCACAGTCGGTGTGGATATGACAACAGGCTCTCTGGGGCAGGGATTCTCCTGCGCAGTCGGTGTAGCACTGGGATCAAAGCTGGAAAAGGACGGAGCTACAATCTATGCTTTAATCGGAGATGGTGAAAGCCAGGAAGGGCAGATCTGGGAAGCTGCAATGTTTGCAGCGGCCAAAAAGCTGGACAATCTGATTGCCTTTACTGACTATAATAAATTGCAGATTGATGATACAGTGGCTAAGGTCAATGATATTGCTCCTCTTGCAGAAAAATGGGCCGCTTTTGGATGGAACGTTATTGAAGTAGAGGACGGCAATGATGTGGAACAGGTTTCTGCAGCAGTCAGCCATGCAAAACTCGGCATCGGAAGTGGGAAACCGACGATGGTGATTTTGAATACACTCAAAGGCTGCGGAGTGCCCTGGATTGTCAATCTCGGTCCCGGCAACCACAACTGCCCGATCAGCGAGGAACAGGCAGAGGCTGCTATCGCAGAAATCAGAAAGGAGGCCTGAATCATGGAAATGAGAGCTGTTTATGCGGAATGTCTGGCAAAACTGATGGAAAATGACAGGCATGTCTGTGTGCTGGATGCAGACCTTGCGAAAGCAAGCGGTACGCGCGCATTGTATGAGCGCTTCCCTGAACAGATGTTCGACTGTGGTGTAGCAGAGCAGAACATGGCCTCTATTGCTGCCGGCCTTGCAAGCTATGGCTTCAGACCCTGGATCGAAAGTTTTACGCCGTTTGCCACACGCCGTATATGCGATCAGATGGCTATCTCTATCTCCTACGCCGGAAGCAATGTGAAAATTGTTGGCACTGATCCCGGTATTGCAGCAGAGCTGAACGGCGGCACTCATATGAGCATGGAAGACATCGGTGTTGTGCGTTCAATTCCCGGTATGGTAATTTTTGAGCCGGTAGACGCGGTGCAGCTGCGTGCAGCAATCCCTGTACTCGATGCGTATAAAGGGCCGGTTTATATGCGCCTGTTCCGCAAGGAACTGCCGGATGTCTTTCCGGAAGATTATTGTTTTGAACTTTTCAAAGCAGATTTGCTGCGGGAAGGAAGCGATTTATCCATCTTTGTTTCCGGTTTCCTTACAGCAGACGCACTGAAGGCAGCGGAACTGCTTGCGGCGGACGGAATTGAAGCCGAGATAATCAATGTTCATACGATTAAACCGATTGACAAAGAGACTGTAACAGCTTCTGCAAGAAAGACAAGGGCGGTGCTCACAGTGGAAAACCATAATGTAATCGGCGGGCTGCATTCCGCTGTTCTGGAAGCGCTTGCTCAGGAAAAAATTCCTGCCTGTGCTGTCGGTGTACAGGATCGCTTTGGTGAGGTCGGCAAACTTCCTTATCTGCGCAAAGCAACTGGTCTCACAGTTGAAAATATAGTTGAAACGGCAAAAAAGGCTGTTTCCCTGAAATAAGAAATCCGGGCGGAGCTTGCTCCGCCCGCAATAATATACTGATAAAAGGAGATATTAGCATGAAAATAGCAATTGGCAGTGATAAATCCGGATTTGCTGCGAAAGAAGCAATCAAGGGATGGCTGACAGAAGCAGGTGTTGAATTTGATGATCTGGGAACAACCGATCTTGCAGAGGTTCACCCGTATTATCAGGTGGCGAGCGAAGTTGCTCCCTTGGTACAGAAAGGTAAATATGAAAAAGCGGTACTGATCTGCGGGACCGGGGCAGGCATGTCTGTTGTAGCTAATAAGTACAAAGGAATCTATGCGGTTGCCTGTGAAGGAGTTTACGCAGCGAAGATGGCCCGTGCAATCAACAATGCCAATATCCTCTGCATGGGAGGATGGATCGTCGGACCGGAAATGGCAGTCGAAATGGTAAAAACATTCCTGAACACAGCATGGTGCCAGGATCTGGAAGACTGGCGTGCGGAGAACATGCATAAATTTGCTGCCAAGCTGAATGCAATTGAGGATGAGATCTATGGCTGATTTCATCTATTCCCAGCCGGTAAAAATCTGGTTCGGGAAAGGAAAACTGTCGATGCTCCCAGATGTGCTGAATGAGCTCAAGGCTGATAAATGTGTACTTGTATGCGGGAAGCATTTTCAGGCAAAAGCAGAGGAGCTGCAGAAAGCAGAAAAGCGTATTTGCGGCATTTTCTCCGGGGTCGAGCAGAATCCTCAGCTTTCAGGGGCTATGGAAACAGCTGCTCTTGCAAGAAGTTTACAGGCAGATACGATCATCGGTATAGGCGGCGGCAGTTCCATAGACACAGCAAAGTTTGCAGCGGCTATTGCCGGAGAAGAGACGGATGTATTGGCCTGCTATCATGGAGAATTGCCTTTCCCGAAGACGCATCTGAAAATCGTCGCGATTCCGACCACTGCAGGTACCGGAAGTGAAGTGACACAGGTATCGGTGATCAGCCATGGCAGTGAGAAACGGACGATCAACAATCCTGTGTTTATGCCTTGTGCTGCCATTGTCGATCCGGAACTGAGCGCTACGGTTCCTCCGCGGACGACAATGAACACAGGGCTTGATGCTCTTGCTCATGCACTGGAAGGATTCTGGAGTGTAAATCACCAGCCAATTCCCGATATTATGGCTGCAGAAGCAGTGAGGATGGTTTTGCAGAATCTGGAAACGGCCTGGAGAGAACCGGGAAATATGACAGCCAGAGAAAACATGGCTTATGCTTCTCTGCTGGGAGGACTCAGCTTTGCACTGCCGAAGACAGCTGCTTGCCATGCCTGCAGCTATCCGCTCAGCGAAGACTATCATCTTCCGCACGGGGAAGCCTGTGCATTTACACTGGACAGCTTTGTGCTCATCAATGCGGATGAACGGCTGGAAACACTTTGTAAAGCTGTAGGAGTGAGCGGAACGGAAGAACTTGCAGAAAGAATCCGGTCGCTGAAAGAGCTGGCAAGCCTCCGGACCAGACTTTCACAGCTCGGAGAGGTGAATCTGGACAAACTCTGCAGTGACTGTGCAAAGCATCCCTTGATGAATAATAACCCCGTCCGGATGGACGAAGAAAAGCTGCATGCCATGTTTGAAGCACTTGCCTGATAACGGATTAGCAGACTAAGACAGGAAGGGGAGATTTGTGTGCCTCTTGAGGGAGACAACATGATGAGTGTAAAACGGAATAACCGAAGGGCTGCACTTCGCCTCCTCCATGAGCAGGGCAGCATGTCCCGCAAGCGTATGGCTGAATTCCTTGGCCTCACGCCGGCAGCAATTACCAAAATTGCAGGTGAGATGCTGAGTGAAGGCCTCCTGCGTGAAGGGAACGCGGTGCCGAGCAGCAGTGTCGGCAGACGGGAAATTATGATGGATCTGAACACCCGAAGCGGTTATGCACTCGGTGTACTGATCAATCTGAGGCAGGCAATACTGTCTGCAGTCTGGCTGGACAGTTCTGTGATTTTTTCCTGTGAAGTTCCGCTGCCGGATCATGCGCCTCCGGAAGAGACCGTACAGCTTCTTGCGTCCCGGCTGCTCACAATGACAGATGAATATAACTTGAACAGGGAAAAAGCTGTCGGCCTCGGCATTGCTGTCCGTGGGATCTGCTCAGCAGACGGCCGATGTGTAACTGACAGTTTCGGAGCTCTTAGAGACGGAAAATTTCCGCTTTGCCAGCGTTTTGAGGAACTGACCGGGCTGCATGCGGTGATGGCAAACAATGTCAGAGCACTGTTTGCCGCGCAGATGTTTCTGGCAAAGGACAAAACAAGCGGAGCACAATTTTTCCTACGTTGTGAATACGGAATCGGTGCGGCCCTTTCCATTGAGGGGAAAATCTGGCACGGCGTCAGTGAGCAATGTGCGGAGATCGGACATATCCCGGTTATACCACGCGGCGGCAAACCCTGTTCCTGTGGGAAAAGCGGCTGCCTTGAGACAATTGCTTCACCTACTGCTATCCGGGAAGATGCCCTTGCTATTCTCTCTCCGGATAAAACCCCTGTGCTCTGGAAACTCAGCACAAAAAAAGGGACTGAAAAGCTTGATATCCATGATATAATGGAAGCTGCGCTCAGCGGAGATGAGGGAATCGGGCTGCTGGTAGACAAAGCTGTTAAAACACTGGCTGATGCACTGAAATCGGTTATCTATCTGATAGACCCAGGTAAAATTGTGCTTTACGGCAGAATGTTTGATAATCCTTATTATCTGTCACGCCTTCTCGGGGAAATGCGCCTAGGTGTGGATACACGGCATGAGGTGACGATTGAAAAAAGCCCGTATAATCATCAGCTCGAGCAGAAAGCTGCCTGCCTGCTGGCTGTGGAAGCTTTTTTTGACAATGGCGGAGTATATTTGCGGACCACTGAGGAAAAGTGATCCCTACTTATAAAGATGCAATAATTTATTTATAGTAGCTGGAGTTGCAAATCTGAGGAATATTAAAAATGACCTCGGCATATAAGCCGGGGTCATATATTTTTAATCTGGTTCTGAATCAGCCTGCCGACAGCATCTGCCAGCCGGTCAAAGCTTTGGATGCGTACAAAATCCTTTCCATAGACGAGTTTTGCTGACGGGATATCTTCATCATCACCGGTAAAGATACAGACAACAGCAATGCCGTCCGAACGTGCACGGCGTACCTCCAAAGCAGTGTCGCGAATTCCGGCCTGGTTTTCATACGGGATAGGCTCTGTATCGGCAGATGAGTGAATCCTTACAACATCGTTTGGCTTCACATCGGAAAGAATAATCAGGAGTTTGTTTTCATAAGGATCGTCCCGCATCAGGTAGTGAGAGGCCCGTACAGCAAGACCATCCCTGTTGCAGCCGTTTGATACATAATCGAATATTGCCCGGTTATCCTGGGGCTTGCAGTAATCGCGGTAAATGCGTAGAATGGTGTAGCCGGTCATGGAACAGAAGGAAATAACTCTGCAGGGAATACCGCAGCGGGTGAGACTTTCGGCAATGATATAACCCTGGGTAGAAATAATCTCCTGGCGGTTTTTTTGGGATGTTGATGCATCAAGCAGAATATCCACACACAGCTCGCCCATATCACTGTGTTCTGCTTTGAGAAATACATTTTCATCATCCAGCACTTCTCCGCGCCAGACCAGTGGCTGGTTGAGCATGCCGCTGTTGGCTTTGACCAGAGAGGGGTGAAGATGCATCAGAACAGAATTCCGGATGTTACCGGAAAGCTTGGTAATGGCAATCCGGTTCCGGACAATATTGTCCTGATAATACTGCTGATTTTTTTTGATTTGTGCCGCTTCTCTCTGCCTTGACAGAGCTTCAAAAGCATTCTGAATCTGCCCTGCAGGAAGACGTTCTCCGTATGTTAAGAGAAGATGACAGTTCTGATGGTTGCCTGTACATAACGACCTTTCCAGTTCCGAAACCTGACGTGGAGCAAACATGGATTTTCCATATTTCGTTTCCATAAATACTCGGAGCTCTGCAGAGGAAAGCGTTGTCTTGATTTCATAATGAGCATTCTGACCGGAAGAAACTCCGCCATAAATGTTCTCCGGATGATCGGCAAATCCAATACCGAATCTACGATAACGCCCTGATGCTTTTTTAGAGGTCAGCTTTCCAAAGGTCGGAAGAATAAGGCTGCGTTTTCTGCACTTTTTTTCTTCTGTAATAATCTGGAACCATTGCAGAAAAAGAGCAGAGGCTTTTTTTACAATGGCATCAGTATCATCGGAGGGTGAGAACTCAAGCTCATCCAGAAGCTGAATCTCTGTTTTTGAAAGAGAAAGTTTCTGACCAAGAACCCGCTGCCAATGTGCAAGCGAGAGCCTGCCGAGAAAATCCAGATCATTTGCCGGCCTGCCTGAATGTTCGTGTACATAACGGGCAGCATATGCATTGCGCAAATCAGCCAGCACAGGACGGCTTTTCAGCTCTCTGTAAAAAACAGAATTTTCCAGCCCAAGCCAGAACAATCCTTCGTAGACATCGCACTCTTCATACTGCTGAAAACTACGTAGGATTGCTTCAAGTTTCGGGTATTCATACAGTTTGCGGACAGCGCCGATGATACAGTTCCAGTACAGATCTGCCTGCCCGTTCCGGTCATAAGCTTTGAAATCAGGGGTAAAGCTGTATGATCCGGCACTGTTCCAGATCAGGTTTTCTGCCCTTCGCTTCTGCAGGTCTGTGATTTCGGGTACCATTAAAACAGTTTGTCTCCTTCTTCTATGAGCAGTCTGCAGAATCTCCTGCAGAGCTTTTAAGACGGTATATTCAAATTATACAACCTACACTTCTGGGAATCAAGTGAGTAATAGAGATGTTTCTTCAGGTCTGAACTTGACAAAGATACAACAGAAGTGATAGAATCCCCTTGGTTTGAGTTATAATAAAGGAGAAAAATATGATGAAAGATTTCTCGTATCAGCTTATGAAAATGCAGTCACTGTTTCATAAACAACTGCTGAAAGGGCTTGAGGATACAGACCTTTCAACAGGACAGCCGAAGGTGCTGGCATACCTGAAATCCAACGAAGGAAAATGCCAGAAAGAAGTTGCAGAGGCCTGCCTGATTGAGCCGGGTTCTCTGACAATTCTTCTCAACCGTATGGAAAAGCAAGGCATGATTGAACGCCGCTTTCAGGGCGGAAACCGTAAAACCCGCTATATCTATCTGACAGATTTTGGTATGGAAATGGCGGATAGGGTTATTGCATGCTTCTATGAGGTTGAGAGTATGGCTTTCAGTGGCTTTACGGAAGAAGAAAAAAAGAGCTTCCGGGAACTGAGCGAAAAAATAGCAAATAATCTGGAGCTGAAAAAGTAACTTCAGATTGCAATATCAGCAAAATCCAAGGAGAAAGAACCATTATGAGCAGTTTCAAAGACCTGCGGATAGTCGATAATTTTTATCAGACAAGTTCGTACATCCCTATGCCGACGGTGATGATTTCATCTCTTGCGGAGGACGGCAGTACCTCTGTCGGCTCGTATTCCCTTTGCTTCCCGTATTATATTGCGGGAAAGGGATACTATGCGCTGATTCTGGAGGCGCGCAACTCCTCCAATACAGCACAGCATTTGCTCGCCGGCAGAAAACAGATTGCCATCAACTATATGCCTGAAGGCAGAGGTTATCATAAGAAGATCGTTGCACAGGGATGGCCGGGTGACACCCCAGCGGAGAAGATGAAGAATTTCGGCTTTACGCTGGAGGACGGGCTGTGCATTCAGGAGGATCCTTCTACGCCGAGACCGAAGGTGGTTTCCGAGGCTTATCAGGTAATGGAATGCACCTGGATGAGTGATCTGGAGAACGCAACGGAAGACATCGGCAGAAAACTGGAAGACGGCTGCTACCCTGCTCCTTACCGGGATTTCAACGGCATTACTTCTCAGTATGGAGCACACTTCATCCTGCGTATTGACAAAGTGCTCATGAAGCCCAAGCTTTGGGACAATATTATCAACGGCGTCAAAGGACGCCTCTGGCCGAATGTTCTGATCTGCCATGGTTACCGTGACAGCAAGAATTTCTGGTTTGCAAGAACTCCTAGGGTCGTGCCGGAGATGTTGCCGCTGAGAGAGGCTACACTTTCCTCTGTGCGTTATGCTGCGGACAGAACTGATCCTGATGTTCATTTCACCGATGATGCTTTACAGAAACTTCTGAATGTTCCGCGTATCTTCCTTCCAACGGTGCTGAAAGGCTGTGTGGCCTGGGCAAAGGAGAATGGCGTTACGGAAGTGACTGCGAAAGAAATGGACATCATCAATGACAAACGTGCCAAAGAAAAAGGCAAAGGAAAAAAGTGAGGCTCAGCAATGTATGAATTTACAGTCCCTATGGGGCTGATGGATTTTGTTCCCGTTGCTCTTTTCGGAATTACTGCGGTGCTTCTTCAGAGAGATCTCTATAACAAAATGCCAAAGTACGCATTTGCCTGTTTCGCAGCAGGAACGGTGAATATCTTTCTCGCAGGCTTTTTGAAGGCGCTTTGGAAGCTCCTGTATGCTGCGGGAGTGTGTGATTTTCAGGTGTTCAACGCAATGTTTATGCCCGTGAATTCCATCGGCTTCCTGCTGGCAGGGCTTGGAATCATACTGATGTTCCCAATCCGCAAGCGGATGCTGGCTGTGGCTCCGCCGGTGTTTTCCGGCACTTTCGTATTTATTTCCATGATGGTTCTCGGCCTTGGTGCGATATGTACCTGCCTCAGTATCCTTGCAGTAAAAATGAAGAGAAAAGGTACTGTTGTGCTTTTTATACTCACCTTTATCTGCTACATGGGGATGGGCTATCTCGGAAGCAGGGATTCGACCGGAGCTGCAGCCAACTGGATTGAGCAAAGCGTCAACTGTGCAGGAGAAATCCTTTTGCTTGCCGGAGCCCTGATCCTTCACAATGCCGGCTTAAGAGAATACAACTCGTAATTATTCTTCCAAATTATTCTTTTTTATTGACCAAGAAAAGAGGTTCTATCTATAATGTCCTATCCTGTGTTTCCGGCAACGATATGGCTGCTGTTTGCTGTTGCCATGATTGTAAGCTCTATTGGTTTCAAAAACTATGTGTGGTTTATTTCTCTGGGTTACGGCTTCTCCATTGCCGCAGAAGGCCTGCTCATGCTGATACTCTTCCGCAATAATCTGACAATCGGGACAGTGTTCCTTTGTGTGATCTTTGTGCTTTATGGCTGCCGCCTCGGAGGATATCTTGCCTATCGCGAGCTGAAAGTCAAAACCTACAACAGCAACATGAAAGGAGAAATCAAACAGGGCAAAGATGTCCCGTTTGGCGTTAAAATTGCTATTTGGGTAACCTGCGCAATTCTCTATATGATGCAGGTTTCCTCTGTGTTCTATCATCTCAACAACAACGCCGGCACAAATGCCTGGACGGTGATCGGAATCATCGTGATGCTGTGCGGAATTACACTCGAGTCTGCTGCTGATCTGCAGAAAAATAAAGCAAAAAAGGTCAATCCGAAGCGCTTTGTCGATACCGGCCTTTATCGCATTGTACGCTGCCCTAACTATCTGGGGGAGATGTTATTCTGGACAGGAGTTGTCCTTTCCGGCATCGGCAGTGTGCATGGTATAGGCCAGTGGATTATAGTGCTGATTGGCTATGCCGGTATCATTTTTGTTATGTTCAGCGGTGCGCGCCGCCTGGAGATCCGTCAGAACAAGAATTATGGGAAAGATCCCGAATACCAGAAGTATGTGAAAACTGTTCCCATCCTTCTTCCGTTTATTCCTCTCTACAGCGTGGAGAAATATAAATGGCTGGTTGCCTGAAAAGAAGATAAATATACACAGCGCCCCATGGAGTTGCATCCATGAGGCGCTGCGTTTTTTGACAGGGGTTGTTATAAAACTGTTACTTCAGAAGGCTGCTTAACAGAGATGCCAGGCCGCCGGCCTGATTGCTGCTTTGCTGCTGGGCATTCCCGGAGGATGAGAGCAGAGAAGTGAGAAGGGAACCGAGCGGGCTGCCGGCGTCATTTCCGGCACCTCCGGCTGATCCGGCCAGAGAAGACAGAATGCTTGCCAGAACGTTATTATCCTCTACCTGCTCGCCGTTCAGAACTGCAAGGGCGGCTTGCCTTGAATCCGTACTTGCTGCACGATAGGCTTCTATCAGCTTCTTCTCAGCTGCCGTCAGCTTGAATTCGTCTGTAGCGGCTTTCGGGGCTGCAGGTTTTTTTGCGGTTGCTGTACCTGTTGTCTTAGCAGCAGCGGGTTTCTTTGCAGTGCTTGTGCCGGCAGGTTTCACAGATGCGCTGCCTGCTTTTGCCGTAGTTGTTTTGGCAGCTGGCTTCTTCGAGGCAGAGGCGGTAGTGACTTTTTTTACGACGGTTTTTTCAGTTTTTGTGGCCATTGGAGTTTCTCCTTTTTATAGTAATAGAAAAGTGTATTGAATTCTTGGAATGTGTCAGGTGTATTTCAGCGTGATGCTCTGACCGTCTGTTCCACAGACGACACCCGGAAAAATCGGAGTTGCATAGGGGAGATAATCTTCAGGGCTTTCCATAACCTGGGAAAAATGCGTCAGCCAGAGCCGCTTCACATGTGCATCAGATGCTGTACGGGCAGCTTGGGAGAAAGTGCAGTGACCGTACTGTGCAGCATGAGGAGCATCACTGTCACTCCCGTAAGTTGCCTCACAAATAAAAAGATCGGTATTCAGTGCATTTTCCGTCAGTGTCTGACAGGGTGCGGTGTCGCCTGAATAGACAACACTCAGTCCCATGCGTGATTCACCCATCACCATAGCAGGTGTGATCGTCCTGCCGTCTTCCAGAGTAACCGGATCACCGTTCTGGAGCACATGCCACAGATGCAGCGGAATCTTAAGGAAAGAGGCAGCTTCCGGATGAAATTTGCCGGGGCGGCTGAGAGAGAAGCGATAGCCGGTGCTTATGACGCGATGTTTAGTGGCGAAGGGGGTCAGACTGCAGCGGGAAGACCAGCCGGGAAGGTAATCTGATAAAGCATGAGTCTCATTGAAATCCCTGATAGGATAAACAGGATATGGCAGAGGACCGGCCAGCGTCAGCATTGTGCCTAACAACTCCTCAAGACCTTCAGGGCCGGTAATCCAGAGAGGAGAGCTTCGACCAAGGCAGGAATAAGTCTGCAGCAGCCCGGGAAGACCAAAAATATGATCTCCGTGATAATGCGTCAGAGCGATCAGGTCGGTTTTCATCAGGCTGGTGTGAGCTTTGCGGGCTGCTGCCTGGGTACCTTCTCCGCAATCGAAAAGAATGGAACGGCCTTCAAAGCTGAGCAGGACTGCCGTCAGGGAACGATCCGGGAGGGGCATGGTTGCTGCTGTACCAAGCAGGGTTACAGTGATCATTTCAGCATAGCCTGGAATGCGGGCAGGCTCCGCAGAATCATTTCATGTGAAACACAGTAACTCAGACGCAGATAGCCGGGAGCTCCGAAGCCGTCTGCAGGCACAACAAGCAGATTATGACGAAGTTTTGCCGCTTCGGAAAAACTTTTGGAGTCACCGTTCGGTGCTTTAACCAGAAGATAGAACGCACCGTCCGGATGAACACATTCGTAGCCCATTTCCGTCAGGCTGTTGTACAGCAGATCACGGTTCTCTTCATAGGCTCTCAGATCGGGGCGCTCGGATGCGCAGCGGGTGATCACCTGCTGCATCAGAGTCGGTGCACAGACATGGCCCATGCTTCTGGCGGCTCCGGCGACAGCGGCATACAGATCGCGGCTGTCATCGACGGAAGAGGGAATATAAACGTATCCGATACGTTCACCCGGCAGAGAAAGGGACTTGGAGTAGGAATAACAGACTACTGCATTACGGCAGATTGCGGGAACAAAAGGAACCGTAATATCTCCGTAAACAAGTTCTCTGTAAGGTTCATCCGAGATGATATAGATCGGATGATTGTATTTTTCTGATGCCTGCTCCAGAACATGACCCAGCTCACAAAGGACCGCTTCCGAAAACACAACACCGGAAGGATTATTGGGGCTGTTGATCAGAACAGCCTGGGTATGTACAGTGACAGCCTGAGCAATAGCCTGCGGATCAATCTGAAAGGAAGGAGGATTTGCCGGTACAATAACCGGTTTTGCGCCGTTTGAAGATATGAAAGGTATGTATTCCGGGAAAAACGGCGCAGGTACGATGATTTCACTATCAGGGCTGACGGCGAGGGCTTTAATGACTGAAATCAGCGCCGGCGCGGCTCCGCAGGTCAGGAAAATCTCACTCCCGCTGACTTCGAGAGAAAAGCGGGCAGAGAGATCGGCGGCAACCGCCTCTCTTGCATCCGGAAACCCTGCGGCCATTGAATATCCATGAACATGAATGGAATCCGTATCCCGGAGAATATTACAGATGGATTCATTGACTTTGGGCGGAGAAGGAATACTCGGATTTCCGAGAGAAAAATCAAATACGTTTTCAGAACCGACAATTTTAGCCTGTGAAAGCCCATAGGCAAACAGCTCCCGGATAACAGAAGGAGAGGAACCCAGTGCAAAGCAGTCTTTGTTAATCATGTCGCTTTACCTCCCTGAATTAGTAAAGCTATTTTACCTGTTTTTGATTCGCCGGTCAAGATTATTTACAATTAGATGTTGAAATACTGCTCAGGGAGTGTTAAGATGCTAAAGTTCATCAAAACGGTTGGAGGCTGATATGACGATTGTGCTGAGCGCTTTGATTGCCTATGTGCTTGGTTCACTGAACTTCTCCATTATTCTGAGCAAGGTCCTTTTCAGACAGGATGTAAGGGAAGGTGGAAGCGGTAATGCAGGTGCGACGAATATGGCCCGTCGCTTCGGAAAAGCAGCCGGGTTGCTCACACTTGTCGGAGATATGCTGAAAGCAGCTGCTGCATTATTTCTTGGGCATCTGCTTGCGGGTGAGTGGGGAATGGCAGTTGCCGGTCCCGCCTGTCAGCTGGGACATTGTTTTCCGGCTTTTTACCGTTTTAAAGGAGGGAAGGGCGTGTCAGTCGGGCTGACAATCGGCTTTGCTGCCTGCTGGCAGGCAGGCGTGTTTGCCCTTGCTGCTTTTGGTATTACAGTTCTGCTTTCAAAAAAAGTGTCACTCGGATCACTGATGGGCTGTGTCGGAGCATTGATAGCAGTTTTCCTGTTTGCTCCGAATCCGCTTCGTATATGGATGACCGTGATTGCTGCACTGATTATCATCGTACGGCACAGTGCCAATATTCACCGCCTGGCGGAAGGGAAGGAGAAAGATTTCCATTTTGCCGATGAGAAGAAAGCGGAAGAAGATCCATCCGATAATAGCGTCTGAGGAATGAACACAGATATGAAACATCTCCCGGTGAAAAAACAGAATTTTATGCACGGAGCCGCCATCCTCACAGCAGGCGTTATCATCATGAAAGTGCTCGGTGCAATCTATAAGGTTCCTCTGGCGAATATCCTTGGTGATTACGGCTATGGCCTTTTTCTGGCCACGTATAACGTTTATAACATCTTCTTTACACTGTCAACGGCGGGGCTGCCTGTCGCACTCTCCAGGCTGATTGCCGAGGCAGATGCCAACGGGCTTTCGGCAAGAAAGGAAAAAACCTTCCGTACAGCAGTCGGTACGTTTGCAGTCATCGGTATTCTTTTCTCCCTGATCATGTTTTTCGGCAATGAATGGCTGGCTGGTGCCTATCTGCGTAAGCCGGATTCAGCGCTGAGTGTACGGGCAATGTCACCGGCAATTCTTCTGGTCTGCCTTGTTTCTGCCTACCGCGGTTTTTGCCAGGGTAACGGCAATATGATCCCGACCACCGTAGATGAAGTACTGGAAGTGCTTTTCAAGGTGATTTCGGGTCTCATCATTGCCTATACGCTCGTCAGAATGGGCAAAGGTTTGCCGGTTGCTTCTGCCGGAGCAATCATCGGGGTGTCTGTCGGTTCACTGATTTCTCTGGGTTATATGCTGTTTTATAAAAAGAGGTATTATCCCCCGGATAAAAAAGCCGGCAGATGTTCAGAGAGTACAGGAGAAATTGTCAGGGATATTCTGGTCATCGGAATTCCAATCTCCCTTGGAGCCTCAATCATGGCAATTCTCAGTTCTTTGGATCCCGGAATCTGTGAGAGCAGGCTGGAAGCAGCAGGCTTTGCAAAGTTTGATGCTGGCGTCCTATATGGGATTTATGCCAAGGTTCAGACACTATTCAATCTGCCCGCTGCTTTTATGACTCCGTTGACGATCGCTATTGTTCCGGCTGTTGCTGGCGCTATGACAAAAGGTAACTGGCAGGAAGCAGAGCAGACATCAGAAGACGCTATGCGCCTTGCTTCCGTTATTTCCATGCCGATGGGAGTAGGCCTGGCAGTGCTGTCTTACCCGATTGTCAATGTGCTCTATCCAAATAGCAACCAGGCTGGTCCGGGGCTGCTCAGTATTATGGGGATTGCTTCTTTTTTCGTCTGTATGGTGCTGATGGAAAACGCTATCCTGCAGGCATCCGGAAAGGAACGCCTTCCGATGATTGCTCTTGTATCCGGATCATTGCTGAAAATCGTGATCAACTGGATTATTATTGCCATTCCCTCTGTCAACATTTACGGAGCGCCTGTCGGTACGTTATGCGGATACTGCTGCATGGCGGTGATTGACTACTTTTTTATCCGGCGTTCGCTCGGTGAGAATCCAAATCTTATGAAAGCGCTTGGAAAGCCATTCTTCTGTAGTTTGCTTATGGGGATTGCCGCCTTTGCTGTATACAGGGCAGGCGCTGCCTTCCTTGATACTGGAAGCAGTATGAAGATGCTTCTGTGCCTGGGCACAGCTGTGCTAACAGCTGTAGTAGTTTATCTGATTGCTGTGATTCAGACCAGGACGATTACGAATGCGGATATGAAACTGATTCCGGGAGGAGAACGCATAGGCCGCTTCTTGCACATGAAAAATTCATAAAGGATAACGAAACCGGATATTTATTAGTATTTTTTACTTGATTTCATGATGGATCTGTGATAAGATACGCAAGGTTTTTTGAAAGAGACCTTTTTTTACAAAATATGCGGCTTGGCCGCAAATCAGTATGGAGGAAAGTTAATCATGACGAAAATTCAATTTACAGCAGCAGTTGCTGAAAAAGCAGGCCTTACAAACAGACAGGCTGAGAAGGCAATCAATGCAGCGATGGACGTTGTAACAGAAGCTCTCGCAAACGGCGAGAAGGTTCAGCTCACGGGCTTTGGCACCTTTGAAGTCAGAGAGCGTGCAGCACGTGTAGGGCTCAATCCCCTTACCAAAAAGCAGATTGAAATTGCTGCTTCCAAGTCTCCCGCTTTCAAGGCCGGCAGCAAGCTGAAAGCCGCCGTAAAATAAAGATTAAAAACAGCCGCACATGCGGCTGTTTTTTACGTAGAGAGGAGGATCATACAAAATTGAGACTGGACAAGTTTCTGAAGGTTTCCCGCCTGATCAAAAGACGTACTGTGGCGAATGAAGCCTGTGATGCACAGTGCATCCTGGTCAATGGACGTGAGCAGAAAGCAGGATATCAGGTCAAAGCGGGCGATGTAATTCAGCTGAATCTTGGAAAGCGCCTCCTGAAAGTGGAGGTGCTGTATACAGAGGATAATGCGTCAAAGGCAGC
>JAEEGF012282108.1_pt1 | contig 17810 bp, 12 predicted proteins | sample 9134171 | NCBI WGS metagenome assembly JAEEGF01 (sample SAMN16246542, study PRJNA631951) | gut metagenome | biome: gut microbiome; feature: rumen; material: AP-attached | host: Bos | place: Iran: Karaj | collected 2018-10 | reverse complement strand
CCGAACGTCTCTCCTGGACCTTCGAAGAAGTGGACAAGAAGCTCGAAGGCATCATGAAGAGCATCTACGCTGCTGCTTCCTCTGCCGCTGTCAAGTACGGCCAGAAGGGCAACCTCGTCATGGGTGCAAACATCGCCGGCTTCCTCAAGGTTGCCGATGCCATGAAGTGGCAGGGCGCGGTGTAACACGACTGCTCGGGCTAGAATCTGTCCAACAAGTACAGGGCTGGCCCTCGCTCTCGCAAAGGACGACCAGTTAATACTGGTCGCCCTTTTTTGCTCACGGGAAACTGCTAGCATTAGAGAAGGGAAGGCTCCGCCCTCCGAAGCTTGAGACCGAATCCGCTAGATTCATGAGAGAATTCTCCGGTAGGCGGATTCTCTCGCAACCACGCCTCGTTGATACGAGGCGTTTGTTGCTCACGGATACGACCGCTCGCGCTAGATTCGGGGACTACTTCTCCGGTCTGCGCTCGCTCTCGCAAAGGACGACCAGTTAATACTGGTCGCCCTTTTTGCTCACAGACCCTCCTTTCCCAAATGCTAAATGCTTTGGAATCAAAAAGTCCTCGGTCTCGCAAGAGCCGGGGGCTTTTTTTTGGCGTAGGGGGGCCTTTTTTCACAAAATTGGCCCAAAAATCAATCGTCCAAGTAGGAATACTTTTTCTTGGAGTAAAGAATTTGTTACATTTTTATTCTTTTGTAAACTGTAATAAACCAAATTGGAATTATTGAATTATCTTTAGGTTATTATATCTGGAGTTGTATGAGACTTTTCGACGAACACACTGTGCTACGTTTCGCTCTATTGTTCGCTTGCTTTATGTTCGCGGCGTTCATCCCCAGCATACTGAGTTTCGATCACATTTACACCTTTATTCCCTATGCAGTCGCCATAGTCTTTTTGGCGTACATTTCCATTTTTTACAAGTTCCCCACCTCCGGCAACACCAAAAAGATGCGCAACGACGTGGAAATCCCTGTCCAAGTGGCCAATGATACGGTGCGCGACCTCCAAAAGGACCTGATGGAGAAGGACGAACTTTTCCAGATGATGGTGGACGTCTCGAGCGACGGTTTTTGGACGTTCGACGTGCCGACGGGGAAAGTGTACTGGTCCAATCGCGTGAGCAAGCTTCTCGGGATAGACTACGACAAGCTGGGCGATTCTTTTGAGGCTCTCAAAAGCCACGTGATGGAATCGGATTGGGAAAGTTTCCGCACCGAAATCGGGAATGCCTTGAGCGAGAACCACCCGTTTACGGTGTCGCTCCGCCTGATTTCGCAGGGCGACGGCGTGAAGGAAGTCTCCGTAAGCGGTCGTCCGCAGGTCAACGAAGATGGCCTCCCGATCCGCGTGATCGGTTCCATTGGCGCCAAGCAGGACAAGGCCGCCCTGGAACGCCAGAGCTACTATTACGCCTACCAGGACGCCCTGACCGGCGTTTACAACCGCAAGTTTTTCCTTGAAAAGTTAAAGATTGACGTTGAAATGTCGGCAAAGCGCCCGGACTACACGTTTGCCGTTGCCCTCCTGGATATCGACAGTTTTGGCGCTATCAACGACTCCTACTCCACGAACTTTGGCGACAACGTGCTGCGCATTGTCTCCGACCGCATCAAAAGCAGTTGCCGCGACGGCGATTGCGTGGCGCGCATTGGACCCGATGTGTTCGCCGTCATTTTGCACAACATCCAGGGTGCCGACTCCAGCGAAGACCTGATGCCTATTGTGCGCAGGCTCCACAACAACGTGAAAATGCCAATCCAGCTGGAGGGCCGCGAGCTCTACATCACGGTCTCGATGTCGGTGGTGGTGAACCGCGACGTGGACTGCGTGGAAGACATCATGGCGAATGCAAACGCCATTTTGCGCGACCTCAAAAAGAACGGCGACCATGGCGGAATCCAGTTCTTTACGGGTGGCATCCGCGAAAAGGCGATGAAGCTCTACAAGCTCGAGTACGAGATTCGCCGCGCCATCCAGGCAAAAGAGTTTGTTCTGATGTACCAGCCGATTATTGACATCGAGGCCGGCAATACGATTGTGGGATTCGAGGCGCTGGTGCGCTGGAACAATACCGAGCAGGGCATTGTCTCGCCGGCGGAGTTCATCCCGATTGCCGAGGAAACTGGCCTCATTGTGCCGATGGGGGCGTTAATCCTCAAGATGGCTTGCGAGCAGACCAAAAAATGGGTCGACATGGGCTACGAGAACATCAAGGTGGCAGTGAACTTCAGCGCGAAGCAGTTCGCCCTCGACAATATGGTCGAGGATGTGCGCCATGTGCTTGCCGAGACCCATTTGAACCCCAAGAACTTAAAACTCGAAATCACGGAATATACTGCCATGTGCGAAGTCGAGAAGACGATTGACATCATGCGGGCGCTCTCGAACATGGGTCTCCAGATTTCGATCGACGACTTTGGCACGGGCTACAGCAGCCTCTCGTACCTCAAGCGCTACCCGATTCATACGCTCAAGATGGATAAGTCTTTTGTGGACCATGTTGCCGACGACGAGGAGGACGCCTCCTTTGCCCGCATGGTCATCAGCATCGCGAAGACCATGAACCTAGACCTCATTGCCGAGGGCGTGGAGACAGCGGAGCAGCTGGAATTCTTGCGCAGGGAAGGCTGTCGCCAGATCCAGGGATTCTACTTTAGCAAGCCCCTGAATCCTGAAGACGCATTGGCCTACATGAAGGAGCACTACGCGGCGGCGGTTCACGTTTAAATCCCGTAGCAGTCCCTGGTGTTTTCACGACATAGCCTGTAGAGTTCCTCTACGGGCATTTGTTTTACTTGGGCGAGTTGCGCGGCGATGAAGGGGATGAGTCCTGAGTGGCAAGGCTTACCGCGGTAGGGGACGGGAGCCATGTACGGGGCGTCGGTTTCGAGCAGCAAGCGGTTGTCGGGGACGAGCGCTGCGGCGTCGCGTACGTTTTGCGCGTTCTTGAATGTGATAATTCCCGTGAAGCCCACAAAGATCTGGGCGTCGAGGGCGAGGAGGCTCTCGACGAATTCGGGCGAGCCGGTAAAGCAGTGAACGTGGACCTTGGTGTTGTGCAGGCTTGCGGCACGCAGGACGGCGAGGGCGTCTTCGTCGGCTTCGCGGAGGTGCAGCACGAGGGGCTTGCCCGACCCGATGCCGAATTCCAGGTGGCGTTCAAAGAGCTTGACCTGGGCGGCCTTGGTCCCGGCGCCATAATGGTAGTCGAGCCCGAACTCGCCGCAGGCGACACATTTGGGGTGCTTGAGGAATTCGAGCATGCGCGCTTCGTCGGTGGGAGTCTCCGTTTCTACGTATTCGGGATGGATGCCGTAGGCAGTGTAGACGTTCTCGTATTTTTCGCTGATGGCTCGGGCATAGTCAAAGTCCTCGGGGGCACAGGCTACATGGACAAATGCCTCGGGGAGGGCTTGCGCTGTTTCGCCAGAATGTTCCTTGCTTTGGGCCTGTCCAGCCGAGCGGAGGCGGGCGAGGAGCGCGTCAAACGTTTCGCCGGAGTGGCGTTCGTACGAATCAATGTGGCAGTGCGTGTCGATGAACATAATGACAAGTGTGTGGTGTGGGCGACTTTGTCGCAATGTGAAATGAGGAAATGACTGATAAATCATTACACATCTCACATTACACATTTCACATTGTTAGTAAGTAACCTCTAATATCTCATAGGTGATTTTTCCACGGGGGGCGTCCACCTGAACGACATCCCCCTTCTTTTTGCCCATGAGGGCTTCGCCGATGGGGGATTTCATGCTGATGCGGCCTTGCAGCGGGTCGATTTCCTTTTCGCCTACAATGCTGTAGGTCTTTTGACGCTTGGTCTTTTTGTCAAGGAGTTTGATGGTTGCGCCAAAGCGGATGGAGCCGTCTTCGGGGGCCTTGTTCTCGATGATCTGCGCACCGTCTAAAATGCGGTCCAGTTCGCGCAGACGGCGGTCGATTTCACGGACACGCATGCGGCCGTACGTGTAGGCGGCGTTCTCGCTCCGGTCGCCCTCGGCGGCGGCGGCCTGCACCTGGTTGATCATCTCCGGGCGCTCCACGTACTTGAGGTGTTCCCACTCGGCCTTGAATTTTTCAAAGCCTTCCTTAGAAATCAAATGCTTCATGGCTTGCAATTTAGCATTTTATCGCTTTATTTGCTGGAGGGCTAGTCTACGGGTGCAAATTTTTCTAACTTTGCAGCGCGTATGAAGATTTTAGAGAATATACCGAAGAGACGCCAGCAGCCCAAGTACAAGCGCCTCAGTCGCATTTACTATAATCGCATGTTCCCGCGTAACCAGGACGCCATGAAGGTGGCTTGGTCTGTATTTATCGGTGTCTTTATTGGTGTTTGGCCAACGATCGGCTTTGCCATTATTTTGACGGTCGCCATTTGTGCGCTTTTCCGCTTGCCCAAGGTCCCCGGCGTCATTGCCGATTTTGTCGCGAATCCCGTGACGCAGTTTGGGTTATTTTACCCGGGCGGATATCTCATCGGTTGCAAAATCGTAAACCCGGCCCCCATTACCTTCGACTTTTTGGGTGAATTCGAACGCATGTCCATTAGGAACTGCGCCGTGATTCTCAAGAACCTTTGGGTGAACGCCGCTGACCATTTGCTCGCCTTTATGGTGGGCATCACCATCATGGCCGCCGTCGTTGGATTTTTATTCTTCTTTGCCGCCTATTTTATTGTGAGCCGCCGCAAAAAGAAGTGGATTGCGGGCAAGACAAGCTATATCCATAACTTGATTGCCGAAGACGAAATTATTATTAAGGAATCTCGTAACAAAGGAAAACCTATGATGCACATCTACCCGTTCAAGGCGCTTCGCCCGGTGAATCCGGCCGAGGCCAAGGACATTTCTGCCCTCCCGTACGACGTGATGAACCGCGCCGAGGCCAAGGAGATGGCCAAGGGGCTGCCGCACTCTTACCTGCGCGTGACCCGTGCCGAAATCGAGCTCCCGGATAGCGTGGACGCCTACGACCCGAAGGTCTATGCCCATGCCCGCGAAAACCTCGACAAGATGATTGCCGACGGCGTGATTGCTCACGACAAGAAGGATTGCCTGTACGTGTATCGCCAGACGATGAACGGCCGCGAACAGTACGGCCTGGTGTGCACCGTGCCCGCCGCCGACTACTTCAACGGCATCATCAAGAAGCACGAGCTTACCCGTGCCGACAAGGAAGAAGACCGTTTGCGCCATGTGCTCGACACAAACGCCAACACGGGTCCGGTGTTCCTCACTTACCGCGACAACGGCCAGTTCGACCTGTTCGGTGCTGTTACCAAGCGCAAGCCGGTCTATGACTTCGTGAGCGACGGCGACGGATTCGGCCATACCGTGTGGATTATCGACGACGATGCCGAGATTGCCGCTATCCGCAAGAGCTTCGAGGAGATTCCGGTGAGCTACATTGCCGACGGCCACCACCGCAGTGCCGCTGGTGCCCGCGCTGCAAGCTACCGCGCGGAACAGAACCCGAAGAACACGGGCGAGGAAGAATACAACCGCTACCTGGCCATCCTGTTCCCGAGCACGCAGCTCAAGATTCTGGACTACAACCGCGTGTTGAAGGACCTGAACGGCCGTACGCCGGAGCAGCTCATGGAAGACCTGAAGCAGGTGTTCGATATCGAGCCGCTCGCCGAGATGCAGCACCCGGCAAAGCAGAACCAGGTGAATATGTACCTGCAGGGCAAGTGGTACGCCTGCACGTTCAAGAGCCAGTTCCTCAAGAACCTGGGCCCGGTCGACAGCCTCGACGTGGCTCTGCTCCAGAAGCTCGTTCTCAAGCCGATTTTCGACATCGACGACCCGCGCACTTCGAAGCGTATTGACTTTGTGGGCGGCATTCGCGGTTTGGGTGAGCTCGTGAAGCGAGTCGACTGCGGTGAATGCGCCTGCGCGTTTGCCATGTACCCGACGACCTTGGACCAGCTCATGAATATCGCCGACGCCGGCGAGATCATGCCCCCCAAGAGCACGTGGTTCGAGCCGAAGCTCCGTGACGGCCTTCTGGTCCACACGCTCGACTAGAGGTTCTTAGCGCTTGCTTGTAGCGAGCACTAATCAAAAAAAGGGACCCGCCGTATGGGCGGGCCTTTTTTTATTTGGATAAGATAGAGCCGAGTTTAACTAATCATCTTCTTCGGCCGGCTTCTTGGACATCTGCTTTCTCTTGATCGGGTCGAGCTCGGTCTTGCGGAGACGGAGCACTTCCGGAGTGACTTCGATGCATTCGTCTTCGTTGATGAAGGTGACGCATTCTTCCAGGGTGAGCCTGCGGTAAGGTGTCAGCTGGATCATGTCGTCGGCGGACTTGGAACGCATGTTGGTGAGGTGCTTGCCCTTGGTGACGTTTACGATGATGTCCACGTCGCGGTTGTGTTCACCCACAATCATGCCCGGATAAACTTCTGCACCCGGTCCAATGATGAGGTAGCCGCGGTCTTCGAGCTTGGAGAGGGCGTAGCTGGCGGCTTCGCCAGGTTCCTTGGCAATGAGCACGCCGTTCACGCGGGCGGGGATTTCGCCTTTGTACGGCTGGTATTCCTTGAACAGGGACTGCGTCACGGCATAACCCTTGGAGAGCGAGAGCAGCTTAGGACGGATGCCGATGAGGCCACGGCTCGGGACCACGAATTCAAGGGTCACGCGGTCGTTGTCGTCGGTTTCCATGTTCACCATTTCGCCCTTGCGCTGCTGGACTTCCTGGATGCAAGCGCCGCTGAACTCGTTCGGGACTTCGACCTTGAAGTCTTCGACTGGTTCAAGCACCTTGCCGTTGTCATCGGTGTGGAAAATCACCTGCGGGCTGCCGATGGTGAATTCGTAAAGCTCGCGGCGCATGTTCTCGACGAGGATGGTCAAGTGCAGAATGCCGCGGCCGCTCACCTTGAATGTCGAAGCGCCTTCGGCCTTTTCGACAATGAGGGCGGGGTCGGCCATGCTGGCGCGTTCCAGGCGTTCCTGAAGCTGGTTGCCGGTCATGAACTTTCCGCCGTACTTGCCGGCCAGGGGCGAGGTGTTCACGGTGAAGAGCATCGAGATGGTCGGCGGGTCAATGTGGATGCGCGGCAAATGCTTGGGGTTGCTCTGGGCGCTCAGCGTATCGCCGATGTCGAACTTGTCGAGACCCGCGATGAGGATGATGTCGCCCGGACCCGCCTCTTCGACCGGCTTCGGGGTGAGGCCTTCGTAGCGGAGGATCTTTTGCGGGCGGATGCTCTTGACGGAGCCGTCCAAGAAGCTCTGGGCGTAAACCTGATTCGGCTTGAAAGTACCCTCTTGCACGCGGCCCACGGCCAAACGGCCAAGGAAGCTGGAGTATTCGAGGGAGGTAATCTGCAGAAGCGGTTCGGCGGCGGGGTCGCCCTTCGGGGCTGGGATGCGTTCGATGATCTTGTCCATCAAAATGCTGTAGTCGCCATCCGGGTCTTCCATCTCGGCCTTGCAGAGGCCCTTGCGGCCGCTACCGTAAACGTAGGCGAAGTCGAGCTGCTGTTCGTTGGCATCGAGTTCGCAGAAGAGGTCGAACACCTTGTCGAGGGCTCCGTGCGGGTTGCAGCCGTCGCGGTCAATCTTGTTCACCACCACAATCGGGGTGAGGCCGAGTTCCAAAGCCTTCTGGGTCACAAAGCGGGTCTGGGCCATGGGGCCTTCAAAGGCGTCCACAACCAGCAGAACGCCGTCCACCGTACCGAGAACGCGTTCCACCTGGCCACCGAAGTCGGCGTGCCCCGGGGTGTCGACAATGTTCACGCGGTAGCCCTTGTACATCACGCTGGTGTTCTTCGAAAGAATGGTGATGCCGCGTTCGCGTTCCAAATTATCGCTGTCCATCACGCGGTCGGTGACTTCTTCACCTTCGTGGAAGGTTCCGCACTGTTTAAGAAGCTGGTTCACCAGAGTGGTTTTACCATGGTCAACGTGGGCGATGATGGCGACGTTCCTGATTTTTGATTGATCCATAAAGTGACCTGTAGTGTTATATTTTGGGCGCAAATTTAGTAATTTTACGTGGCTTTTTCAACTTTTTACTATATTTTGAACCAATATGGCAAAAGATATCGATAATTTTGATGATGACGAAATGGACGAGTCCGCCGCCCAGTTCTTTGACGAAGAATCTAGCGAAGAGAACGCCGTCCCGGTGGTTCGCGATTACAGCGAACGTCGCATTTTGGTTTGGGAAGAGGACGATGCCCGCCGCAATGCCTGCCTTGAAGTTTTGAGCGACCTTTTGGTGGGTGCCACCATCAAGGCCGTAAAGACCGAGGACGAGGCCAACGAGCAGATTGAGAACGATGACTGGGATACTTTCGTGGTTGACTTTTACACCGAGGGCGTCTCGAGCAGTGACTTTATCAAGAGTGTCAACAATTATCCCGGCTCCATTCTGGTGGCTATTTCGATGGGCCCGCTCACGCTCCCCGACGAACGCGACCCTGCCAAGACGGAACTTTTGCGCCGCTTGTTCGACATGGACCGCCCGTCGGCCCAGCTGCACGGCTAACAGGGTCTGCATCGACAATCGGTCAAAAAAAGGAAAGCGCCAGACGGCGCTTTTTTGTTTTTAGTGGGAGGTGATTATTCACAAAAATCAAGCGCCCCCGGGTTTGGCGTACCCAGGCACCAGCTGTCGGAATTGTTGCGGTTTTCCCATTGTTCCATATTGAGCTGCGCGCTTGACCCGTACTTGCTCGACCCCAAGGCGGGGACGAAGGTGTTCCCCAGGGAGTCGGCGTCGCTGGAATAGTACAGCGAGTCCAGTATGGAGCCGTTGCACTGGATGACGACGGATCCTTTGGAGTTGCCAAGGCTGCCCCATTTTTCGGTGAGCCTGTATTTTTCGGGAGTCTTGAACGAGGAGTCGCCAAAGACAACGACCTCGCCCGGCAGGATTTGCGGGAGGGTGATGCCCCATGCCTTGGATGCGATGGAAGTGGTGCCAAGAGTGCAGTTCTTGAGGTCGAGCGTGTCTAAACTTCCGTTGTAGACTTCGATGAATTCGTACTGGCAGGAATCGTTTGCGATGGGCGCGGCAAAGACTTCGCTGATGACGACGTCGCCGTACTTGGGGGCGCGCCTGTTGGCGGGGAGGGCAAGCGTGAACTCCATGCCGACTTCCTTTCCTAGCGCAAAGCCGATGCTTAGCTTTGCCCGCAGGGAATGGATCTTTAATTCGGGCACAGGGCTAGCTTCGTCGAGGTGGATGGAATCGGAAGCCTGGTAGATGGCGGCTCCGCTGCTGTCTAGTAGCTTCAAGTCCAAAGCGTAATCACTGTTGAGCGGGAGCATGCCGCTCTTTAAAACGGCGGTGGACCCGGCGATCTCCATGGGGTAGGTGAACTTCTTTTTGCCGTCGTCTAGCGAAAGCTCGCCCGAGGCGATGCCTGTCGGGTTGCCGAACCCGAGCGGAATCTCGATGTAGACGAAACCTTTGATGGCGTGCATCTGGATTTGGAGATCTGCGGTTTCGCCCGCCTTGAGCGCGGCGGAGAGTTCGCCCGTCTGCATGAGTTCCCCATTGGCGTAGAGCTTTGCCTTGAACGTCCAGTGTTCATGCGGGAACAGGTCCATTTCGAGGTAAGGGCTTGCGGGGTCCGCCACATAGTGGAGCGTATCGGCGCCGTGGCAGTCCACGACAAGGCTGTCAATGAGCGGCGTGATTCGGTAGCTTATTTGGAGCGAGACATTCGATAAATCGCCGCTGATTTCGCTGTTGCCGGGTTCGCTGGAACTTTCGCCTCCGCAGTGGATGGCGGTGATGGCGCAAAGAGAGAGGGCTGCTGCGGGCAGCCAGTGTGTTTTACGGTAAGGACTCATAATACCTCCTATGGTTTTTGGGTGTCCTTACCTATAAAACGGATTTTTGCGGGAAATTGTTCCTTTTTTTATTTAAAGTTTTAAGCGGTTCTTTCCGCCGGCGACGCGCTGCCCCTGCAGCTTCTCGGCACAGGCCTTGTCTTGGCGCAATATTTTGACGAGGGCGCTGGGGCTGAGCCCGAACGACTGCGCGGCTGCCTTAGTATCGCCGCCCTTTGTTGCCATGATGTCGAATACGTGTGCCACAAAAAGCGGAAAGAGGGCGTTGCTCGGCTGGATGTGCCCGTTGCTCCCGGGGAAGGGAATTTCGTTTGCGGGAGGCGTTTCGCGCACCTTGAGGGCGAGGGCCATCTGCATGCGGTGCAGCGCATGGGTCTTATTTTCTTTGGCGCTCCTGCCTTCGCACGATTTGATTTCTAAATTGTATTCCCGTAAGGTGAGCCACACTCCGGTGTTGGTCTTGTTGCGGTGTTGACCGCCGGGGCCGCTGCCCTGGAATCCCTTGGCATTGCAAGCGGAGAGCAGTTCATCTAGAGACATTCTTAAATAGGTATCGCGATGCATGCTTTGAAAAATAAAATTGTTTTGCCCCTTTTGACGGCGCTGACCTTGGGTTTGGCCGCCTGTGCCGGATCTGCAGCGACTCCCCAAGAGGAGGCGGTTACACAGAACGCACAGCAGAAAAATGCCCAGGTGCTGGAACGGGCGATGGATAAGCAGGCTGCTTTGGAGCAAATGTTCGCTAATTTTTTGAATGCGGTCCGCACCGGGGTTAGCGCCGACACGCTCTACGACTATTACTTGACGGATACTTCGAGGTATTGGCTCGATACCCTGGAGAATCACGCGCGCGTGTACGATGCCGCGGCTCTCGACACTTGCAAGTTCTATGAAGTGTACAGCATCATCATGTACCGCCTGTATGAGCGCGAACACCTGTGGGAAAGCGAAAACGACAAGATGCTTTTTATGATTTTGAGCAAGAGCGGCATGCTCAGCCGTTTCACCAAGCTCAAGCTCGGCCCCATGAAGGTGAAGAACGACCGCGGGAGCATTGGCCTTGCCAAGAGCCCCGACGTCCCCATCATGATTTTTGAATGGGACGACCAGATGTGGAAACTGAACCTGCCCGAGACGGTCCCGCTGATTACCAAGGGCATTGAATCCATTGCGGTCAAAAAAGACTGGACGAACCGCAAGCTGGCGCTTTACTGGATCGAGAAGGAGTACCACATGACCTACTCCAGGCTTGACGACTCCCTCTTGGAACCGATTGGTTTTTAATGCGGGCGGGTATTAAGCAAATCCTTTTTTTGGCGGTCGCCATGATGGCGGCTGTCGCTTTCGCCGCGCCTATGGGGAAGGCAGGCAAAACGGCGTCGTTGAAAGCCAAGCTTTACGGCGCTGTGGATTCCAAGGCGAAATTTAGTGGCGAACGCATGTTCGCCGTACTGGACTCGGTGGGCGGGACCGGCACCTGGATGGAATGGGACGTGAACGGAGTCCGCGACCCGTCGGTGATGGACGCCTTGGACCCGCTCCTCAAGCAAAAGAACAAGCCCGAGATGGTTTGGGTGCTTTCGGAACGCGCAAAGCCTTTGATGGCAGTGCTTTTGCCCAAGGGAAGTGGCGAGGTTATCGTGTTTTATGAACTTTCCGCGCTCGATGCGAAACCCGTCCCGCTTTCGATGAACAAGGTGCTTACGCCCGACGTGGTGTTCCGAGACTACAAGCAGGTGGGCGAGGGCGAGTTTGTGCATTTGGACAAGCCTAGCCTCAAGATTTCGGCAAACGAGAAACGCATCCGTTTTACCTATAGCAAGCCCGACGACACGCCCCTCCGTTTTGACCCGGATTACGCGAAAAAGGATTTTATCGAAAAACGCAGTGAACTCCGCGACTACATGGATTTTTTGCGTTACGAGTACTCCCTGATGTTGCGAGCGTTTGTGCAGTCCACGCGCGGCATGTTCAATTGGCAGCCGTGGCACTGGTACATGGGCGAGTGGAATTCCAGGGCGTTTATCTCTGAAAAGGAGCTGGAGGCTATCCTCGTTCGTGGGATCAAGCCCGACATGTTCACCGTATTCAAGATGAAGGCGCAAGGAGGCGAGCTCATCGAGATGCGGACTAGCGGAAACGGATTCTCGGAGATGACGATTACTACTCCGTAACACACTTTTTTTATAGTTTATGGCTGTGAGCAAAGCATATAGAATCATTTTATTGTGTTTGTGGAGCGTTGTCACGTCTCTGGCGGCGACTGTTGTCGAGGATACCAAGAACAGGTTCGTTTTGAGTGACGAGGTCATGGACACGAACGTCTACCCCTGTATGGACCAGGAGGGGAGTTCTGTTTCTGGATTCGCCTTTAGTCCCGAGAATGTTGCCTACGAGGACGGGAATGCGATGCCTTTCCGCGTTTATCGTGTGGCGGTGCCGAACAAGCAGGTTCCCTCCGTATCGGTCTCCAACGTAAAGTCGGTTCCCTTCAAGAAGAATTTTTGCAAGGATTCCCCTATCCGCTTTGGCGGGGTGACGGTCTCGGCTCCGTTCCTCAGGGACGGACTTTGGGTGGTCGATGTGAAGGTCCCGCTGTACGAGAAGGCGGGCGGTTCCTTTACCATGCGCAAGAGCTTTAAGCTGCGGGTCGATTTCGCGACGGCGGCGCCCGGGGTGAACCCCGGCAAGCGTGCGCTCTCCCGCGTGTTGAACCCCAAGGCTGCCGCACGCTTCGGCGTGTCGCAAGACGCCAGGCGCAAGTCGTTACGCCGCGCCGCCTCAGATCTCTCGTCGGTGACGTTCCTTGCACAGATTGTGGTGGGCGACAAGAATGTGGCCACCATGAGTGAAGACGGCTTTTACGCGGTGGACTTTGAGTCCATCAACAAATCGCTCGTCCCGTATAACCGTCAGGGCGAACTCTACGGCATCCCGGTCGAGAATATCCGTGTTTACGGGGCATCCCCCGACACACTCGCGGATATGGGACCGGGGGCGGAACTGCGCTCCCCGAGCCAGCTTTTTGAAATCCCCATCGAGGTGCGCGACAACAATGCCAATGGCATATTTGACAATGGCGACGTGCTCTACTTTGTGGGCTACGGCAATGGCTTTTGGAAACGCTGCGACTCGGAAGATTCCGCTTTTGTGAACGGCAAGATGGATTATTTCCATTCGTATTCTCCGTATTCGTACTACCAGTATTTCCTGTTTGGGTGGTCGAACCAGGGGAAGGGGCTCCGGCTTTCGGATAAACTCAAGTCGCCCGCTGCGGCAGGCAAGAAAGTTGACTGGATGCGCTATGTGCGCGCCGAAAAGGACAGCTACCTTCGCGATACGTACTACGGGAAGGCCCTGGAATGGGAGGCGACAACAGGCAAGGAATGGTTCTGGATGTGGCACAGCCGTTTCGACAGCACCGAAGTCACGGACATGGAACTCTCTATGCCGCAAACCAAGGACTTGACCGGGGTGGTGGATGGCGGAAAACAGTATGTGGCTGTTTCGTATTATCCGTATCGTTCCATTTATACCGACAAAGCCGAAAAACCTAACGATCAAGTGAAAAAGCGTTCGTTCTCTGGCGAAAGCTATACCTCTAGGATGAACGGAATACATTTTGATTTTACCGTAAACCAAGAAAAGTTGAATTCCTCCAAAAGGGTTTTGCTCCCCGGTGGAAATTTTATGCTCGAGACTTCGAACTTGAGGGCGAACGGCAACACTTATGGATTGACAATGCTCCCCAATGATTTCCAGTACGATCGTTTTGACGGCTATACGTTGGCGTACCAGTGGACACCGGTGGTGGACTCTGCGGAATGGCTTTTGCCTGGAAAGGTCTCCGGCGTTATCGAGATTCCTGTTGGGACTGCGTCTGACCTTCGTGTGATGAAGTTTCGCAATATGGAACCTGTTGGGCTTCTCGAGATTGTGAACGGTGTTGCCAAAGATAGCGTTTTGGCGGACGACGACAACCGTTACTTGGCATACAGGGAAGGCGCGAAGCATGCCCCGTTCAAGGTGGAGGGGATTCCTGCGGCTATGAATGGTGCGCTTTCGGACATTTCAAAGATTAACTCTCAAACGGAGTACTTGATTATTGCGCCGAACGAATTCATGGCCTCGGCATTGACGCTGGGGAAGTTCCGTTCCGATGGCTCGGCGATTTCGACCATCCCGACCACGGTTGTGTCGGTCGAGGACATCTACAGGAGGTACACGGGAGGGAGACTTTCTCCCGTGGCGATTCGCAACTACATAGCCTACGCTCGCGATGTTTGCCCTTCGTTAAAGTATGTACTGCTTGCCGGCTCAGGCCACTACGATTACCGCGGCATTAACCCCAAACTGGGCAAGAACTATATTCCTCCATTTGAGAAGGAAGACGCTGTGACGGAAGATTTCTTTGCCGCCCTTGATTCTGGTGAAGTGGTCCGCTATGGCAATTATGACCTGGACCTTGCTGTGGGGCGTATCCCAGTTTCGTCGGTAGAGGAATTTTCGGATTATATTCAAAAAGCCAAAGATTACGAGGAAGTCGGCACGTTTGATCATGGTGCGTGGCGTTCCAACTTGTTGTTGTCTGCAGATGATGCCGACAACGGAGGCTCTCTTGATGTAACGAAGCATTCCTATTTGCAAGAACAGGTCGCTTTGGCTATTGATAGTTTGTACGAAAAAACGAAGTTCAAGTACAATCTAAAAAAAGTCTATTTGATAACATACCCGTCTGATGCTGCCGGGCAAAAGAAGGAAGCCGCCAACGATTTTATTGACGCCTTGAATCAAGGGTCGTTGATGACGAGTTATTTTGGTCATGGCTCCAAGACAGATTGGGCTGCTGAGGGACTTCTCAAGCCAAGCTATATTTCTCGACTCTCGAATAAAAAACGTTACACCATCCTTAATTCGTTCTCGTGTACGGTAGGACGTTTTGACGAGGGGCAGGTCCGTTCTCTTTCGGAAGAATTTTTGCTAGCCAAAGGTGTTGGCTCCATTGCTTCGGTAGGCGCTGCGCGCGAAACGTTTGCCTCTTATAACCAGGTAATGGGCAGGGGCTTTATGGTGAATTCCCTTGGCGAAAGCGGGGCTCGCATTGGGGATGCTTTGGTAAAAGCCAAGAATACGGTGGTCTCTGGGTATTCGGAACAGCGCTACAACAACGAACATTACCTCCTGTTGGGCGAACCGGTGATTCAGATGATGAATCCGTCTATCAAGATTTCGTTCGATCAGTCGCTCGATACCATCAAGGGGCTGGACAACATGAAAATCAGCGGTTCCGTGGAAGGTCTGCAAAACGGAATTATCAACATTTCTATTAACGAGGGAAATTTCCTCCGTCGCCTACCGACCTTTGTGGAAAAGGATTCCATTGATGTGTCTTTTTACGGCACTTTGATTTATTCGCAGGAAGTTCCTGTGAGGGGTGGTCGCTTTGAAACGAACTTCATTACTCCACGCAAGATCAACTATGGGGATACCGCCGCCGAGTTGAACGCATGGGTTTATTCTTCGGACATCCGCGATATTGGTGCCACGGCCAGGAGGGGGATTGCCATTTCGGGAATCTCCAGCTATGCAGATTCTATTAATGACGTGACGCCTCCGACAATTGAAATCCAGTCGTGCTACTCCAATGGTGTGCCGACTTCTTTTGCAGACAATCAAAAAATCCAGCTGCAGTCTCCCGCCTGCCTGCAAATTGTAATCCAGGATTCTACGGCACTGGATTTCCGCGAACAGGCCGATGAAGGCATTTCGGTCGAGGTTGTTGGACATGAGGACCCGTTCCACCCGAATCCTTTCATTGAACAAACTTCAAACCGGGTCATGTTCCGCAAGACGTTCTCGCCAGAAGCCTATCCCGAAGGAGTCTATCAGTTTAGTGTGCGGGCTCAAGACGTGTTGGGCAATATGGTCTCGAAGACTTTGTATTTGGACATTACGGGCGAGATGAAGACAGGCCTTGCCGATGTGTTCAATATGCCGAACCCGTTGGGCAAGAAGGGGACCACGTTCTATTTCAAGAACCTGGCTGTCGACCGCAATTCACGGGTGGATATCTTTATCTACAACCAGAACGGCCGCCTGGTCAAGGTCATCAAGAATGCAGTTTCCGGTGTAACGCACTGGAACGGGCGTGATAACCATGGTCGACTTTTGGCCAATGGGCTGTACCATTACGTTGTTCGCAGCGAAGTGGAAGCAACTGAAGTTTCTAAGAAGAAAACATTTACCAAAAAGCAAAAGCTTTTGATTTCGAGGTAGTTTATGGATTTGAGAGAAAAACCGGGGAAGGTGCAGAAGTGCTTGGAACTTTCGCTCCGTTTCCGATTGATTTCTGTGGTTTTGATGGTCGTTTTGACGGTGATGTTCCTTGCAACGAGCTGGCAAGCGCTCGTGACGCTTCCGTTGGGAGCTTCCGAGGCCCTGGGCATGTGGCTCGCCGAAGCCGAGGGCGCAGAAACGGCTTGGGCTTCTGCGCAGTATTTGGGCGTGTCGGCGATCGCCATGGTGGTTTTGTTCTTTGTTTTTGGTGGTATGCGTAGCGGCATTGGCGGGATTGTCGCCCTGTTGCTCTTTATGGGGTCCCTCCTGTTTTTGGGCGGAGCCGAGGGGATGGCGCAAATCTTTTTTGCCGTGTTTGCCGTGCTGGCGCTGATTCTCCTTTTTGCCGCCAAGTGGAGCGTGGCTTGTGTGCTGTTCCCGTTTGCATTGGCGTGGCTGTTGCTCACCGGTTTTGTGGGCTGGTTCCCGCTGTGGCAGGGCGATTCTTGGCTTGTTTGGGCGGTGCTCTCGGCGGCGGGTTTCTCGAGCGTGGTGGCGTTCGCCCTGGCCGCAGGCAAGGAACTGGGCGAGGGGGCTCCCCGTGCCGGCGCCATGGTGAAGGCGGGCAAAAAGATGACCCTTCCGGTATTGATTTCGAGCTTGCTCGCCCTGGCCGCGTTAACCTTTGACATGGGGCAGACCGGCGCCAAGCAAATTGCGGGTGCGGCAATCCTTTGGGTTGCCTATGCGGTTTGGTTCTTCGTTGTTGCCTTTGGCACCATGAGCTTTGCCCCGTGGGACAAGCTCCGCGCAGGCTCCCGCCGCGTGCAAATGAAGGACAAGAAGAAAGGCCGGAAATAGCCGGCCTCGTCATCCCCGCGCAGGCGGGGATTTTTACGCGATGTTGAGTGACTGCTCGCGGATGCACTCGATCTCGTTCTTGAGCTCGATGGCAAGCGCCGCGATGTCGGCGCTCTGGCACTTGGTGCCGAGCGTGTTCGCCTCGCGGCCCATCTCCTGAAGGATAAACCCGAGGTTCTTCCCCTGCGCGCCGCCCTTCTTGAGCGCATCCAGGAACAGCTTGTTGTGGCTGTGGAATCGCGTAATCTCTTCGTGGATGTCCAACTTGTCGGCCATGATGCAGGCTTCTTGCAACAGGCGCACGTCGTCGATTTCGGTATCCTTCATCAGGGCGTCCACGCGTTCCTTGAACTTGACCTTCCACATTTCGATTCTCTGCGGGTCCAGAACTTCGATTTTGGCGAGTACGTCTTCCAGGTGGGCGACTCGCTTCGTGAGGTCGGCTGCGAGGTTCGCACCTTCCTTTTCACGCATGGCGATGACCCCGTCCAAGGCCTTGTCCAGTTCTGCCTTCAGGAACTTTTCCCACGCGTCATTGTCGGCGCCGGCATCGGTAAACTGCAGTACTTCGGGGATCGCGAGGATATGCTCGAGCTTGATTTCGCCCGCGATGCCGTACTTGGCCTGCATGGCCTTGGTGATTTCCACGAACTTGCTCACCGCCGTTTCGTTATAGCATACGGGGATGTTCCCGACAGATCCTTCACCGAGCGTGATGGAGAGGTTCACCGAGCCACGGGCGAGCTTTTCCTTGATTTGCGCCTTGAAGTCGTTTTCGAGGTAGGCGAAGTTCTTCGGGATTTTTGCTGCAATTTCAAGAAAACGGCTGTTCACGCTGCG
>JAEEGF011783279.1_pt1 | contig 17811 bp, 10 predicted proteins | sample 9134171 | NCBI WGS metagenome assembly JAEEGF01 (sample SAMN16246542, study PRJNA631951) | gut metagenome | biome: gut microbiome; feature: rumen; material: AP-attached | host: Bos | place: Iran: Karaj | collected 2018-10 | reverse complement strand
GGGGCCGACCGGCAGGAGCGCGGGGGATGTGGCGGCGTTGTCGAGGTCGGCTACGGAGAGCGCGTCGGCGAAGTAGAGCGCGGCGATGGCGCGGCGGCCGATGGTGACGACGCCGCGCGGACCGTCGCCGCCCATGTGGACGCGGCGGCGGATCGAGACGAGGAACGCGAGGTCGTTCGGCACGTCCTCGGCGCTCTTGACTATGCCGCTGGCGCTTTCTCCCTTGAGCGCCTTCTGCAGGCGGTCGTGTAGCGCGAGGCGGTCGATGATGGAAAGCTCGCAAGTGCCGGCATGGGCGACTACGAGCGTCTTGCCGTCGGCCGTGACGGCCACGCCCCACGGGTTGGCGCCGCCGCGGTCCACGTCGTCGAGCAGCACCGTGTTCACGTATGCGCCCGTCGCGCCGTCGAACACGCTGAGCGCGGCGGTGTTCATCCATCCGCGCTCGAGCTGCGTGGTCGGAAGCTGGTAGCGGCCCATCGTGTGCGTGACGTAGATCGACTTGCCGTCTGGCGAGGCGCAGACGCCGCGCACGCCGGTGGAACCGTTGGGCAGCAGCACGTTGCGCACGGATCTCGTGGCGGTGTCGATCACGCTCACGGCCGCCGCAACCACGTCGTTCGTGGCGGCGCAGTACGGGAGCATGTTAGCGACGAAGAGAAGCTTCCCGCCCGCACCCAAGGCGGCGGCGAACGGCTCGCGAAGCACTGGCACGGTGGCGGTGACCTTCATCGCTGCCGCATCGACCACGCTCACCATGTTTGCGAAACGGTTGAGCACGAAGACGGTTTTGCCGTCCGATGAGACGACGGGCGAGCATGGGGAGTGTCCGACGGCGACAGACTTCACGAGCTTGCCGTCAAGGGCGAACTTCTGTAGCTCGCCAGCCTGCACGCCGCATGTGACGAAGATGTTGCCGCTTGAGAGTGCGATTCCTGACGGATTGAGGGGAGTGTTTGGGACGAGGGTCGATTCGACCTTCCACTTGCGCAATGTCTTGCCGTCGAGCGCGACGTTCTGCACGTGCGCGCCAGTCGCAGACGTCACGTACACGCTGCCGCCGTCAGGCGCAGCCACGATGAACTCCGGCGAAACGTAGCCGGAGCTGGGCGCCGGCGTCTCCGACACCTTTGCCTTGCCCACGCCGCAAACCGCAGCGGTGGCTCCTGCAACCATCAACAGGCCGAGCGTCTTCTTCATTTCAGCAGAACTCCTTTTCGTGCCATGCGAGGATTATATCACATTATCGGTCTCTTGCGCGAGAGGCTTGCGCCACCAGGCGAGGTATTCGATGTTGCCCTTGTCGCGTCCGCGCAAGGGCGACTCCGCTATGCCGAGCAGGTCCAGGCCGAGCTTCCGCGTGCCGAATTCCGAGATGTCGTCCACGACGCGCTCGCGAACTGCCGGATCCGTCACGACGCCGCCAGGGGCCTGTCCCCTCCCGGCCTCGAACTGCGGCTTGATGAGGGAGACTATCTCGCCGCCGGGCAGAAGCACCTCCGCCATCGGCGGCAGTATGAGCGTGAGCGAGATGAAGCTCACGTCCGTAACCGCGCGCGCGGGGCGTTCGGGGAGGTCGGCGGCGGTCATGTATCGCGCGTTGAAGTTCTCGCGCACCCATACGCGCGGGTCAGCGCGGAGCTTCCACGCGAGCTGGTTCGTTCCGACGTCCACTGCCATCACGCGCGTGGCGCCGTGCTGCAGGAGACAGTCCGTGAAGCCGCCCGTGGAGCTCCCCACGTCGAGACAGACTAGTCCGTCCACCGTCCAGCCAGGGAATGCTGCGAACGCGCCCTCCAGCTTCTCCCCGCCGCGCGAGACGAAGCGTGGCGGGGCCTCCACCTCGATCTCGGCGTCATCCGTCACCATGCGACCGGCCTTTGTCTCGGTCTGGCCGCCCACGCGCACCTTGCCTTCGAGTATCAGAGCCTGCGCCACCGTCCGCGATGCGGCGAGAGAGCGGGCTACGAGCATCTGGTCGAGACGCGTCTTCACTTCGTCAGCGGTTTTACCGAGCGGATGTCCTCGGCCTTGATTGTCGTCGAGATGCCGGGCGAGGTCTCTATGGTAAGGTTGCCAAGGTAATCCTTGCCAACCAGCACGCCGCGTATGCCGTCCCTGTTCCACGTCGTTATCACCTCCGTGTCAGGCGTGAACACGCGGGGAAGCTTGAGGAACAGCTTGCTGGTGTCGTTCGCCTTCACGGTCACGCGCCTGGAGACGTCCTGGTAGCCGTCGAGGTGGGCCATCACTGAATGTTCTCCGGCGTTGATGTTCTCCAGCGGTAGTATCTGCGAACGAGGCGCTTCGCCCTGCGCCTTGGTGGTGCCGACGGCCTTGCCGTCGATCGAAATCTTTGCGCCGGGCGGAGTGGTGATTACCTCCAGGCGGCCGAGCACGCTCGCGAGCTTGAACTCCTCGGTGGCCTCTGCTCCGTTCGCGAGCGTGACCGAGCGTGTGACGGGAGCGTGCCCTGCAAGCTCCACGCGGAGCTTGTGGCTGCCAGGCGTCGCCGACACGGTCACCGGAGTCTTCCCCTGGTAGTCGTTGTCCAGGAACACCCTGGCCTGCTCGGGCGACGAGACCACGTTCAGCCGCGCCGGTAGAGGTTTCAGCGTCAGGGCAAGCGTCTGATGCTCGCCTGGCGCGAGGCGCAGCTCGCGCGTCTCGTCGCGGTATCCTGCGAGCTTCACGGTGATTGCGGCCAGGCCTTTGGGGATATGCGTCAGGGTTGTCGGCGTAGTGCCGCGATCGACGCCGTTCACGGTGACGGTGGCGCCGGGAGGATCCGTCTTGCAGTCAACGGTGCCGGAGTCCAGAGCCAGCGTCTCTTCGCGGACCACCGGCGCGCGTCCCTCGACGGGAACGTCTATCCGCTTCGGCTGGTATCCGTTCAGCGACAGCTCGAAGGCATGCGTCTGTCCGCTTGGGAGCGTCGTGACGAGAAGGGGGGTGGTGCCGAGCGATGCGCCGTTGTACTTCACGTCCGCGCCGGCCGGATTGGTCTTGATGAGGATGAGGCTCTTCTCCTGCGAGAGGGCGAACGTCTTCTGCACGTAGCCGCCGGATTCCAGCTTCACGAACTCGTCGGCCGGACTGTACGACGGCGCCACCACATGAACGTGGTGCATGCCAGGGGCGAGATCGAACAGCTGGCATGGCGCCGCACCGCATGGCTTGCCGTCAACGAATACCTGCGCGCCTTCCGGCTGCGCGTTCACGTCAAGGCGGGGCGGCGGCTCCTTTGCGCCCCATGCGGACAGGGCCAGGAGCACCGCGGCGCACGACAGGACGCTGGACGCTAGACGGCAGACGCGAAGAATATGCTGCTTAGACATGGCTTTCACCTTTCACCCTTCATCATTCACCTTTTCATTCGCGCCTCTACGTCCATCAGCTTTGCGGCCGCCTCCGAATGGCGCGGGTCCTTGGCGTCCGGCACGAGCTCGCACAGGATGCGCAGCTCGCGTTTTGCCGTCTCCCAGTCCTGGAGCTTGATCGCGCGGTCGGCGAGAAAGCGCTGATCCTTGTAGCGCTTGTCGAGCTCCGCCGCCGCCTGGTCTCGCCGTTCGCAAAGCTTGCCGTAGTTTGCGGGCTTCGGGTTGACCGTCTCTAGGTAGAATATGGCTTCCTCGTAGGAGGCGAGCGCGGCGGCGGTGTTGCCGTGCTTGACGTCGCGTTCCTCCCACTTCGCGTCTGCGGCGCGGCGGGATTCCTCGCTCATCTCCGCGAGCTTTTCTGCAGAGAACTGGATGGCCCAGATGCCTAGCTCGTTCTTCGAGAACGTCTCGAGGCGTTCGCGCACCTCCTTGAACACGGCCGGTTCCTGCGTGTTCTCGATGGTCGTGTCGAACACGCGCGATCCGCGCAGCACGCGCAGCGAGAAGCTCTTGAGCGTGTTTGGCTTAAGCGGAACGCCCGTGTACTCGCGGTCTAGCTGGTACAGCTCGTCCGCCGCGAACATCTTCGCCAGCTGGTCCTGAGCGTCCGCAGACAGGGTGGCCGTCTTTCTCACGTGGCGGTTCTCTTTCGGGACGTCGTCTATCTCCACGGACATCTTGCCGTCTTGGCTGTACGAGAGCGCATAGCGGTATATGCCGTCGGTGTCGGCTTCAACTTTCTCGAACGAGAATCCCAAAAGCGCCGGCGGCACGTCAGGAAGCTCCTTCGGGGCGGTGGCGGTGTTGTCCGCTTCGCCTGGGTTTGCGAGTATTATCGCGGCTGCCGCGACCACGGCCAGCGCCGCTACCGCCCACAAGATGAGCCGCATAGGGGCCTTCTTGCCGCCATCTGCGTCATCCTTCTTGCCGAGCCCGAGATCGATCTTGGGAGCGTCCGGCTGCTCAGGCGGCGGTTCGCCGCCGGGCTCGATGATGGCCAGGACCGTGTCGCCTGCCGTCACGCGGTCTCCTGGCTGAAGCGTCTTGGAATCCGCACCGAGGAGATCGTCGTTGACCAGCGTGCCGTTTGCGCTTGCCAGGTCTGTCACCCAGAGCATGCCGTCGCGCACCTCGAACAGGCAGTGGTTGCGCGACAGAGCCGGATCGGCTATTGAAATCTCGCATGTAGACGACCGGCCGAGCCGCAGGCCGGCATCAGGCACCGCGAAACGGCTGCCTTTCAGCGGCCCTTTCGTCACGATGATCTCGGGAATGTTCTCACTCATGTTGCTCCTAGAAAAGATTGTGCGCAGCCTGCATCAGGATGGGCATGAGCAGGATGACAAGCACGGCCGGAAAGATGCAAAGCAGAAGCGGCCCAAGCATCTTGACGGGCGCCTCGTTGGCGAGCTTCTCCGCGCGGTCGAAGCGTCGCCCGCGCAGCTGGTCCGACTGGATGCGCAGGATCGAGCCGATCGACACGCCCAGCTCGTCCGCCTGGATGAGGGCGTGCGCAACGCCCTTTAGGTCTGGCTGCCGCACGCGGTCGGCCATGTTTCGAAGAGCTATGCGCCTTGGCGTGCCCACCTGGATCTCCCGCGTCATGCGGATCAGTTCCTCGTTCAGCGGGTCGAGCTTGCGCCTCTCGCAGTTGCGCTGCAGGGCGCTCATGAAGTCCATTCCGGCCTCTACGCTGAGCGTGAGCAGGTCCAGGACGAACGGCAGTGCGCGCATGATGGCGAGGTGCCGCCGCTTAAGCGTGCTGCGAAGCCACATGAGGGGATATGCGTAGAAAAGCAGGAAACCGGCCATGCCGAACACAATGCCGTTGCCGGCGAAAGGTGATTCCGGCATCAGCGCGCCGAGAAGCAGCATCAGCGCCATCCATGCCGTGCCGCAAGTGATGGGCACGAGGAACTTCAGCGCCACGAACTCCGTTCCGGAGAGAAGCCCCTCCATGCCGGCGGCGACGATCATCTCGTCGGCCGTCTGGCGTGCGCGGGCGAATCCCGGACGCGAGGCGAAGCCCGCTAGGTTTGGAACGAACGGCAGCAGCATGCGGAACACGAGCGGCAGGCTTCGCGCGGTCTTGCGCCCGTCTGCGAGCGTGACGTACGTTATCTCGCTGGCGACAGATACGGCATAAGCCGCGAAGCCGGCGGCGCAAGCCGCCCAGCAAGCGATTATGGCTATCTGCATTACCGTCATTTGTTCAGCTTCTCCTTGCGGCCGTAGAAGGTCTTCAGGTGCTTTGCGAATGCCTGGGCGTCTGGGAAGTTGGAGTCGTCGAAGGACTTCGCCAGATCCTCCATCGCGCTACGCTGCTTTCCGGTGAGACGCTGCGGCACCTCGAAGACGATGCGCGCCACCAGATCCCCCGCAGGACCGCCCCGGAGGTCTGCAACGCCCTTGCCGCGCAAGCGGAGCAGCTTGCCGTTCGGCGTTCCTGCCGACAGGCTCACGTTGGCGATGCCGTCTGGAGTTGGAATGTCCACGCTGCCGCCGAGCGCAGCAAGGAAGGGGGAGACCGGCACGTTGACGTACAGGTCGTTGTCCTCTCGCTCGAAGATTTCGCTGGGCCTGACGTGCAAGACCACGTACAGGTCGCCTGGCTCGCCGCCCCGCAGGCCTCCCGCGCCCTTGCCGCTGAGGCGGAGACGTGCGCCAGTGTCTACGCCTTTGGGGATGCGCAGCGTCAACTTGCGCGGGGTGCGCACCTGTCCTGATCCGCGACATGTCGGGCATGGTTTCTCGACAACCGTTCCGGAACCGCCACAGGCGGGGCACGTCTGGCGAACCTGGAAGAATCCTCCTCCGCTTATCACCTGTCCGCGACCGTTGCATGTCGGGCACGTCTTGCGGGAACTTCCGCGCGCCGCGCCAGTGCCGTGACAGTCCTGGCACTGCTCAGGAAGGGTCAGGCTGAGCTCGCGCTCGCTGCCGAAGACAGCTTCCTCGAAGTCGATCTCCAGCTCCATGGTCATGTCGTCGCCGCGTTCGGGCGCGTTAGGATCGGTTCTCCGCCGCCCGCCGCCGCCGAACAGGTCTCCGAATCCGCCGAACCTTCCGCCGCCGCCGAAGAAGGCGCCGAGGATGTCTCCAAGGTCCACGTCCTGGAAGTGGGAGAAGTCGCGCCCGAAGTCGAAGCCTCCAGGTCCGAAGTTCACGCCCTGATGGCCGAACTGGTCGTAGCGCTGGCGCTTTTCGGGATTAGACAGCACCTCGTAAGCCTCCGAAGCCTCCTGGAACTTTGCCTTGGCTTCCGGGTTGTCCGGGTTGCGGTCTGGATGCCACTTCATCGCGAGCTTGCGGTAAGCGCTCTTGATCTCGTCCGCGCTTGCCGTCTTGGCTACGCCCAAGACCTCGTAGTAGTCGCGCTTTTCAGCCATGTCAAGCCTTCTTTCCGGCTGAAACGACGACCTGGGCGGCGCGCAGGAGCTTGCCGTTAAGCATCCATCCGCGCTTCACCTCGCTTATGACGTGGCCTTCCTCCACGTCTTCCGAAGGCAGCTGTGCCAGCGCCTCGTGGAAGTTCGCGTCGAACGGCTCGCCCGCCGAATCGAGCGGGGTTGCTCCATGTTCTGCAAGCGCCTTCAGTAGTCCGTCGTACACGAGCTTGACGCCGGTTACGAACGGGTCGTCCGCCTTGTCTTTCGCCTCTTCGAGCGCACGGGCAAGGTTGTCTACGGTCGGCAGGATGTCCTTCAGCACGTCAGAGGCCGCGAACTTCACGAGATCCTCGCGGTCGCGCGCAGTGCGCTTGCGGAAGTTGTCGAAGTCCGCCATCGCGCGCGCGTAACGGTCCTTCCAGTCGGGTTCTGGTGGCGGCGACTCGGCAGGTTGTTCCTTGGCTGGAGGCTCCTCGGCGGGTGACTCCTCGGCGGGAGGCTCCTCGACGGGAGTCTCATTGGCAGGTTCCGTGTTGCTAGTTTCCTTAAGGCCGTCGCCGTCCTTAAGGTCCTCAGGACCTTTAGGATCCTCTAAATCTTCTGTTTTTGTCTGTTTTTCTTCTTCTTCCATTTTGGAAAGTCCTTTCGGGAAGGCGAACTATTTAATCACACATTCCCCATTTCGTCAAATCGCTACCTTTTGCCGCCGGCGAGTGTCTCTGCGATGTTGAGGTAATACGCGCGCGTGCGCTCGTACGCGTTGAGGATGTCCAGCTCCACCAGCACGCGCATGGACGAGGCGGGATCCTCCGGTCCCACCCGGCTCAGCTGGCCTTGGCGGCAGGTGCGCACGAACTCGTGGATGTCCTTCGATTCCGTCTGCACCAGTTCGAGGTCGAATGCGGGGCGCGGCGACATGAGGTAGGCCGAGACCTCCATCGCGAAGGCGAACACCTTGTCGTGCACCTCCAGCAGCACGTTGCGCGACACGTCCGAGAACACCTGCCCCTCGCGGCGCAGGCGGCGCGTCACCTTCAGGATGGTGGAGGCCTCGTCGGAGACGGACTCCAGCTCGTCGGTGAGACGCAATAGGCGCCGTGCGCGCGCGGCGACGTCGGCCGGGAGACGTTTCACCATCACGTGTCCGAGGAACTCCGTCACCTCGCGCTGCACGTTGTCGAGGATGTTCTCTCGGTGGGTGATGTGGTCCTCCATCTTCTGGTCGGCATCGCCCGTCAGTACCTGGCGCACGCAATTCAGGAGGTCGAGATCGCTGTCGCGCATGAACGTCACCTCCATGAGCGCCTGGTCGCATGCGATGACCGGCGAGAGCCCGGCGCTGACCTTGAGCGGGCTTAGGTGCGGCTTCTCGTTCTCGCTCTGCGGTATCAGCCGCTCGATGAGCCGCGCGAAGGGTTTCACGAAGGGGAACGTAATCACGCCGCGCAGGACGGAGAAGACGGTGTCGGTGACGGCGATGGGGGCCATCACCCCGGCCAGCACCGGCCCCCTCGCGGTCTCCGTGACGGCGTCCCAGCCGGGAAAGAGCGCCTTGCCCATCGGCACCAGCACGGGCAGCACGAACGGCAGGAAGATGAGCGAGCCGAGGACGTTCGAGAGCGTGTGCGCGAGCGCGGTGCGCTTGGCCGCCGCCGAGCCGCCGATCGCCGCCAGCCAGGCGGTCATGGTGGTGCCCACGTTCGCGCCGAAGAGCACGGCTATCGCCATCTCGTAGGTGATGAGCTGCTGCGCGGCAAGCGTCATCGCGATGGCGATGGACGCCGCCGAGCTCTGGATGACCGCCGTGAAGAGCGCCGCGACGAGGGCGACGAGCGCCACCCCGCCGAGCGTGTTGGCGTCCATCTTCGTGAACGCCTCCTGGATCGACGGGTTCTGGCGGATGGGCAGCACGCCCTTCGACATGAAGTACATGCCGAGGAAGACGAGCCCAAGCCCGAGGACGGCGAGGCCGAGGTTGTGCACGCGCTCCCCGCGCAGGAAAAAGTACATCATCCCGCCTAGGCCGAGTCCCACCAGGCCGAGTATCTGCGGGTCGGGCGCAAACGCCACGATCCACACCGTCGCCGTCGTGCCCACGTTCGCGCCGATGATCACGTTGATCGCCTGCTGGAGCGTCATGAGCCCAGAAGAGACGAACCCCACGAGCATGACGGTGATGATGGAGGACGACTGCACGAGGATGGTCGAGGCGATGCCCGTGCCCACGCCCGCCGCGCGATGGGTCGTGGCCAGCGCCATGAACCGGCGCAGCTCGCGTCCCGCGACGGCCTGCAGACCCTCGGAAAGGTGCTTCATGCCCAGGAGAAATACGCCGAGGCCGCCCAAAACAGTGACAAGAACGAGAAAAATGTCTTTCATGCGTGGCGCGTATTATACCAAATCTTCGCCGATGGCGGGCAGGATCGTTCCCGTCAGGCGAGGCCGTCGAGCGTCCAGCCGTCGCGGTACTTCGGGTAGAGCGTCTGCGTGGCCTCGGCGGAATTGGCGATCACGCGCTTCTTCGCGTCCCACACGAGCTCCACGCCGGGCACCACCTGCGCGGCGTTGCCGAGGAGGAGCGCGTCCTGCATCGCCGTGCCGCGCTGGACAAAGTCGAGCGCGCCGCGCGAGCCGTCGAGACAGTGGTTGAGGAAGTCGTGGTAGTGTCCCGGACCGCGCGCGATCTTCGGCGCCTTCAGGCGCGTGCCGTCGTGCAGCAGCACCACGGGCATGCTGCCGTGCGAGAGCATCATCCAGCCCTTTGAGCCGCGTATCATCTTGCCGATCGCGGGAACGGTCTTCATGCGCATCTTCTGCGCGGCCTCCACCGCGTCGGGCGTGGGAAGGACGTTCGTCGGCGGCTGCTCCTCGGGAATGCCGTCCACCCACTCCATCGTGAACGGCTTGCCGCCGCTAGCCTTCACGCCGGGGAACTTCCACGTCACGTGGTTGCCCACGGGCCAGATCTGGCGCTTGCGCGCATCGTCGAACTTGAGCCACAGGTGGTCCGCCTCGCCGATCACGCTGATCGGCGCAACGTCCGGTCCGAGCTGCATGCCCAGCCAGACGGCGCTCATCAGGTGGAGTCCGTTGTCGCCCATCGAGCTGGAACCGAAGTCGCGCCACGACCGCCAGCGGCCGGGATGGTAGATTTCCTTCTTGAATTCGCGGCGCGGTGCGGTGCCGAGCCACTTCTCCCAGTCGAGCGTGGCGGGCACCGGGTCCGCACCCGTCGGCACCTCGCGGCGCGGCAGGCGATAGTAGCCCTTGATGTTGAGGTACATGTAGATGCGCTCGATGTCGCCGATTACGCCTTCCTTCAGCCACTGCACCGCCGCGCGGTCGCCCGTGTCGCCCGTCACCTGCGCGCCGATCTCGGTCACCACGCCGGACTTCTTCGCCACCTCGAAGAGCAGCTTGCTCTCGTTGAGGCCGCGGCAGAGCGGCTTCTGGCAGTAGACGTGCTTGCCGCGCCGCATCGCGTTCACGGCGATGAGCGTGTGCATGTGGTCGGGCGTCGAGACGTTCACGGAGTCGATCTTGTCGCCCTCCTTCTCGAAGAGCTCGCGCCAGTCCTGGTAGGCGCGGAGGCCGGGCACGGCCTTCTTGAGGCCCTCCATGCGCGCGGTGTCCACGTCGCATCCCGCCACGATGTCAACCTTCGGGTGCTTGATGAAGTTCCGCCAGTCGCTGTCGCCCTTGCCGCCCGTGCCGATGCAGGCGTGCGCGAGGCGCGAGTTGAGGTTCTGCCCGCGCACGATCGACGGAAAGCCGAACGCGCCCCCGAGGGCGGCTGCGCCGCCGATGAATGTTCTCCGTGTCGTTTTCATCATTCCCATGCTCCTTCCTTGACGCGAATGTTGCGAAAATACGTGGATGCTCCCTGGTGCTTGCCCTGCAGGCCGATGCGGCCGCGCGTGGCGATCTCCGCCCACGGCTTCGTGTGGAGCGGCGGCACCTTCGAGCCGTCTGGATTCACCTTGTTGCTCGCGTGCGCCGAGAGGTTCTCGTCGATCACCTCCACGCCGTTGAGCACGATGCGTATCTTCTGTCCCTGCGCGAAGATCGTCATGCGGTTCCACTCGCCCGTGGGCTTGAGCGCCTCCGTCTTCGGCTTGCAGTGGCCGTAGAGCGCGGCCGTGCGCTGGTAGGGCGTGCAGTTCTTCCAGCACGGCGCGGGGTCGTCCATCAGCTGCACTTCGATCTTGTTCGGCACGAGGTTCTTGAGGTCGCTCGCGTAGATGTACACGCCGCTGTTCGCGCCGGGGTCGAACTTGAACTCCAGGTCGAGCACGAACGGACCATACTCCGCCTTCGAGAAGAGCAACACGTCCTTCGACGCGGTGAGGTTGCCGTCGGCGTCGCGGAACCAGACGCCCTTCGTATCCTCTGTGTTGGAAAGATCCTGTGCGAACAGCGCCGGCCAGCCGTCCGAATTCGGGTGCAGGCCATCCGCCGGCAGCGCCCACGCGCCCGTCGCGGCGAGCAGGCCGGCCGCAACCATCAGCATTCTATTTGCTTTCATTCATGAATCCTTTTAACTTGGTTCGCAAATATGATACCACAATCTACCCAACCTGTGTAGCCCTAGCGGAAGAGGATGTGGAGGCCGACGCGGAGGTCCGTGAGCGCGAAGGTGAGGAACGCGGCGTCGGACACCGTGTCGTGCGAGGCCTTGATCCAGTCCGCCGAGCGCACGACCCTCGAGATGCGCAGCTCGTCCACCTTGCCGGGATAGTTCCGCGAATCGCCCACCTGGAAGTTGCCGAGGTGCAGGTCGGCCGCGCCGGCGTTGATCTTCTTCGCGGAGCAGGTGTTCGCGCCCGACGAGACGCCGTCCTTGTATCCCCGGATGAAGCCCGCGTCGAACGTGTACGCCTGATGCGTCCAGGCGTTCACCGCCGGGGAGATCACCGAGGCGCCGAAGGCATGCGTGCTGCTGTTGGAGGAAACGTAGATCGCCGTCGTCGAACCGGTGTCGTAGATGTGGTACGACGCCTGGTTGCCGTATCCCGATCGTTTCGAGAGGAGCCCCGCGTTCTTGTCGCCGTCCGTCGGACGGTTCGTCACGAACGTCCACGCCTCGAACGTGCACTGCGTGAACCCGTCGAGCGCGTCGTGGTCCGGCGCGTTGACGACCCGGCCGCCGCGGGGCGCGCCAAAATCGACCGACCCGCCCACGATTCCGTCCGCCGCATAGCCGATGCCCGTGCCGCTCTGCGACGTGAAGTCGGACGACGTCCCGCTCGACTCCTTCAGCGGCAGGGCGCTCTCGCCGAGATGCCACACGCCCACGTAGTCGCCGTCCCAGACGCTTTCGGCGGAGGGCGTGTCGGGCGGCGCGCAGTCGTAGAGGGCGACGATCCGCGTCCCGCCCGCGAGCGCCGGCACCTTCACCCACACGCAGGACGTCCCGCCCTCGTCCCATGTGTCGATCTCGTGCGGGATGAGTCTCCCGTCCGCGTCCGTGAACCGCAGGTCGCCGCCGCGGGGCAGGCGGAAGTCGGAATAGCTGAACCGCGCGATGCCGGTCGAGAGGCGGACGAGCACCGGGAAGTTCGTGAGCGTCGAGCCCGCGTATCCGGCGACCTCCATCACGATCTTCTTGCCGTACGCCCCTTCGTCGACCGTGCCGTCGACCGCGCCGACGTAGAACAGCACGAGGGAATGACCGTCCGCGCCTGCACGCAGCACCCAGTTCCGCTGCATGCACTTCGGCGCCCCCGTGATGCCGTCCGTCGCCGTCGCCACCGTGATGCCGTTCGTCGCCGCCATCGGCACGATCACGTCGTCCGCGGCGATGGTGAACGTCGCCTTCGCGCCGAACGCCAGCGCGCCCGCGACGGACAGCACGCCGTCGCCCGCGCCGAGCGTCCAGCGGTTCGTTACGCCGAACGTCCCGACGTTCACGACGGACGGCGCGCCCCGCAGGTTCGCGACGGACCGGCTGTCGCCCGAGAGGTCGAGCGTCGCGCCGGCGGCAAACGCCAGCTCGTCGATGACGGGCCCGGCGGCGGACGCGGTGAGCTTCAGCGTGCCGCCGCTCACCTCGGCGGGCGCGGTGAAGCGGACCGGAGAGGCGACCGTGAGCGTGCCCGCGCCCGACTTCACCAGCCCCGCGATCGTCGAACGGGACGCCGCGCTGCCACCCGTGATTGACTGATCGTCCGCGCCGTCGAACGTCAGCTTCGAAAGCGCCGCCGGCACGTCGTCCATGAAGGCGAGCCGTGCGCTGTTGGTGAACGTGACGGACGTCGCGTGCGGGAACACCGCCGCGCCGTTCCACACGCCGATACCGCCGCCGCCCGCGAGGATCGGCTGTGCGGCGCCGGCCCCGCTCTTGCCGTTCACGAACACCTCGCCGGAGAACGTGTTCGTCATGTTGAAAAGATTCAGCCAGCCCGGCCCCGAGGAGATCGTCCCGTGTCCCGAAACCGGCCCCTTCAGCGTGAAGACGGTATTCGAGAAACCTCCTGTCGCGCCGGCGTAGTCCGCGATCTTCATGGTGCCGGCGACCGCGACGGATCCGTCCCACGACGGGTAGTTGACGGTCTCCGGTCCGCGGTTGATGTTGCCGTGGAGGGAGAAGGACGATCCGGTGATCGTCCACCCCGGCGCGGAGACGAGCTTCTTGAAATTGAAGGCGTTGTTCGACCGGAGCGTGCCCGTGCCCAGGAACGTCGGCGCCGCGATGGTCTCCGCGTTGAGTTCGAGGTTCTTCAGTTCGAGTTCGCCGCCATTCATGACGGTCGACGCGATCTCCATTCTCCGCCAGGCGGATTCGATCGTCAGCTTGTGTCCGCCGAGGTCGATCGTCCCCGACGTCAGCTTGTACAGGCCCCACGCCGTGCTGTTGACGTACAGGAGCGAATCGGCGTCCTTCAGGTTGAGGTCCACGTCCGAGCCGATCGTCAGGCTGCCCGCCGCGTGGAGCACGATCTTGGCGTTGCGGCAGTTGACGCCGGGCGTCGGCTGCGCGCACGGCCCGCCGTAGAGGTTGACGGTCTTGCCGGAGAGGATGTCGTTCGGGCAGTTCGTGGCGAAGAGCGTCGCGCCGTCGAGCACGTTGATCGGGTTCGCGCCCGCCGCGCCGAGGCAGCTCGCGTCCGTGATCCGGTAGACGCCGCTCTCGACGGTGATGGCGCCCGTGTAGGACGGGATCGGCGCGCCCGTCAGCACGCCGCCGCCGCGGATGACGATGTTCGTGATGGCATCCGTCACAAGGGAGGCGTCCATGTTCGTGACCGAGTTCGCCGATGCGTAGAACACGACTGTCCGGTCGACGGCCGTGCCGCCGTCCCCCATCGCGTACACCGCGAAGGAGGCATTCGCGACCGTGTCGTGCGTCGCCTTGATCCAGTCGGGGGAACGGACGCACTTCGAGATGCGCACTTCGTCGACCTGGCCGACAAAATTGTCCTTCGCCCCCGCCTGCATCGCGCCGAGGCAGAGGTTGGCCAGTCCGGAGAACGCGGCAACCGCCTGGGTGGCGGGCGTCCCGCCAACGCCGTTGAGATAGCCCCGCGTGTTGTCCGCGGCAGCCGTCGCGTCGAACGTGAACGCCTGGTGGTTCCAGCTGTTCATCGCGGGACTCGTCGAGACGCACGTCTGGTAGTTCGTCCCGCCGCCGTCCTTGGGGAGACAGAGAACCGTGGCGGAACCGTTGTCGTAGACAAAATAGGAGACATTGCTGTTGTAGCCTGCGCGCTTGGAGAGAATGCCGGCGTTCTGCGTGTGGGCGGCCTGTTTCGTCCACACCTCCAGCGTCCCCGTCTGGAACCCTTCAAGCGCGGCGTGGTCGACGGCGACGACGGAATTGGTGCGACCCGCGGCGGTGAAGTCAACCGCCCCGCCCACGACGCCCGGGGCGGCGTAAGCGACGCCGTCACCGGTCGAAAGCGTGAAGTCGGCCGAGGTTCCGCTCGACTCGCGCAGCGGCAGCGCGCGCTCGCCGAGGTGCCACACGCCCACGTAGTCGCCGTCCCACGTCTGCGACGCATCAACGCGCGCAGGCCGCGCGCATCCGTAGTGCGCCGTGATCGTGGTCGCGGACGTGAGCGACGGCACCTTCACCCAGACCGTCGAGACGCCGTTCGTGTTCCATGTGTCGATTTCGTGCGGCAGCAGGTGGCCGGCCGCGTCGGCAAAACGCAGGTCATCGCCGTCCGCGCGCGCGAAATCCGCGTAGTCGAAGCCGTCGATTGCGGGCGAAAGCCGCACCAGTACGGGAAAATCGGCGAGCGCCTCGCCTGAATAGTCCGGGAACGTGATCGTGATTTTCCTGGCGTAATCCTCTGCCGCAAACGAATCGGCGTAGCCGTCGTCCGCTTCCGGCAACTCGTCGAACAGGACGGTCGCCTGGAGCGCCTGCGGGGCGTGCGCGTAACTGACGGACGGGGTCGCCTTCGGGACCGGAATCGCGTCGGGCTGCTTCGCCGCGGCCGAATTGTTCGCCGTCACGAAAACCGATTGGTAGGCGTTGTTTGACGAACGGGACCCCAGCAACGAATAGGGGGAGGGCAATTCCGAGCTTGCGCGATTCTTGATGTAGTTCCACTTGCCCCAGTCCATTCCCTGAAAAAAGACGATCACGTTTTCGTCCTTCATCGCGTTGAGCTTCGCGAAGAGCGCATCGAAGCCCTGCGCGACAGTTCCGCCCGCGTTCTCGACGCCGTTCGTCGCGGTGATGTTCACGCCGACCACCTTCACCCGCGCGCCCGACGCCCGCTCCTTGAGGTCGGTGCAGACCGCGACGCAGTTCGTGAAGTTCGCGTCGCCCGAAAGCGTGAGGAGGTCGATGCCGGATTGCGACACGGAGAAGCGGTCGTGGTTGAACATCGCGCTGGCGAAAAGCTGGAGGCGTCCGTTGTTGCCGCTTCCGGCGTTGTCGTCGGCGTTCCAGTCGTTCGCGTTCGCGCTCATGAACACCATCGTATAGCCCGGGATGTCGAACTGCCCGCTGTTCTCTCCCGTCACGACGGTCGGATCGGTGAGGAACATGAGGATGTCGGTCTTCTCGCGCGCGAAATACTGCGAGAGCGCGGTCTTGATGTAGTAGCGCTCGCCGTAACCCTTGCTGATGTTGCCTTGGTAGGCGCCGGAACCCGGGCGTCCCCAGGTCATGTCCCAGCCGCGCCAGACGGTGGCGTTCACGGGCGCGGCGAGCTTGGCGGCGGGGGGTGGCGCGTCGTATGCGACCGTGTTGTCCGCATTCGTGTTCGTGTAGATGCGGCAGTAGTCGACGAGGAAGTCGACGCCCCTTTCGTCCAGCTCTGGCACGTCGTACTTGTCCACCGGCGCCTCGCCCTTCGCCGTCACCCACGTGTTGGACTGGAGCCCCATGCCGAAGATGATGAAATACGGGCGGTCGTGGACCATGGCGTAGCGCGCGTCGCGCACGTCCATGCGCTTGAAGATGTGGTCGTCGACGTACCACACGATCTCGCGCGCGTTGACGATGGTGCCGTAGCGGTGGAACCCCTCGCCGAAGTGAACGCCGTCCTCCGGCGTCGTGGTGCGTCCGTTCTGGATCGACCGGGCGTTGCCGCGCCCCGGAATATGGAACGTGCCGGCGATCCAGTCGCCGCCGCTCGGCTGTTCGAGGACGTCCAGCTCTCCGCAGCTCGGCCATCCCCCCGTGTTGCCCATCATCCAGAAGGCGGGCCATGCACCGCGCTGGCGCGTCAGCTTCGCGCGGATCTCGCAGCGCCCGTACTTGAACGCGACCCTGTTGTCGCCCCGAATGCCGCCGCCCGTGAAGTCGTATTCCTTGCTCTGTCCCCACCAGCTGTTCCTGTAGGCCTTTTCGCGCCGGACGGTGATCGTGAGGAAGCCGTCGATCTCCTTCTGGTTGGCGCCGGACGTCTCGTAGGAGAGCTGGTTGCGGTCCTCGGTGTCGTATTTCCAGTAAGAGGAATTGACGTCGTTGGTCCCGCTTCGCGAGAACTCGTCCGTCCAGGCCACGTTGTCATACATCTGGAAGTATTCCTCAAGCGAGTACGGTTCGTCGCGTGCGGCGATGGACTCCGATCCGTAGTCCGTGCCGGCGGGCCACGTCTTCGTGCCCTCGTAGAGCGCCCACACCTGGATGTCGTTCGTGACGCTCCCCAGCCAATCGCCGTGATCCCAGCCCTTGAAGGTGAAGTCGGCTTCAACCGGTCCCGCTGGCGCAACGACCGAGCCGCCGTGCGCGACCTCCACGCGCGAAAGCACCGTGCCGTTCAGGCGGCGGAACGTCACCGTATGGGCGGCACCCTGCGCCGCCAAAGCGATGGCACAGAAAAGAAGGCATGTGTTTTTCATCGCCGTCTAGTATACCACGAACTCCTCGGCACCGCAAAGTGCTCAGGCGAAGTCCTTCATTGAGAACGCGCCGCGCGAAGGCGCCTGCAGGAACGCGTTCGCCTCGGGACAGTTGGTGAAGCGTCCCGCCGCCGGGTCGAAGCGCAGTTCGCGGTTGGGGAAGCGTAGGCCGATCGCGCCCACGAGGAGCGCCTGCGTGAACGGCGCCGCGTACGCCATTTTGCTGGCGCACGCCTGCGGGTCGCCGGCCTTGGCGGCGTCCACGAACTCCTTGAAGTGGCTGTGGAAGGTCAGGCCCTTCAGCGCGGCCGCCCCCGCGCGCTGCATCTCCTTCGTTTCCGCGTTCCATTCGTGGTCGGCGGCGATCACGAGCGGGTTGCCGCCGCCCCACACCACGCCGTTGAAGGCGCCCTTCGTGCCGACGAAGAGGAGGCCGTTGTCGCCGAAGGCGTACTTGGGGTGCACGCCCTTCGGGAGTGGCGGCGTCTGGCTGTCGTTCATCCACGTGAACTTCACGGCGCGCGGACACTTCGGCGTGGGCGCGAACGTCATCTCGATCTTTGCCCGGCCCGGGAACGCCGCCACCACGGGTTCGTCGCAGATGCCCTTCACCGACACGGGCGCGCCCCAGCCGAATGCCTCGAACGCGGGATCCGCGTTGTGGATCGCCATGTCGCCGATCGCCCCCGTGCCGTAGTCCCACCAGCCGCGCCACACGCGCGGTGCGATGAGCGGCGAGC
>JAEEGF012244205.1_pt1 | contig 17813 bp, 13 predicted proteins | sample 9134171 | NCBI WGS metagenome assembly JAEEGF01 (sample SAMN16246542, study PRJNA631951) | gut metagenome | biome: gut microbiome; feature: rumen; material: AP-attached | host: Bos | place: Iran: Karaj | collected 2018-10 | reverse complement strand
CCTCACGGGCATCGCTGATGCCGCTCTCCATCTTCGCCATGACGGCCTCTACTACCACAATAGCATCATCCACCACCGTACCGATGGCCAGCACCAGTGCGAACAGCGTCAGGATGTTGAGCGAGAAGCCGCATATTGACACGACGGCAAAGGTACCCAACAGCGACACGATAATCGAAATAGAAGGGATAATGGTAGCCTTGAGGTTTTGCAGGAAGAAGAACACCACGAGCACCACCAGGATGATGGCAATGACAAGGGTCTCCACCACGTTATGGATGGCAGCAAAGAGGAAGTCGTCGCTGGTCATCAGAGTCACAAACTCCAGTCCGGCAGGCATCGTTGACTTCAACTCTTTAAACGTCTTGTTGATGTTGGCATTCACCTGGGTGGCGTTGGCCCCCGGTGCGGCAAACACCATGAACATAGCACCTGGCTTGTCCTGGATGTTCGACGTGAAGTTGTAGCTCATGGCACCAATCTTCACTTCTGCCACATCGCTCAGGTGCAGCAAACCGCCGCCACTGGTGCGCAGCACTATCTCGTTGAACTCTTCGACCGTCTTCAGCGTACCCTTGTACTGCATGGAGTATTGGTAGGAGTTCTTCGACTGCTCGCCCAGGGAACCCACAGCTGCCACGAAGCTCTGTCCGCCGATGGCAGCGAAGATGTCGTTAGGAGTCAGGCCGTACTGAGCCATCACGTCGGGCTTCAGCCAGATACGCAAGGCGTAGGTGTTACCCATACTCTGCACATTACCCACACCGGTGATACGCATCAGACGCGGCTTCACGTTGATATCGACATAGTTCGACACGAAGTCCTCGTCGTACTTGCCGTCGGCACTCTTTACGGCGAAAATCTGCAGAATGTTGTTCTGTCGTTTCTGTACCGTTACGCCAATCTTATTCACGTCGGCAGGCAATAGGGCCTGTGTACGGGTCACGCGGTTCTGCACGTTCACCGTCGCCATGTCGGGGTCGGTGCCCTGCTTGAAATAGACCGTAATTTCTGCGTCACCATTGGAGGATGCCTTCGAGGTCATATAGGTCATGTCCGGCACACCGTTGATAGCCTCTTCGAGTGGCTGTATGACCGACTTCATCACCGTGTTCTCGTCAGCACCCGAGTAGCTGGTACTCACCGTCACCGTAGGAGGTGCGATATCCGGATATTGCTCAACTGGCAGCGAATTCATCGAGATATAGCCCACTAGTGCTATCACAATCGAGATGGCACACGCCATCACGTATCTGTTGATGAAAATATTGTTCTTCATTGTTCTCGTTATTACATTATAACGGTATTACGAAATACTATTTCTCCTCCTCTTCTTTAGGAAACAGCACGCGCTGTCCTTCCTGCACATTATTCGCACCGATGGTCACAATCCGGTCGCCTACGTTCAGGCCACTGGTCACGATGTAGTCCTTACCGTTGCCTGTGTCTTCTGTCGTCACCTCGATGGCAGTAGCCGTACTGTCGGCCTGTACTTTATAAACCTGTGCCTTGTCCTGAAGGCGAACCACAGCCTTCTGGGGAACGATAATCACGTCCTTCTCGGCAAATTTCAACACCACCGTACCCTGTATGCCGGAGTACAGATGCCCGTCGGGGTTGGGGAACGACACCTTGGCGGTCAACGAGCCGGTGGCAGCATTCACGATACCTGTCAGACTGACGACACGACCCTGATGAGGATACTCCGTACCGTTCTTCATGATAAACGTTGCCGGGGGCATGTTGGCAAGGTGTTTCTCTAACTCGGCTGCCTTCACGCCTTCCTGTACCATTGACTCAATGATAGCCTCCGTTACAGAGATCTCGGCGTCCATCGTCGTGTTGCCGCTCAGCATGGTCAGCTGCATACCAGGCGAAACTTGGTCACCAGTACGCACGGGTATCTCGCCGATAACTCCAGATACGGAAGCTGTGATGGTACAGAAACCGAGGTTCACCCTTGCACGGCTCACCGCAGCACGGGCCTGTGCCACCGAGGCCTGCGCCTGACGGTAGGTATTCAGCGAGTTGTCCAGCATGTAGCTGCTCACGATTTTCTTATCAAACAGGTTCTTGTTCGACTCGTATTCCAGCTTGGCAGAGTTCTCCTGTGCCAGTGCAGCCTGCAGGTTAGCCTGTGCAGCCTCCAGTTCCAGCTGCGCATTACGCTGGTCGATGACGAAGAGCACCTGACCCTTCTTCACCTGCTGACCTTCGGTTACGCAGATCTTTGTCAACTGGCCACTGACCTGTGGCGTTACCGTTACGTCGTTCTGACCTTTCATCCTAGCACTGAACTTATAAGGGAGCTCAATGTCCGATTTCTCCACTGTCATCGTTTCGAACGACGATTGCGTCTCCTTGGGCATGTCGATACCGCAAGCCGTCAGTCCACTGATTGCCGTGCCAATGACCACTGCCCACATCAATGAATTACTTTTTCTCATGTTGTTTATCATTTATAATTTTATAGTTTTGACAATTCAAACGGAAACTAGCGGCAAATATACGCATTTTCCTGAAATAATCCATCCTTTTTGGAAAAAAAATCACTTATACCTTATAAAAAAGAAAAAATCGGTGTAACGTGGGCACGTTACACCGATTGTTGGTAGGTTTTTCCGTCAACTATTTCACCACAACCTTCTTGCCGTTGCGGATGACAACACCCTTGTAGCTGCCGTCAACCTTCTGGCCTTGGAGGTTGTAAATCTGTTCGCCGTCGGCGTTGTCAGCGTTCACCAGCTGGATGCCGGTGGTATTGTCGTTCACCGTCAGCGTCACGTCGTCAATGGTGATGCGGACAGAGCTGGCATCCGTTGCCACAATGTTGCTCAGCGTGATGGTCTCACTGCCGCTGAAACTGCTGGAAGCTTCAATCTCCAACGTCAGCAGCGTACCGGAAACATTGTTCAAAAAAAAAAGAAAAATAACTCCGTAAGTCCGTTGTAATTTCGATTGAGTGAAAAAGTGTTAAACCATGGTGGCTGTCGCCAATTTTTCGGGGCAATTGGTTGTTATTTAATAATAATATTGTATCTTTGCAACTTGTGAAGAAAATGAATTATAACAATAACTAATAAAGACAACAAAGATGATGAACAAGAAATTCTTTACAGTGGTCTTGGCTCTCCTCGTGGGAGGTGTCATGACAGTTGACGCTCAGGGAATCCTGAACCGTATCGGCAACCGTATCAAGAATAGGGTTGAAGACAAAGTGAACCGCACCGTCGATAATGCTGTTGACGGTGCTGTGGAAGGTGCCGTGGAAGAGGTAACAGCTCCCAGTGAAGACGAGGCAATACCTGCGGAGACAGACTCTCCAGCTGCTCCTGAGGCTGAAGTGAACGCTGGTGCCAAGAAGAACGACTTTGTGCGCGGCAGCGTGGTGATGTTCGAGGACAACATGCAGGGTGAGCAGGTGGGTGAGTTCCCCTCGAAGTGGGACCTCGTTCGTGGTAACGCAGAGGTAGCTACCGTGAACGGCGTGAAGTGTATCGCCCTCGTCGATGGCGACGGCTGGATTTCCCCGCTGGTCAAGGGGGGCATCAAGAACTATCTGGGCGACGTCTTTACCATTGAGTACGACATGCTCTTCGACGACCGTCCCAAGGACGGTGCACCCAGCATTGAGCTGGATATCATGAACGAGAACGAGAAACAGGACAACGAGCTGTTCATGATTCACTATGGCATGTCATACGACAAGCAGACTATCGACTGCGACTATGTACGTCCTACAGAAGAGGGCTACACCCATAAGGAGGGACATTCCTCAGCCCGTGACGTGTGTGTCATCAACGACGGCCGCTGGCATCACTTCGCCCTGTCGTTCAACAAGCGTGCCATTAAGTTCTACGTCGATGGCAAGCGCGTCATCAACGTGCCCAACGCCAAGGCCGGTGCCGGCTGGTTCACGCTGTGGTCGGGTGGTAAGGACGACCGTCCCACCTACGTGAAGAACGTCGTTGTTGCCAAGGGTGCCGTAGAGCTGTACGAGCGCAACGAGACCGACATTGACGCCAAGGTGGCTGCCATTGAGCGTTCGATTGCCGAGACGGGCAAGTTTGTAACCAACAACATCCTCTTTGAGACCGGCAAGGCTACACTGAAGGCTGAATCGATGGATGAAATCAAGCGGATAGCAGACTACATGAAGAAGAACCCCAACGTGCGCTTCGAGGTGCAGGGACATACCGACAACCAGGGCTCTGACGCCGTGAACGACCCGCTGAGCCAGCAGCGTGCAGAGGCTGTGGTAAAGGCACTGGAGGGTCTGGGCGTTGACGGCTTCAACCTTCGTGCCGTAGGCAAGGGCTCGCACGAGCCTGTGGCTGACAACAGCACCGATGCCGGACGTGCCAAGAACCGCCGTGTAGAGTTCATCAAGAAATAACTCTACTTTCACATGTTTTATAACGACCACGAATTTCTCGAATTAAACGAATTATTCTATGCAGAACGATATGATAATTATGCATCAGGGATGCTGCAAATTTCACGAATTGGCTGGCGCTGCAAGAATCGCTGCGATTCCATTCGTGTAATTCGTGATTAACATAGTTACTGTGCGCAGCAGAAAATTCGTATAATTCGTGCAATTCGTGGTCGAAAAAACTTCAGAAACTTGAATTATAAAAATTTGTAAACAAGGTTACACGTGAAAAAAGTCGTTCTATTTTATTTTTTCACCTTTTTGCCGTTGATGGCCGTGGCACAGCCCAAGAATCCTGTGTTCACCCTGTTTGTAGGCCAGGAGTATGTGTGGGACACGGGCGCCGAGGTGACCAGCGTCACGTTAGGCAGTAACAATGGCGTGGTCAGCACCACCCACAAGGGCAGCAAGGTGACCATCAAGGGACTGAAGCGCGGACTGGTTTCCGTAAATGCGAAGCTGAAAGACGGCAAGACCAAGAAGTGTACCGTGCGCGTAAAGCTGGCCGACAACGTCAGCACCACTCCCGGAACCGGATGGACAGGCCACTACGAGCTGAAGATGCCCACAGACAACTGGCACATCGCCTATAAGACGTTCAGCGAGGGCAGAATAGACCGTGCCGGACGCATCGGACACATATACTGCCGCGTTGATGACCTCGGCCCGGAAAAGGGACTGATCTATCACCGCTTCAACGAAAACACAAGAAGGGGCTACGAGGCATGTGGGAACGACCCGAAATTCCGCCACACCGATGATGCCGGCGACGAAGGCTCGGAGGACTACTACTTCCGTGAGTTTGCACCCAAACCCTTCGACACCGAGGCATTCCTCCACGGGGCGGGCATCCTGGCGATGTTCGGCTATGTCGCCAAGAGCGGCTACGGCAACGGGGGCGACATCCTGCAGACCTACTACACCTACAACATGGACTACAACAAGGAACTTCCCAAATACTACGCGGGCGAAGAGACCGTCTGCGGCGTGAAGTGCTGGAAGTTCGACTACCGCAAGCACAGCCTCAACGGTAGTCCGGGGTCCTGCTACTGGATAGATCCCGCCAACGGCCTTTGCCTGAAGGAACTGCGCGAGGACGGTATGGGCTTCGAGGTTCTCATCTACGACCTCGACTACCACAGCTGGACGCCCGACCTCTTCCCAGAAATGAAGTAAGTAGTAAAGAAAGCTCACCAGAAGACAGTTCCGGTGAGCTTTTTTATTCAACAAGTTTTTTACTTTCCCCTCCTTACATCTTTAACGGCTTGAACGGGGTCTTTGACAGTTCCTGCCTTGGAAACTGGGAGAAACCCAGCCGGAAACGAGGTGTTTGGCCGGGGGAAGCAGGGAGTTTCCCCGGTCGCAGCGAGATTTAAGCGGCCGCTAAACATATAGAAGGCGACCGCCAAACATATAGGAGGCGGTCGCCAAACATATAGAAAGCGGGCGGTAAAAACCTGCTTTATTCTTTATTTTTCTTTATAACAGGCTTGAAAAGAAGCGTTCTCCCCGCCAATGAACGCCTTAAACGGGGGTTATCGCCTTTACAAAGACCTATAAGATAACTTCTGGCAGTGCAATATTTCAGCCCACTCAGAATGGAGAATGTCCTTATCGTAGTATATCCCTGCTGTAAGCATCTCTGCAACACAGTCCTATCTGTTTTTTATTTATAGTTTTATTGGGTTATACTTTTATTTCTATGTTTTGTTGTTCATCGGCTGCAAAGTTAATGATTTTTCCTGAGATTAAGCGATGTAAGACAAGAAAAAACACAAAAAGTAGGGAAAGCGTATCTTAAAAAATATTAATTCCGTTTTGGGACCAAATATATTGCTTATATTTGCAATACATAAAAGTGGAGGAACGGTTATGAAAAAGATATTGACAAAGCAAGAACACGACGCCGTCATCAATAAAGTAATTGAGCAGAAAAGGCATTTGAAAGTGCCTTACGGGCTGCAACAAACGAAGAAGATAACAGGCCCGACGGTCGCTGTTATGGAGTGGAAAGACGTGAAAACCTTTAACCAGCCCGGGTTGAAAATAGCATATGCCATTCACCTTGATTCAAAGAAGTATCTGACGGAGAAACTAAAACGCTTGCTCAAGTTAAACGAAAGAGGATTACTCGCACAGTATTCCCTACTGGATAATCCCAAAAAGGGCAGATATACTGTCAGCCGCAAGCCCACGTTGAGGGATATGAAAAGACATCGGGGAATCCTTGGCTTTAATCCTGACCTGATGAGAATACGTGGTGGCGGAGTCTGCCAGTTTCCCGGTATTCATGGGAGGATTTCTGACTTCGACGTGGAAAAGGAGTTTGACGATGACGGTACGCCTGTCATTGTCGTCATCAGGTCTGACGATGAACCAGAGGTGCCAGAATATAAAATGAAGCACGTGAGGAGAAGTGAATGGAAGAAAAAGAAGGATCAGAATACACCTAATGACGGCGGAAATGATGATAAGCCAACCAATGTTTTCCTCAAGGCACCCTTGTGCGACCAGATGCTGATTGAAGCCATGAAGAAAGTTGACCGGGAACTGACGGCTGGCAAACACGCCAGTTACCAAAAGTGGAAAGATGATAACGGCTTTCATGAAAAGGAATTCAATAATTGCAGCCTGTTGGTTTGTCTGTTCTTCTATGTCTTTTTGCAGGAGCTGTATGCTGACGTAAGTTTTTATCGTAACAGAAAGGCTTTCTTCGATTATTGTGAGGGGAAACTGGGCAAGGGGTTCAACATGAAGACCTATCGTTCCTTTTTCAAGAATATTGAGAAGTTGCAGGTGCGTAAAGACAGTTTTGACAATTACATGAAAGGGAAAGTGCAGCCCGATCCTCATCAATACACCGGATTGGCCAACCTGTACTTCTGGCGCGAGCTCTACCTTCGGGCAGCACGCTGCTTCAACGAGATTTTCATTCGTGCTGCCTCTGAATAATCCCGAAAGAGCATCTCCTTTCCAGTACATTTGGTTCACATGAACCAGATGATTCTTTTAACGGTGTTTTTCTTTCTAATTTTGCACCCGAAGAGGAGAAACAAGAGCCTCCGCTTCAGGGCTGCAGGCTGGCTGCAGCAGCAGCTTTAAGAGAAAAGCGCTCTTTGAAGTATTTACATTTTAGCAAGGAAAGGAAACTTAACGTGGCTACATCGAAACAAGTTGTGGAGTTGGACCTTGTGCCCAACAACAACGAGAAGTCAGATTCCTTCGGCAAGTTCTTTGCTCGCATCCACCACACCGAGCCGCTGAACCTTCGCGGCTTGTGTGAGTACATTGAGAGCAATGGCACCCCCTTCACCCGCGATATCGTCGAGGGTGTCGTTACGCGTCTGCGTAATGCCATTGTATTTTTTCTCAGTTCGGGTCGGGGCATCAAGCTTGATTCGTTAGGTACATTGGTTCCTACCATTGAGAACAAGACGGGTGGTGCCGACAGCGCTCGTGAGTTCAACGTTACAGAGAATGTCGTTGGCGTTCACATCCGTTTCATTCCTGAAGGTGAGGAGCTTGACCGCATTACCAGCCGCCAGATGAAGGCGAAGTGCACCCTCCGTACGACTTACGAGGTATCCTTCAAGACCATCACACACGGTGGTAAGTCCATGCAGATTCCGGTCTTTACTCCAATTATCGAGCAGGGTCCGCAGCCTTAATGGCTCGGTGGCCGCAGCCTGAACGGCTGTGCAGGAGTGAGTAACCGTATCTTTTCAAGAACCGCTGATTCCCGGAAAATGGGAACCGGCGGTTCTTTTTTTTGTGAAATCCTTGGCTATATAAAATAAAATATGTAATTTCGCGCCCTATAAAAACAAAACAAGATAGATGCGACAGAAAATTGACTGCTTCATAGCATGCAACAACATGGAGGACACGGCAAAGACCGTTGCCCAGTTGCGCGACAACAAGACCGTACAGCATATCTACCTACTAGCCCCCCAACTCCCCAGTGGGGGACCTCAATGTTCAATCAGCGACTGCCGCCAGCTCGTTGTTGAGAACATGACGAGCACGCAGACCATGATGCGGATAGCTGAGAATGCGGCTGCCGACTACGTGCTGTTCTGTACCAAGGCCGTACCCATACAGCTCGGCCCCTCGGCACTGGAGCGTATGCTGCAGGTAGCCAGCGACTCAGGAGCCGCCATGGTGTATGCGGACAGGTTTGGACATCCAACAATCGACTACCAGTTAGGCTCTTTGCGCGATGACTTCGACTTCGGCTCGCTACTGCTCATCAAGACGTCGCTGATGCATAAGTTTGCCACCACCGACACGGAGCACGACTACAAGTATGCCGGTCTCTACGCCCTGCGGCTCTTCCTGAGTCGTGAGGGCACGTTGTTCCACCTGAACGAATACCTCTATACGGAGCAGGAGACCGACCTACGGGCCAGTGGTGAGAAACAGTTTGACTATGTTGACCCGAAGAATCGCGAGGTGCAGATAGAGATGGAGCAGGCCGTCACCAACCACCTGGACATCATTGGAGCCACGGTCGATACGCTGTCGTACCGTGAGCCTGACTTCCTGGAGCAGGACTTCCCGGTGGAGGCGAGTGTCATCATTCCCGTCTTCAATCGCAAAAAAACCATCGCCGATGCTGTCGAGAGCGCCCTCTCGCAACAGACCACCTTCCCCTATAATGTCATCGTCGTTGATAACCACTCGACGGACGGGACCGGTGAGATTCTCAAAGCTCAAAGCTCAAAGCTCAAAGCTCAAAGCTCACTCATCGTTCTTTCCCCCGAAAGGACCGACCTGGGCATTGGCGGCTGCTGGAACATGGCCATCAACGATGACCGCTGTGGTCGCTTTGCCGTGCAGCTCGACTCCGACGACCTCTATTCCTCGCCGAAGACCCTGCAGACCATTGTGGATGCATTCCGCAGGCAACATGCCGCTATGGTGATAGGCTCATACCGCATGTGCGACTTCGAGCTGAACACCCTGCCGCCGGGACTCATTGACCACAAGGAGTGGACCGACGAGAATGGCCCCAACAACGCGCTGCGCATCAACGGACTGGGTGCTCCGAGGGCTTTCTTCACACCCCTGCTCCGCCAGATACAGTTCCCCAACACGTCGTATGGCGAGGACTATGCCCTGGGGCTCATCTTCTCACGCCACTACCGCATAGGGCGCATCTACTCCGAGCTGTACCTCTGCCGAAGGTGGGGTGGCAACAGCGACGCTGCGCTCAGCGTGGAGAAGGTGAATGCCAACAACCTCTACAAGGACCGCCTGCGCACGCTGGAGGTGATGGCCCGCCAGCAGATGAAGCTGGGCAAGAAGAGCATCATCAACGACTCGAGCCTGCAGCGGTTCTTCAACCGCCAGCTGGAGAAGTGGGACGATGCCCGTCAGCGCTACCGTGAGCTGAGAAACGTGGAGACGCGTGAGTTGCCTGAGGACAACTTCACCATGCAGGTACAGTGGAACCCTGCCCGCATGGTATCGACGGGAGCCAGCATCGACCGTCAGGCCATTGCCCAGCGTCCCTGTTTCCTCTGCGAACAGAACCGTCCGCAGGAACAGATCAAGAAACAGCTGGATGACCATCTTGAGCTGTTGGTCAACCCCTACCCCATCCTGCCGACGCACTACACCATTCCGACCACCAGCCACCAGCCACAGCGCATTGAGAAGCTCTACGGCGAGATTCACCGGCTGCTGCAGGAATACCCGGAGCTCATGGTGTTCTATAACGGACCGCAGTGCGGCGCCTCAGCACCTGACCACGCCCACCTGCAGGCAGGCACCAACGGCATCCTGCCCATGCAGACCGCCTGGCAGCGACTGAGCCGTAACCTGACCCCCCTCAACCCTTACCCCTCAACCCTCAACGACGACGAAGGCATCTTCGTCATCAACGACTACCCCTGCCCTGCCCTGCTCATACGCAGCCACTCGGAGGAGATTGACAACATGCTGTTCAAGCAACTGTACAAAGCACTCACCGCCTATGAAGCCAATAAGCCGCGTGTGAACTTCGACACCCAGAAGGCCAACAAATCGACAGAGCCCATGATGAACATCGTCAGCTGGCGCACGGGTAACTTGTATAACCATGTGGTGTTCCCGCGCCGCAAGCACCGTCCGGACTGCTACACGGCTCAGGGCGACCAGCAGTACATCATATCGCCAGGTGCACTCGACATGGCTGGACTGATGATTACCCCGCGTGAGGAGGACTTCAAGCGCATCACGCCGGAGAAGGCGTTCGGCATCCTGCGTGAGGTGGCTGTCACACCCGACGAGCTGCAGTGCATCGTGGACCTGCTGAAGCAACCCAAGAAAGAAAGTACTCACCACTCACCACTTACCACTCACCACACGAAACAGCCCGAGGTCAGCGTGGGCATTGTCAGCGGACAGAAAATCCACTTCACGCTCAATGCCCCATACACCGCCAAGGGAGAGACCATTGAGGGTGAGCAGATGGTGGAGTTCAGGGAGGGCGGTATCCTGTGGAACGGTAACCAGTACCGCGAGCTGACCTTCACGCCCCAGCAGCCTGACGCCTCGTTCTCGCTGCACGACGTCACCATTGGCGTCAACTTCCACTGGGAGCGCAAGGAGACACAAATCTTCAACGGCACGCTACAGCTGGTGGTAGAGGCGGAGAAGATTACCGCCATCAACCTGCTGTCCGTAGAGAAATACCTCATCAGCGTCATCTCCAGCGAGATGAGTGCCACCAGCAGCATTGAACTGCTGAAGGCTCACGCAGTCATCAGCCGCTCGTGGCTGCTGGCACAGATGGAGAAGCGCAAGCAGCTGAGCAGCGGACAGAACAGTTTCTTCTCGTTTATCAAGAAGGACGACGAGCTCATCCGCTGGTACGACCGTGAGGACCACCAGATCTTTGACGTCTGCGCCGACGACCACTGTCAGCGCTATCAGGGAATCACCAAGGCCACCAACCGTAGCGTGGAGGCTGCCGTGAAGGCCACAAAGGGACAGATCCTGATGTACGAGGACGAGATCTGCGATGCCCGCTACGGCAAGTGCTGTGGCGGCATGACCGAGGAGTTCCAGTACTGCTGGGAAGACACCAAGAAGCCTTATCTGGTAGCGGTGCGCGACCCCTTCTGCAACACGAAAGACAAGGAGATTCTGTCGCAGGTGCTCAACGACTACGACCAGGAGACCACCGAGTTCTACCGCTGGCGCGTGGAGTACACAACGGAGGAGCTGACGGCGCTGGTCAACGAGAAACTGAAGGATGACTTAGGCACCATCACCGACCTCATTCCCCTGGAGCGCGGCAAGAGCGGACGCATCTGGAAGCTGAAGATTGTGGGCACCAAGAAGTCGTTTACCATCGGCAAGGAACTGGAGATTCGACGCACGCTGAGCGAGAGTCACCTGTACAGCTCTGCCTTCGAGGTGGAGAAGCACGACGGAAAGTTCATCCTGAACGGCTCCGGCTGGGGACACGGCGTTGGACTCTGCCAGATTGGTGCTGCCGTCATGAGTACGCAAGGCTATAATTACGACCAAATATTATTATACTATTATCGTGGAGCAGAAATCAAGAAGATTTATTAATATGGAAAGTTCAAACGTCCTGCCTCAAAGCTCAAGGCAAAGAAACCCCTGGTGGTGGATTCCCACACTCTATATTGGCGAAGGACTGCCCAACGTGGTGGTGATGACCGTCGCCGTCGTGATGTACATGCAGCTCGGTATGAGCGATACGGAGATAGCCCTCTATACCAGCTGGTTAGGACTACCTTGGGTCATCAAGCCCTTCTGGAGCCCGTTTGTCGATTTGTATCGTACCAAGCGCTGGTGGGTGCTTACCATGCAGGCACTGCTGGGTTCGTCGCTGGCAGGCGTTGCCTTCACGCTCAACACCCCGTTCTGGTTCCAAGGCACCATGGCCTGCTTCTTCCTCATGGCATTCAGCAGTGCCACCCACGACATAGCCGCTGACGGTTTCTACATGCTCGAGCTCACCGACCACCAGCAGACGTTGTTCGTAGGCATACGTAACCTGTTCTACCGTCTGGCCGTCATCTTCGGTAACGGCGTGCTCATCCCCGTGGCAGGTATCCTCCAGATATACTTCAAGGACGAGACGGCCTTCACGTGGAGCCTTGTGTTCTACGGCCTCGCCGCCCTCTTCATCGGCATCTGGCTCTATCATGCCTATATCATGCCGCACCCTTCCTCTGACCAGCGCCATAACACGAGCTTTAAGGAGGTTGCCAGCGGTTTCATCCCCATGTTTGTAGGGTACTTCCGCAAGTTCCCTGTCAAGGAAACCGTCTTTGCCATGCTGTTCCTGCTGCTTTACCGTTTCCCTGAGGCCCTGCTGACCAAGATGAGCCTCACTTTCCTGCAGCGTCCTAATTCAGAGGGCGGTCTGGGGCTGTCACCCCAGGAGTTCGGACTGGCCAACGGCACCGTGGGTCTCATCGGACTGATGCTGGGCGGCATTGTCGGCGGATGGCTCGCCAGCCGCGACGGACTAAAACGCTGGCTGTGGCCCATGGTCTGCGCCATCACCCTGCCCGACATTGTCTATGTCTATATGAGCTATACGATGCCCGACAACCTCCTGTTTATCAGCGTCTGTCTGTTTATTGAGCAGTTTGGCTACGGACTCGGTTTCACGGCCCTTACGCTCTACATGCTCTACTTCAGTCAGGGTGTCTTCAAAACGTCACACTACGCCATCTGCACGGGCATCTCCTACCTTGGCCTCATGCTACCGGGCATGGTGTCAGGATGGATGAAGGACAGCATGGGCTACCAGACGTTCTTTGTCGTCGTCATGGCCCTCTGCGTCATTACCTTCCTGGTGGCTGCCTTTATCCGCATTGACCCGGAGTTCGGAAAAAAGAAGGAATAGGAAAATCCCTACGGCGAAATAGGAAAAATCATTTGCCTGATAGGGAATAATACACTATCTTTGCACCAGAGAATAAGAAAATGCAAAGATTAATAACATTTAAAGAATAGGAGATTATAATATGAAGAAGTATTACACCAACATCGCAGCAGTACTCATGGCAGTGCTCTCGATGACAGCATTTACCAGTTGTGACAAAGACGTTGACATCGCCTACGACCTCGACGGCATTTGGCAGGGAACCATTCTCGGCAACTATTACTTCGACCGTTACGGAACCAACTATACGGACTACGATACGGAAATCTGTTTCTATCAGGATGGTGCTTTCTCACGGGGCGGTACGGGCTATGAGATAGACCGTGACAATACCACCGGCCGCTATACACGCTTTGAGTTCGACTGGAAGGTACGTAACGAGCGCATCTACATCTGCTACGATGACGGTTACGAAGTCATTATCCGTGATTACGAAACCTATACCATGGGCAATACCATGCGTTTCCGCGGATACTTTGACGATTACTACACAGGTGAACAAATGGCATCCTTCAACCTGGTAAAAGTATCAGAAAGATACTCTTACGCCAAGAACATGGTTGACAGCGACAGCATTACCATTGTAAAATGAAAAATGAAAGATGAAAAATGTATCTTTCATCTTTCATATATCAAATTCCCAGTCCTCCGCTGAAACTGACATCTACCGCCTTGCTCTGCAGAATACGCGAGTGAGGCGGAACGTCGTGTGTCAGCCAGATGTTACCGCCGATGACCGAGTCGTGACCAATGGTGATACGGCCTAAGATAGAGGCATTGGAATAAACCGTCACGTTGTCCTCCAGAATGGGATGACGCGGAACACTCAGCACGTTCCCCTCTTCATCGTACTTGAAGCTCTTGGCTCCCAGCGTAACGCCCTGATACAGTGCTACATGATTGCCGATAATCGTGGTCTCGCCAATTACCACGCCCGTGCCGTGGTCAATGGAGAAATACTCGCCAATCTGAGCCCCCGGATGAATGTCGATACCCGTCTTGGAGTGGGCCTGCTCCGTGATGATACGCGGAATGACGGGCACCTTCATCTGGTGTAGCACGTGGGCAATGCGGTAATGCGTCATGGCATTGAGCGACGGATAGCAGTAAATGACCTCGCCGTAGTTGGTGGCAGCAGGGTCGTTGTTGAACATGGCCTCCACATCGGTATAAAGCAGACGCTTCACCTCGGGCAGCTGCTCAATGAATTCCAGCGACAGCTCCTTTGCCTTCTCCAGAGCTTCCTCCTCGCTCATGCAGCTGCAGAACAGCAGACCGCGGGCTATCTGGGCGTTCAGCAGCTTGTACAGCTCCTCCATGTTCACGCCGATATAGTACGACCGGATTTGCTCCTCCGGCTGACGCTTGTGGAAATAGTCGCTGAAGATGATGCACTTTACCAGTGCCACCATGCGCTTCACGCTCTCCACCGACGGCATCGGTGCAGAGCCCTCCGGCATCATACTGTCCTCACGCTCAGAATGTTTCGACAACACCGCCACATTCCTCAACAACACTTCATTGATATATTTTTCCATAACTCAACAAAATTTGCTCAACACTCAACAAAAATCGCTTAACATTCCGCTCGGCTCTGCCGCTTCGCTTGCGAAGAACTCTCCGCTAAAAAGAATACTCCTCCATTCCACCCCACTCTGTATCAACGAGAATGGAACTGGACGACTCAGAGGGGTCATCCGGCTCGTCAGGGATGTCCGGCTGCCCCTGTGTAAAAAAATTACCAGAATACTGCGTAATGAAGTTCGGCTCCATACTGGCTTTCAGCTCCTTCGTGTAAAGTGCTTGACCGTCAGCATTCTGCGCCTCAATCTTGAACGTCACTTTCTGGTCGCCCGCATGCGGGAAGGTATAAAGCTCAAACTGCAGCGGCTGACCTGACGAATAAGAATCCAGGTCGAAATACACCTTCTGCTGCGAATTGGCATTGCCGTAGCCCGTCGTCACGTCCAACTGGCCGCTGCCTCCCGTGTAATAGAAGTAAAAACGCTTCACGGCAGAAGGCTTGGCATCTTTGACCACCAGACGGAACATGGCTGTGGCACGCTCCAGCGTGTAGGTGCGCTCAGGCATGCCGCTGGTCACCTCCAGATCGCCGTAATAATAGAAGGTATCCGTATAACCCGTACCGCCAGAGGCCGTCAGGTTCGTGAATTTAATCTGTTCAGGCTTCGTGGTGGAAGGGTTGGCATTGCCGCTATGCCCCAGAATCAGCAGCTGGTAATGGCCGGCATCCAACGACATGGTACACGTACCGAAGTCGCTGTCGCCCACCTTCTGGTTGTCGTATTTCACACGGGTACCACCCTGATAGACGGCAAAGCAGAGGCGGGAGCATACCTGCTCAATGGGCAGGCTGCTGCGCGTCGGCTCGCCGTTGATGTAGGTTTCCACCTCACCCACAGTCAGCACTACACGGTTTTCCGACGAATCATCTTCCGAAACGCCCTCCATCAGCGGTTTCTCGCAACTGCTCAAAACCAGCAACAGCAAAATCAAAGGAAAAAAGGCAGCCACTTGACGCTGCCAGACACTCTTGAACATCTTCTTTTTTGGCAAAATTACTTCAAATATGGCAGACTTTTGTCAAACCAACCCATTATTTAACTTTTGTTAGCATTTACGCAGCATTATTGTTCAATTGCTATCTTATTAGCTTATTTCAATATCCAAGGTTTTCCCCAACGAGCACAACGACATGACGGCCTTTCGGAGAATTTCTAAGGAAGTGAACGTAATTGCAGATGGATTCTGGGGAGTTGCAGTTGTGACATACGCCGTCTATCTGGCATGGTGTCTTAATGTCAAAACGGGCAGCATTGATAGGTGATGCAGTTCCTCTTGCCCTTGAAAGAGCAGATTCTACTGTCTGAGCAACTTTATTCAAACCAATCACGAAGATGACCTTTTTTGGTCCCCAGGTAATTGCTGCCACACGATTTCCGTTGCCGTCGATATTTACGATGACGCCATCCTCAGAGATGGCATTGGCACTGGTCAGGTAAACATCTGTCGAGAAAGCCCTGAGATACATGGCCAGTTTTTCCTCTGGAGTCTCTACCAAGTCACGGTCAAGTACCTCCAAGGTTCCCCTGCTTCTCAGAGCATCAGGAATACCCAGGTCACGGACAGTCATTGTGCCACCCCATGTCACGGAGCTACCATCTGCTATCAGTTCCGATACCTTCTTCACAGCTTCTTCACCAGTCGGACAATAGAAGGCCTCTATGTGACGGCGTTGCAGGTTTTTGATAATTGTCTGAGCGAGATGCTCGTTTCTTTGTTCTTTTGTTGTCATATCATTTCAATCATTAATCGGATTTCGTTTTTGGATTTGCCAGATTACTCCTGGTTATTTCTTGTTTATTTTCTGACTATCACACTTCCGCTAGCCTGATGAGTAGCTAGTATCAGCACCTCAGCAATCTGCACATGTTCGGGAGCATTGGCCGCATAGACGGCAACATCAGCTATATCATCACCTGTCAACGGTTTGATACCAGTATAGAGTTTTGCGGCTCTTTCTTCGTCACCCTTGAAACGGACATTACTGAAATTTGTTTCCACTAGTCCTGGTTTCAGGTTAGTGACACGGATGGCGGTATTGGCTACATCGATACGCAGTCCATCAGTCAGAGCTTTCACAGCTGCCTTGGTAGCACAGTAGACGTTGCCGCCAGCGTAGGCTGCATCACCAGCCACCGATCCGACATTAATAATATGCCCCCTATTCCGTTCAACCATTCCAGGTACTATGAGCCGAGTCATGGTCAGCAGCCCTTTGATGTTGGTATCAATCATCGTTTCCCAGTCATCAAGGTTCCCCTCGTACTCAGGCTCCAGTCCCAGAGCGAGACCTGCGTTATTAACCAGTACGTCTATCTTCTGCCATTCGTCGGGAAGTCCACTGATATACTGTTGGGCCTTCTCCCGGTCTCTAACATCGAAAGCCAATGTCAGCACATCCGTTGCCAACTCCTTTTTCAACTCTGCCAGACGATATTCATTTCTACCCGTGAGAATTAACTTATCACTGTTGGCAGCAAACTTCCTTGCACAAGCCAGTCCGATACCGCTTGTTGCTCCTGTAATCAATACAATTTTATTCATAGCTCATTATAACTTAATTCTTCTCCAGACCCATCTCCATATCAATTCATCTTCGAATACCTGAATACATTTAAATATCTTTGCAAAGATAGTGATAAATACGGAATTATCGCTATATTTGCACCAAAAATTAACAATAGTTGATTCTCGTCACGACTCGACCAATCATGCAAGCATTGAACCGGTTAGGATTGAGAGGGACGAAGTTCGTTTTTTACTTATAACAGAAAAGGGAACCCCATTGCTGAGATTCCCCGGTGTCCTGTTGTCAGGCATATATAGAGCAAAACGGAAATGTTTTTTCCTGTCTTCACTCCTTTGACGTAACAGGAGGGG
>JAEEGF010769582.1_pt1 | contig 17813 bp, 14 predicted proteins | sample 9134171 | NCBI WGS metagenome assembly JAEEGF01 (sample SAMN16246542, study PRJNA631951) | gut metagenome | biome: gut microbiome; feature: rumen; material: AP-attached | host: Bos | place: Iran: Karaj | collected 2018-10 | reverse complement strand
AATGAAAATCTGCACCATCATCCAGCAATAAAGATCCTCAAAACTTGAGACGACGCTATCGAGTTTCATCCAAAACAAAGAAAATCGAATCGTTTTGGCCAAAACTCATTGCCAATGAAAAGCCTTAATTTGCGGCGAAATAGCCGTTCATCAGTTCGTAGAGATAAGCGGGGCTTTGGACGTACAGTTCGTTTTCTTCGTCTTGCAGGGCCGGGATCAAGGGTGAGTTATACACACGCTCCATAGCCTGCTCGATGGTGCAGCCGGTGTCTTCCATGACATATTTAACCAATTCGCTCAGAGCGTAATCGGTCAAGTAGGTCGCTATTTGTTGATGTGTGGGCTGGATCATATCGTCTCTACGTTTATTTTATGAAGGAAATTAAGAGCCCTTTCTGTCCCAAAATAGTACTGCTGGTCAAGATATCTGTCTTGAAGCAACCTGGCGGCTTCTTCTGGTGAGTAGATTCCCTCTCGGTAGTTGGTCAATTGCAAAACGACGCCGTCATCTGCAATCGGGCCGACCACGATATCATAGTCATGCACGGGCTGTTGGCTATTCCTGTCGCGGTTGGCATCCACGAATAAGAGCCATTCCACGCTCGCCTTTTCGGGGAAAACTTTCACCTTCAAATCTGATTGCAAGGCAGAGTCATTTAATTCGTAGGTAATCAACGTAGCAGTTCCACCGAAGAGTCGCGCTCTCTTTAGCGCCATACGGCAAGCGGTTTCCCTATTAGGAGTCAAATAGAAGCCCTTGCCAAAATCCTTGTACCGCAAACCCTTTGTAATGTCTATTGACTCAATGTCCGCATTTGTTCCGTGGTAAAGCATCATGCCAAGGTTCCTCCATTCTTTTGACAGATGATGAGCAAGTCGTCTATCGTTTCGTCCATCGACTGCAGATGTTCCACGTCATAGAACTCAATCAAGAACGCCAATCCCTTATGCTCATGCAAATAACGGAAAGCAGCTTGACGTGTCATGTCAAACCGACGGCCAAAAGCCCGAATGCAGGCTGTTAAAAATGGAATCTCGTACTTGCTCATATCCTATTGTTCTATTTCACTAATAATGCCGAGGCATCACAGCACACTTTCATGTGCAAAGTTACAGTTTATTTGCAAATAATGTGCAAGATTGGAACATTTTATCAGAATTAAAACATTATTTTGCTGTTCCATTTCTCAAGGATGATAGCAAGATAGGGTGATAAACCATTGAATAATGGCAGCCTTCAACTCGTCATGAAAAAGGGGGGAATAACCCCTATTTTGTATTCCCCCCTTTTGGGATATAACATACTAATCGTGCGATACGACAAATTAATCATCAGTCTGCAACTGATTGATAACCAAATATTTTCATTAGTTTATACTATCACACAATCATTATGTGATTAGTGTGTAATATCATTCGATAAAACCTCCAGCTCCACAAAATCAAATAAGTCGCTGGTTTTTCAGCGACTTATTTGATTTTTTGTACAATTAGCCTTCTTTTTTCATTTGTTTTATGAATTCTGTGGTTCTTGGGGAATAATGGGTGTTCATCTTTATTTATTATGGATTTTTAGTGGGGGTGGTTGGTGGTTATGGGAAAATGTAGTACCTTTGCGGCGAAAATTGGTGGTAATCGGGTGGCTTTGGGCCATCGCGATGCAAGGGAATCCGGTGAGAGTCCGGAACTGTACCTGCAGCTGTAATCCCCTCAAACACAGGGTCTGCTTACTGAATGTCACTGGCCTAGGACATGGCTGGGAAGGCAAAGCAGACTGGGGAAAAGTCAGAAGACCTGCCATAACAGTTAATAGTTAAGAGTTAACAGTCAATAGTTGCACATGTGATCAATTATGACTGGAAACAAGAGACTAGAGACTAAAACTATTTAGTACGTTCACTCAGGAACAGGTGTGACGGAAAGCAAATGAAGAAAAGAAAAAGACTGACTGCAGCAGTGCTGGCTTTATGCACGTTTGCAGCTGTCAATGCACAGAATGACATCTGGAGGCAGGATAGTCTGCCCGAGGTGGTGGTTACGGGTACTGGCACTCAGCACCTGCTGAAGGATGCGCCCGTACAGACCGAAGTGATTACCAGCAAGATGCTGCGCAACTATGCGGGCAAGAGCATTGAGGACATCCTGGGTGGCCTCACGGCGTCGTTTGCCTTCAGCCAGGATGACATGGGCTCGCAGATGCAGCTGAACGGCCTGGGTAACAGTTATATCCTGATTCTTATCGACGGCAAGCGCATCCATGGCGATGTGGGTGGGCAGAACGACTTGTCGCTGATTGACCCGCAGAACATCGAGAAGATCGAAATCGTGAAGGGCGCGTCGAGTGCGCTCTACGGCTCAGACGCCATTGCGGGTGTGGTCAACATCATCACCAAGAAGCATCGCGAAGAGGGTCTGCTGATTGAGAACACCACCCGAATCGGCAGCTATGGCGACGTGCGCCAGCACAATGGTCTGGCGTTGAATTACGGCAAGTTCAGCAGCTACACCAATTTCCAGCTGCAGCACAGCGACGGCTGGCAGAACACCACGGTCGAGCACACCGAGGGATCGGAACCTCCCATCACCGACTCGCGCAACAAGACCGTGAATCGCCATACCAACTGGCAGATTGCCGAGCGGTTGACCTATCAGCCAACCAAGAACCTGGAACTCTATGCCGACGGCAGCACCTACTGGAAGCGCATCTATCGCGTGAGCGGCCGCCATCCCCACTATGACGTGAAGACCTGGGACATGGAGTACCACAACGGCTCGGCATCGGTCGGCGGCAAGTGGAACAAATCCAAGACCGACTACATCTCGCTCGACGTGGACTGGCACCGCCATGCCTATTATTACTATTACACGGCCACAACACTCGTCGAAGATTACGAGAAGAGTGCGGGTACACCTTACTACCCCTATTTCCCGTATCTCCCCGATCAAAAAGAATTGCAGAGCGACCAGCAGCGCACCATGGCGGCTCTGAAGGGCGTGTTCACGTTGCCTTACGAGAACATCCTGAGCACCGGCATGGAATTCCGCTACGACTGGCTCCATGCCCCCACACGCGTCAAGGGCGGCAAGGCCAGTGACTGGACAGCAGCCGTCTACGTGCAAGACGAGTTCAACCTCATCCACAACTTGAACATCACCGCCGGACTGCGCTTGAACCAGAACGAGCAATTCGGCACCAAACTAACGCCCAAGGTGTCGGCGATGTGGAAGCCCGCCAACGCCTGGCGCCTGCGTGCCACATGGAGCCAGGGCTTCAAGACGCCCGCCATCCGTGAGCTGTTCTACCGCTATGTGAGGCAGATGAGCGGCACCTACCTCTACCTGGGCAATACCGGCCTCAAGCCGCAATCGAGCAATTACTTCTCGCTGAGCGGCGAATACGGTTGGCGCGGCCTGAACGTAACCGTCACCGGTTATTACAATAAGGTCAAGGACATGATTGCCCTGGTGACCATACCCAACTATCAGGCCCCCGACGAGTACATCATCCAATATGACCCCGTCAAGACCCGCCAATACCAGAACATCGAGGACGCCAAGACCTATGGCGTTGACGTGAACTTCAATTACCAGTGGCGCGAGTTCGCCTTCGGACTGGGCTACAGTTACCTGGACACCGACGCCAACCAGTATGACACCAACCACGACACGATGCACAAAGTCACCATCGACGGCATGGCCCACCACAAGGGCAACTGGTTTGCCACCTGGGGTCACCGTTTCTCGGCCGACTACCGCCTGGGCGTGGGCATCTACGGCCGCATGTCGAGCACCCGCTACTATCAGGACGACGGTAACGGCAAGGGCTACCAGACCTGGCGACTGTCCACCACCCATGACCTTGGCCATTTCAAGGCGACCACTTGGCGTGTCGAGGCCGGTGTGGACAACATCTTCAACTACTGCGACCGCACGCCTCACGGGCTGCACCTGGGCACAACAACCCCGGGCCGCACGGGCTATGTGTCGCTGACCATCCGCTTCAACCAAGGAAAGAAACTTTCTAATAAGTATAAGTCTAACTTTAAACAACAAAACAATGATGAAGATTAAATCTCTGTTGATTGCCATGATGGCAATCTGCCTGACCATGGGTTTCACATCTTGCAGCGATGACAAGGACGATCCCATCGAAAACAACTACACGATTTACCAGAAAGCCGTCACACAGACCGTTAAGTCCCAGAAGAAGAGCGACAAGGTTATCCTGCTGGTGGCCTTCGGTTCGACCTGGGAGCAGGCCTACAACGCATTTGATGCCACTGTTGCTGCCTACAAGCAGGCATTCCCCGGTTATGACGTATTCCTGTCATTCTCATCAGCCATCTGCATCAACCGTGCAGCTGCCGGCGAGAACGTTGATCCCCGCAACTTCTATGCTCCTCCCTTCTGGCTCAATGCCTTTGCCGAGGTTGAGTACATGGAAATCGTTGTGCAATCGCTGCAGGTGATTCCCGGTGAGGAATATACCCGCGTGATCAACTACATCAAGGACTTTGCCAACAATGCCAACGGCGACATCAGTGACAAGTATCTGTCGATTGTTGACCTCAAACTGGGTGTGCCCCTGCTGCAGGATGCCGAGGCCGACATTAACCTCGTTGCCAGCGAGTTGAACAAGCTCTACAAGGACAAAGCCAATGAGGGCGTTGTTGCCTTCATGGGCCACGGTAACCCCGACTCCTATGACACCTACAAGGCCAACATTCGCTACACCCAGCTCGAGGAAGCCCTCCAGCAGTTCAACAGCCACTATTTTGTCGGTACCGTTGACATGATGGGCAATTTCAAGACCAACGTCTATGCCCGTATGCTGGCTGCCGGTTACACCAGCGGTAAGGTATATTGCCACCCCTTGATGTCGATCGACGGTGACCACGGTCACAACGACATGGCCGGTGACGATGACGACAACTGGGACGGCACCAAGTTCACCCCCAACGACGAGGGCGAGGTTGAGGACACCTCCTGGAAGATGTACTTCCAGCACCTGGGTTATGAGTGCAACAACTCGACCATGATCGAGAAGGGTCTGCTCGAGCTCCCCACCATCCGTCAAGTGTGGATGAACCACACCCGTGACGCCATCAACGGTGATCCTCTCGACTTCTATCACAGCAAGAATCCCGAGTAAACCAACTCAAAACTACGAATTACGCGAATTATACTGATTGGCTTCGTCGCGAAACATTCATTGTATTTGCGTAATTCGTAGTTAAAACTTAAACACACATGTTTAAGAAAAAAATCATACTGATTACCATGGCACTCCTCACGGGGAGTGCCACATTTTCCCAAATCCACAAGATGGAACGCAGCGACTCGTCGATGATGAGCCGCTCCTATACCTTAAATCCTGTGGTCGTGACCGGTTCAGGTCATCACCAGCGCCTGAAATCCACCGCAACACCCGTCCATGTACTCAGCCGTCAGGAAATCAAGGAACAAGGCATCACCACGTTTGACGGTGCCTTGACCCGCATGATGCCTCAGGTGTCGATGGCGCCCAATTCGATGGGCACATTCTTGAGGCTCAATGGACTGGGCAACAAGTATATTCTCATTCTTATCAACGGCCAAAAACTGACGGGCGACATTTCCAATAATGTGGACCTGAACCGCATCAACATGGCGCGCGTGAAGCGCATCGAGGTGCTTGATGGTGCCGCATCGTCGCTCTACGGCTCGGACGCCATTGCCGGTGTCATCAACATCATCACCGACCAGCCCACCCAGCAACTGGTGTCACTCACCAGCGACACGCGTGTGTCGGGCCATGGCCAGTTGACCGAGAACATCACCCTTGACATCTTCAAGAACGGCTTCGGCTCTTATACCTCGTTCTCACGCGACCGTGCCGACAGCTACCGCATCAACGATGTGGAGTATGTCAAGGGCTCCGATACCGAGACACAGCCCACCATCGCCCCGTTCTTCACGGGTTACCGCTCTAACCTCGTGGGACAAAAGTTCACCTATGCCCCCAATGAGCACCTGGCCCTGAATGCCGGCATCGATTACTCCTACAAGATTACCGACCGTCCCGAGACCCGCAAGGACATCATTGGCGGCACCGACTATGAGATGCGCTACAAGGGCCTGCGCTGGAACGTGGGCGGTATCTACAAGTTCACCAGCCGCAACTCGCTGCAGGCCGACTTCACAGTCGATCGTTTCCGCTACGGCAAGCAGTATGACGTGGCTACCAAGACCTATGCTATCGGCGATTACGTGCAGTCCAAGAAGCAGCGCTCGATGGAAGGCCAGCTCAAGGCCATCCTGGGTCTGATGAAGAATTCAACGACCATCCTAGGTGCTGACTGGCGCAAGGACTATCTGAACGCCACCTCGGGCAACATCAACCAGAATGCCTATACGGCAGCCGCCTTTGCCCAGCATGAGATGCTGTTCTTTGACCGCTTGACCGCCACCGTGGGCTTGCGTCTGACTTATCACGAGACCTTCAACTGGCACCTCACCCCCAAGGCCACGCTGATGTACGCACCCGGCAACTTCCGCCTGCGTGCCACCTATTCGGCCGGCTTCCGTGCCCCGGGTCTTGACGAGCTGTATTACCACTATTTCTCGGTCAACCGCGGCAAGGCGCAGATTATCTTCGGCAACAAGGACCTCAAGCCCGAAAAGAGCAACTATTTCTCGCTCAATGCCGAGTACCGCAGCAATATCCTTGCCGTGAGCGTGACGGGTTTCATGAACCGCATCAACGACATGGTCATTAGGCAGAACATCGACGTGGACGCTACTTCACTGGCCATGCTAAGAGCCGAATTTCCCGAGATGACCGATGACCAGGCACAGAAACTCGAGCGTTACTCGCTGTACAAGAACAGTGACAAGGGTGACGTCAAGGGCGTGCAGGTCAACGTCTCGGCCAACCTGTTCAGGGGCTTTAACCTGTCGGCCAACTACGTTTATACCTATGCCCGCACCTGCAGCGGCGACCAATGGACACCGCTGGAGCGAAGCATCCGCAACGCCGCCACCGTTGCCGCCAACTATTTCCACAGCTGGGGCAACTACGGCCTCAACGTGAACGTCAACGGCCGCCTGCAGTCCAAGACCTATTATCCCGACTATGAGGACGCTCCGGGCTACGGCGTCTGGAACCTGAACACGACCCATTCGTTTGACGGGCTGAAACACCTTTATCTGGAGCCTTGTATCGGCATCGACAACATCTTCAACAAGGTGGACCGCCGCATCGACTCATCCAACCGCAAGTATGCCCTGTACTCACCGGGACGCTTGCTCGTGATTGGCCTGAAATTGAAAATCAAGTAACCTTATAATGCAATATGGAGGACTGTCGGGAGACAGTGCCTCCATTTTTAATAATTTTGCTAACTTTGCAACTGATATGGGTAAGATTATAGTAGCAGGCATCGGGCCTGGCAGTAAAGAAGACATCACTCCCGCCGTACTCGACGCAGTGCGTGCGGCAGACGCCATTGTGGGCTATAAATACTATTTCCAGTTCATCCAGGAATATGTGCAGGATGGCTGCGAGTGTATCGACACGGGCATGAAGAAGGAACGCGAGCGCGCCGAGCAGGCCTTTGAACTGGCCGAGCAGGGCAAGACGGTCGTGGTTATCTCATCGGGCGACGCAGGCATCTACGGCATGACACCGCTGGTCTATGAGATGAAACGCGAACGTGGTTCTGACGTGGAGATTGAGTCACTGCCCGGCATCTCGGCCTTCCAGAAAGCCGCTTCGCTACTCGGCGCACCTATCGGCCATGACCTGTGCATCATCTCGCTCAGCGACCTAATGACCCCATGGGAGGTCATCGAGCGCCGCATCAAGGCTGCCGCCGTGGGCGACTTTGTCACTGCCATCTATAACCCCAAGTCCAATGGCCGCTACTGGCAACTGTACCGCTTGGTAGAGCTGTTCCTGCAGCAACTTTCACCCGAGACCCCTGTGGGTTATGTCCGTCAGGCCGGCCGCGAAGAGCAGGAAATCAAAGTGACCACCCTATCGGAATTTGATCCCGAGGAAGTGGACATGTTCACCGTGATTCTCATCGGCAATTCTCAGTCCTATATCTTCTCCCCCACTCTTTCGGGCACCTCCCCCCACGCGGGGAAGGAGTTGAGCCTCATCATCACCCCACGCGGCTATTACCGCGAGCGTGGTAATGAAGGCGTTAAACCTGGCCAGCAAATCATGATAGAATCCTTTAGGACCATCGAGAGCGAGTTGCGTAATCGGGACATCCCTCTTGACCACAAGTGGGCACTCTTGCACGCTATCCACACGACAGCCGACTTTGAGATGGAACGCATCCTCTATACCGATGACCGGGCGGTGGAAACGCTCTACAATAAAGTCTCAAACGGTGAAATCAAAACCATCGTGACCGATGTGACGATGGTGACCAGCGGAATCCGCAAGGGTGCGCTGGCACGATTGGGCATGGAGGCAAAATGCTATCTGAGCGACCCGCGTGTCGCCGAGATGGCCACCGCCCAAGGCATCACCCGCACCCAGGCAGGCATCCGCTTGGCTGTTGAGGAGCATCCCGATGCACTGTTTGCCTTTGGCAACGCGCCAACGGCATTGATGGAACTCTGCGACCTCATCCGCAAGGGCAAGGCCCATCCCGCCGGAATCATTGCCGCTCCTGTGGGCTTCGTGCACGTGCGCGAGTCCAAACACATGGTCAAGCCCTTCAAGGACATCCCAAAAATCATCGTCGAAGGCCGCAAGGGCGGCAGCAACCTGGCTGCAACCCTGTGCAACGCCATTTTGACCTTTGACGACGCCGCACAACTAAAACCCGGACGCGATTTGTAAAACTACGAATTTCACGAATTCAACGAATATTTTATTAGAGTAATTAGCGAAATTCGTAGTTTATAACATAGAGAGATATGAAATTTTACGTTATAGGTATCAGTGACGCACCTCGGCCCTATTTGCCGCCGGAGGTCATCAGTCTTATCTGCAAGGGGCGTGTTTTCTCGGGCGGCAAGCGCCATTATGGACTTGTCGCACCGTATCTGCCTGTAGGGGCCGAGTGGATTGAAATTACCACACCGCTGGATGCGGTTTTCGAGCAATACCACGACGAGGTGATTGTGTTTGCCAGCGGTGACCCGTTGTTCTTCGGCTTTGCCAACACCATCAAGCGCAAGATGCCCGATGCCGAAATCATCCTGTTCCCGTCGTTCAACTCCCTGCAGTTGCTGGCTCATCGCCTGGTGATGCCGTATAATGACATGCGCATCGTCTCGTTGACAGGACGTCCATGGCCCGAATTTGACCGGGCACTCATCGAGCGGGCCGGCAAAATCGGCGTACTCACCGACCACGAGCACACACCCGCCGCTATCGCCCAGCGCATGCTGGACTATGGCTACAGCGGCTATGAGATGCATGTTGGTGAACACCTGGGCAACCCCAAAGAGGAGCGCATTTCGACCTGGACACTCGAGCAAGCCAGCGAGCAAACATTTGACTATCCTAACTGCCTCATCCTGGTCGGCAATGACCCCAGGCCACAATACTTCGGCATCCCAGATAGTGAATTTGACCTGCTCGACGGCCGTGAGAAGATGATTACCAAGGCGCCTATCCGCCTTCTCACTCTTCAAGCGCTGGAATTGCCGCAGAAGGGCGTCCTGTGGGACATCGGCTTCTGCACGGGCAGCGTGTCCATCGAGGCACGGCTGCAGTTCCCGCACCTGCACATCGACGCCTTCGAGGTCAGGCCCGAGTGCGAAACCCTGATGCAGGAAAACTGCCGGCGCTTCGGCGCTCCCGGCATCAACTGGCACATCGGTGACTTTCTTGAAACTGACATCAGTACCCTACCCCGCCCCGATGCCGTATTCATCGGCGGCCATGGCGGTCACCTCAAGGAAATCATGGCGCGCGTGCTGACCGTCCTGGCCAATGACGGCTGCATCGTGATGAACAGCGTCACCTCGCCCATGGTGCATACCGACAGCCACCAACTGTTTAACGAGGCGTGTGCCGAGCTGGGGCTGACGCAAGAGCCGCCCACACGCATCATCCTGAACGACAACAACCCGATAGAAATACTCAAATGCAAAAGATAGCAGTCATTCCGGTGAGCGACGAGGGTCGCAATTTAGCCGAAACCCTCCAGCAAGAATTCCAGGCCTCAGTCATCAAACGTGCCGAGGTGGCCAAGCGATGGAAGGAGTTTGATGCTTTTGTCTTCATCGGTGCCATGGGCATCTGTGTGCGCACGATAGCACCTTTAATCGAAGACAAACACGAGGACCCCGCCGTTATCTGCGTCGATAGCATGGGGCTCCATGCCGTGTCGGTATTGTCCGGCCATGTGGGTGGCGCCAACGATTTGACCCGCCGTGTGGCTTCGGCTTTGGGTGCCGATTCTGTCATCACGACCCAGAGCGACAATGCGGGATTGTGGGCGCTCGACACGTTGGAAGAACGCTTCAACTGGCCCATCGCCAGCGAGGACGACATGAATGCCTGCATCTTCGCCTTTGTCAACCGCAAGCCGACGGCATTGTTCATGGAGGTTCGTGACGAGGGCATCGATTATCTCGAAAAGACCCTTCCCGACCACGTCACCATCATCAATGACCTGAACGAGGCCGATCCCAAGAGATACAAACTCCTCATCATGGTCACGCCTTACCGCCGCTATGCGCCCGAAGGCATGTTATCGCTGCACTTTGTGCCCATGGTGGGAACCATCGGCTTCGGCTTGGCTCATCATCCCGACGATTACAAGTTCATCTATGACCAGATGGACGAAGCCTTGGCCCAATGGGGCATCCTGCCTTGTGCGTGCCGTTACTGCACGATAGACGTTAAGGCCGATGAGCCGTTTGTACAGCTTCTCAAAGAAGGGTATAACGAAACGGTGGAATTCTTCACTGCCGAGCAGTTGGCAGCCGTCGAAGTGCCCAACCCGAGTGACACGGTGGCCAAGCACGTGGGCACGCCCAGCGTATGCGAGGCCGCTGCCATCCTTGGCTCCAATCACGGCAAACTGATTGTCCCCAAAATCAAAGGCAAGAATTTTACGGTGGCACTGGCCATCGACTACAAGCACCTGCGTGACCAGCAAGGCCATATCGAGATTGTGGGCGCTGGCCCCGGCGATCCCGATTTGGTGTCGGTGCGCGGCCGCAAGATGCTGGAACGAGCCGACCTCATCCTGTACGCCGGTTCTCTCATACCGCGCGAGTTGACCTTGTGTGCCAAGCCAGGTGCCGTGGTGCGCAGTTCGGCGGGCATGAACCTGGAGGAGCAATGCGAGCTGATGAAGGAATTCTATGACAAGGGACGCTTTATCGTGCGCCTGCACACGGGCGACCCATGCATCTTCGGCGCCATTCAGGAGCAGATGGCATTCTTTGACCAGCATGGGATGCGCTACCACATCACGCCAGGCATCTCGTCGTTCCTCGCAGCAGCAGCCGAACTCAGGAGCCAGTTCACCATCCCCGAGCGCACCCAGACCATCATCCTTACCCGTGGCGAGGGCCGCACTCCCATGCCCGAGAAAGAGCAGCTGCACCTGCTAGCCAAGAGCCAGAGCACGATGTGCATCTTCTTGAGTGCAGCCATCGTGGATGACGTACAACGGGAACTGCTCACAGAGTATCCCGAGGACACGCCTGTTGCCGCCTGTTATCACCTCACCTGGCCCGACCAACGCATCTACCGCGGCGTGCTGAAAGACCTGGCCAAGATTGTTCATGGCAATAACCTCACCCTCACCACAATGCTCGTTGTGGGCGAGGCCATCGACAACCGCAAGGGCTTGTCAGAACTATATAACAAACATTTCACGCATCTGTTCAGAAAAGGCGAAAAATAGTCCCTAGTCCTTAGTCCCTAGTTTCTAGTTGCCATCCGGACACTTCTAGAAACTAACAACTAAAAACTAACAACTAAGAACTAACAACTAAAAAACTATGATTCTCGTATTTGGTGGAACGACTGAGGGCCGCGTGGCGGCCCAGGTGCTCGATGAATCGGGTGCCTCCTATTGGTATTCCACCAGAGGCGACCTGCAGGATATCCAACTCGCGCACGGCCACCACGTCACGGGTGCGATGCAAGTGCCCGAGATGGTCACTTTCTGCCATGAGCACGATATCCGCCTGATTGTTGACGCCGCCCACCCGTTTGCCGTGAATCTGCACAGCAATGTCGTTGACCTTGCAGGGCAAATCGGAGTACCCGTCATTCGCTACGACCGCATCTATCCGCCCCACGACGAGGATATCGTCTGGTGCCAGGACTATGATGATGCCATCGGCCAATTAAAGGCCCATGGCGTTCATCGCCTGCTGGCACTCACCGGCGTCAACACCATTGCAAAACTGCGTGATTACTGGAAGAGCCACGAATGCTGGTTCCGCATCTTGAACCGCGAAGAATCGTTGGCTGGGGCGCAAAAAGCCGGATTCCCCACCGACCACCTCGTTTACTACGAGAAAGACGACACCGCATCGTTGATTGAGCAACTGCGACCCCAAGCCATGATCACCAAGGAGAGCGGTACGAGCGGCGGTTTCGAAGAAAAAGTCCTCGCAGCACGACAAGCCGGAGTCAAAGTCTTCGTCGTTGAACGGCCTGAATATCCCACAGCAGATGGTGTAACCGTTCAGCACGTCAATGGCCCTCACGGCCTGCGCCGCGCTGTGGAGAAAATGTTGCCTGAGTTCTATCCCCTGCATAGCGGTCTGACTACGGGCACCTGCGCCACGGCAGCTGCTATCGCCGCCACAATACAGATGAAAACGGGTGAAACACCTGCAAGGGTGCCAGTGACTCTGCCCAATGGAGAGACGATTGAGATTGAAGTCGCCTATGGTAACGGTTTCGCTGCCGTATTCAAGGAGGCTGGCGATGACCCCGATGTGACCAACGGCCTCGAGATACGCGCTCAAGTTGAGCCTTGCGATCATTTCGAGATACTCGGCGGCGAGGGCGTAGGCAGATTCACGGTGCCAGGCTTCGACTTTCCTCCTGGCGAGCCAGCCATCAACAAGGCGCCTCGCCAGATGATGCGCGACAACATCCATGAGAATGTGCGCATCACCATCAGCGTGCCTCAAGGTACCGAGATTGCCCGCCGCACCTTCAATCCGCGCCTGGGCATTGAGGGCGGCATCAGCATCATCGGTGTTTCAGGCATAGTAAAACCTTTCAGCGAAGAAGCTTTTGTGGCCAGCATCCGCAAGTGCATGCAGGTGGCTAAGGCCTCGGGCAGCGACCGCGTGGTCATCAACAGCGGCGGCAAGAGCGAGCGCTTCGTTAAAGCGCAATACCCTGACCTGCCGCAGCAGGCCTTTGTGGAATATGGCAACTACATCGGGGAGACCTTGGCCATTGCCAACGAATTAGACATCCCCAACGTCACCATGGGCGTGATGCTGGGCAAGGCGGTTAAACTCGCAGCTGGCAACCTCGACACCCACAGTCGCCACACCACGATGGACAAAGATTTCGTGTCAACTATGCTCCACGAGGCAGGAATCAACATCGACATCAGCGACCTTACCCTAGCCCGCGAACTGTGGGACAGGATACCTCAAGAAAAACTACAGGATTTTGCGACGGTCGTCATCAACCACTGCACCCACTACTGCGCCCCGTTATTACCCAAAGGGATGCTTACTATTCTTCTAATCGATGATAACGGAAAAATTTATCACTCGTAGGAGGTCTTGCGGCGGCGGTAGAGGACGTAGATGATGATGGGGGCGCCGATGAGGGCAGTGACGCTGTTGACAGGCATGGCTCCCTCAAAGCCGGGAGCACGGGCAATCAGATTACAGATCAACGCCAGGGCTGCGCCACACAGGGCGGTGGCGGGCATCAGTTTCCAGTGGTCACTGGTGCGGAAGATACCGCGGGCCAGATGGGGCACGGCCATACCGATGAACATGATGGGGCCACAATAGGCGGTGACGATGGCGACCAAGGTGCCTGAACTGATGATGATCCAAGTGCGGGCGCGCTTGACGTTGACGCCCAGGTTGGCGGCATAACGGTCGCCGAGTAGCATGGCATTCAAGGGCTTTACCAAGAGGAAACTTAAGGGCAGCAGGATGCACATGAGCACGACAAAGAGTATCATCTGGTCACCCGACACGCGCGAGAACGAGCCGAGCCCCCAAACGACAAAAGCCTTGACATCTTCCTCGGGACTGAGGAATTTCAAGACACCGATAATGGCGGTGGCCAGGTAACCGATCATCACCCCGATAATCAGCAAGGTGACATTGCCACGCACCTTGCCCGAAATCCACACAATCAGCATCATGACGGCAATGGCACCGATGATGGCAGCGACCGAGACGGCCGCGTCACCCAGGTAGCCCAGCGAACTCAGCGCCACTCCGCCCAGCTGTCCCGACAGCAGCACAACGAAAGCCACGCCCAGGCTGGCACCGTTGGAGATACCCAAAATGGACGGTCCCGCCAGGGGGTTATGGAAGATGGTCTGCATCATCAGGCCGCTCACGGCAAGGCCTGCACCCGCCACAATGGCGGTGAGCACCTGCGGCAGTCGGGAACTGAGGATGATATTGGTCCAGATTTCGGACTCGCTGCCCTGTCCGATAAGGATACGGCAGATGTCGCCCACCGGTATCTCAATAGAACCGATGAACAGGTTGACAATCACCATCACGACGATTGCCACTACAAGGGCCAACATCAAAGGCAGCGTGCGTCTCATATTCTTCTGTTATCAGTAAGCGGATGCCAACTCTAAACTCTAAACCCTAAACTCTAAACTATCGCAGTATGCGATAAAAAGTGGGCTGATAGTCTTTCTCGACCAGTTCGGGATGGAAAATGGCGACAAAGTCCTTCAGGAGCACGTCGGGCTTGACAGGAGCAATCTCGTAATAGGGCGTCTGCTTCATGTTGCAGTAGATGACCTTCTTCTCCTTGAAGGCCTTGAACATCTCGTTACGGGGTTCACTGGCCTTCAGCGCCTCGTAAGAGAAATCGCCCTGGTAGCTGTTGAGGATGCGCCAGTAGTCGGCGTTGGCCGACAGGGCATACATCTTCTCAAACTCCAGGTCTTCGCCCGAGGTCTCGTCATCGTTGATGACATAGTCGGCGCCGGCATCACGGAAAATCTGCGCCAGGTAGTTCTTGCCACCCACGGCATGCCAGTTGCCGTAGTGCATCTCGCCACTGGTGACGGTGGGACGCTGCTCGACCTTGGCGGCCTTCTCTTTCAGCTCGTTGTAGCGGCTCTCGATGCCGGCAAAAATCTCGGCGGCCTCTTTCTCCTTGCCGATGAACATGCCGATGAACTTGATCCACTCGGCCTGTCCCAGCGGGTCGAGTTCCTTGTAGCCCAGGTGGGGCACCAGCGTGATGCCGATTTCCTTGATGGCGTCATAGCCACCGCGCTTGGAGGGTGAAATAAAGATGACATCAGGATTGGCGGCCATGACCACCTCGGGGTCAAACTCGCCCTCCATGCCGATCTTGACGATGCGTCCGTCCTTCACACGCGCCTTGATGTCCTCGTTAAAGAGGTTCTTAGTGCTGGTGATACCCTTGACCACGTCGTGGGCATCGAGAATGGTGAAATTGGACAGTTGCAGCGAGGTCATGCAGATGGTGCGCTCGATGGGCACCTTGACCTTGACATAGCCTTCGGGAACCACGACATCGGCATCATGCACCAGTGCAAAATGGTCTTTTTTGCCCACGTCAACCAGCCTTATGTCGGCCGAATCACGAACACTAAATCCTGTGGCATACTTCACGGTCACTTCTTCCATCGAATCGGTGCCCGATTTCGACTGCTTGTCGCCCTGAGAAGAGCAGGCGCAAAGCAGCACCAAAACTGCAATAATTCCAAAAAATTTCTTCATTCTTTTGTTCCTTTTATTTATGCTACAAAGGTACTGCTTTTTAATGAGCAAACCGCACGAAAACCACCAAAAAACTAGGGACCAGAGACTATAAACTAGAAACTTCTTTGTACCTTTGCGCTATGGAAGAAACAGCAGTAAAAACAAGGTGGTATGACAACATCTGGGCGGCGTTGATTTTCTTCACACGTTTGCCTTTTTGGCGTGTCTACCAGCCCCCGCAGGCGAGTTACAAAACGGTCGTTGAATATTGGCCGTTGACGGGCTGGCTCACGGGTGGCGCGATGGCCGCGACACTCTACTTTGGCAGCATGGTATTGCCTCATGCCGTGGCCGTTATTGCCGCGATTGCCGTGCGGTTGCTGATTACCGGGGCATTGCATGAGGACGGACTGGCCGACTTCATGGATGGCTTTGGCGGCGGTGGCGACCGCGAGCGCATCCTTGCCATCATGAAGGATTCGCACATCGGCACCTATGGCGTGCTGGGACTCATCATCTACATGTTGCTGTTGGGCGCCGCACTCTATAGTATGCCCGTAGCCATGGCTGCCCTTGTTATCGTAGCCGCTGACCCATATTCAAAGATGGTCACAAGCCAGTTAGTGAATATGCTTCCCTATGCCCGCCGCGAAGAAGAAGCCAAGAACAAAACCATCTATCGCAAGCCATCCCTTGCTGCTGGCTTGAGCCTGACGGTACAGGGTCTACTGCCGATGGTGTTGATGATTTGGCTGACAGGTATTTCTTGGTACGCGGTCATTTTCATACCCGCACTGGTGATGTATTTCCTGTACCTGCTCATTCTGCACAAAATTCACGGTTATACGGGTGACTGCTGTGGTGCCGTGTGCCTGCTGGTGGAGCTGGCAGTATATCTAGTCGCATGCTCACAACAATTGATGTAAGATAAATCAACAACAATAAATACAACTAGTACAATGATAAATATCGATATTCAATTTTTGTATTTATTGTTTTCTTTTTAATGATGGAAGTTGTTTTGATTAGACATACCAGCATTGATGTTCCAAAGGGGACATGTTACGGCCAGACCGACGTGCCTGTGCGAGACACCTTTGAGCAAGAAGCCGAGGAGACCCGCCAGTCGCTTGAGAAGTTCCTGCCGTTTGACAAGGTGTTCTCCTCGCCGTTGACACGCGCCCGCAAACTCGCGGCCTACTGCGGTTACCCCGATGCCCAGACCGATGAGCGCCTGCTGGAGATGGACATGGGCGAGTGGGAAATGCAACTGTATGATAAGATCAAAGACCCGCACCTGCAGGAGTGGTACGACGACTACATCCACCAGCCCACAACAGGCGGCGAGAGTTTCCAGCAACAGTACACGCGCGTGGCGGCGTTCCTTGACGAACTCAAGGGCAAGCCTTACCAGCGGGTGGCCATCTTTGCCCATGCCGGTGTACTCATCAGCGCGGGCCTCTACGCGGGGCTCTATTCCTGGGACAATGCTTGGAGCAATCTGCCCGATTATGGGAATTTTATTGTAATTAGGAATTAGGAGTGAGGAATTAGAAATTGGCATCCGCATACTGACAATTCACAACTGAAAAAATGAGCAAAATCATACTAATCACCGGTGGACAACGCTCGGGCAAGAGCCGCTATGCCGAGGAGCTGGCGTTGAGCCTTGCCAACAATCCCGTGTATGTGGCTACTGCCCATGTGTGGGACGAGGAGTTTCGTGAGCGCGTTCGCCGACATCAGGAACGTCGAGGCCCGCAGTGGACCAACATCGAGGAGGAGAAATTCCTGAGCCGCAATGACTTGACGGGTCGCGTAGCGGTCATCGACTGCGTGACGCTGTGGCTGACCAATTTCTTCTTTGAGAATCATAATCATGATACACAACAGGTTTTAGACATTGCAAAAAAAGAGTTTGACCGCTT
>JAEEGF012354147.1_pt1 | contig 17818 bp, 16 predicted proteins | sample 9134171 | NCBI WGS metagenome assembly JAEEGF01 (sample SAMN16246542, study PRJNA631951) | gut metagenome | biome: gut microbiome; feature: rumen; material: AP-attached | host: Bos | place: Iran: Karaj | collected 2018-10 | reverse complement strand
ATGATTGAAGCAGCTATCGACCGAATCGAGGCCTCGATCCCGCCCCTCCGTGCATTCATCCTGCCAGGTGGAAGCCGGGGAGCGGCGGTTTGTCATGTGTGCCGGACAGTATGCCGCAGAACCGAGCGGCGAATCCTGGAATTAAGCAACCAATTGGCAGAACAAAAAAAAGGTGATATTGACGCAAATGTTGTGCGTTATATCAACCGTCTTTCCGATTTTCTTTTCGTTTTGGCACGAAAAATGAATTTAATTGCTAATAATAATGAAATAATATGGGAAAACACTTGTAGATAGAAAAATTTTTTCTATTTTTGCGCAAAATTTTTAAACGGCATTGAGCCGGCAGTGTTTTTTGACAATATTTTTTATTAACCAAATTAGCCAAGCGGCTGTAATAACAGGTGATTTCACCATGTGTCAGCCACTGATAAATCTAAAAAGAGAAGCAATATGTATTGGACACTTGAATTAGCCATCTCATTAGAGGATGCTCCCTGGCCTGCTACAAAGGAAGAGCTTATCGACTATGCGATGCGCTCAGGAGCACCGATGGAAGTAATCGAAAACCTGAACGAGATTGATGACGAGGGAGATGTTTACGAATCAATTGAGGAAATCTGGCCCGACTACCCGTCAAAAGAAGATTTCTTCTTCGACGAGGAAGAGTATTAGGGACCATATCAAAAGTAACATCAAAAATCACGAGGGCATGTCATTGACATGTCCTCGTTTGTTGTACATATTTGTGCTCACTTTTTCGACAAATAACGAATATAGGTATAAATTACCTGCCATTTCTTATGCAAATTCGAAATTCAACTCCACAATTACATAAAAAAATAGACACATAAAAGAGACTCCCCGTGGGGCGTCTCTACTGAAACCGCAGCATGCACGTCACCCAGCACCTTTCTCATCCCCGCAACCTTCTGTGCCCCACAGTAGAGACTCCCCGTGGGGCGTCTCCCCTGAAACCGCAGCATGCACATCAGCAATGTGGGTAGCAATTGTTATTTCGGCAACACCTCCCTGACCTGCTGCAGCAACTGTTCGGACGGCTCTGCGGAAAGCTGTGTGGGAACGAGATACCAGTTGACAGTCCATTTAAGCGACTCGCCCGGCTGCAGAAGCGTGTAAGCTCCTTGGCTCTCCAGCTCGATGTAGGTCTTGCCGCGGTTCACATACACCTGCACTTCCGCCTCCTCTGGCGCAGGCTGTGAAAGATCAAGGTCCTCAAACTGCTTGATGAGCAGCAGCCCGTTGTTGGCATAAGCGAGCCAGCCCTTGCCGTCGGCATTTACCTTTCGGTTCTGTTGCGCTGCGTCGGCATGATACCAGGCAACACCATGAGCATCCTTAAACTGCATAAGACCGGCGGGCCAGACACTTTCTGCTGGAGCGTCGAAGAATATCACACCATCGTTCACCACCCGGGTAATCTCCCAAGGTGCCACCTTACGAGCCTCCTGACCCTCGTTGATTATGGAATAGGTAACTACAAACGACTTGCTTGCCTCATCAGCACTGAACTCCTTGCGGATACGGTACTTCAACCGCTCCGACACCTGGCTCTTCACAACGAGCTTACCTTCAGCCTGCTCCACCTCGTATGGCTTCTTGTCGTACTCCTGCACCGGTGGCCAGTTCCATTCTTTCTGCGGACTGGTCCAAAACGTACTGCCGAATGTCTCCGGCCATGTGGATTGTGAGATAACCTCCTTGCCGTCACAGGTGAAGGATAGAATTTTCGCTCCCGCTCCTGCATCCACGGTCATACACAAATTGCCGACAGTGAGTTGATATTTCGATGTCCCATCCAGTTGGGAAACAGTTTGTGCAGCCGCCGGAAGCACAACCGACAGCATAACGACTATCAATAATGCTATTTTCTTCATAATAAAAATGTTTAGTCTGTAGCATTTGCAAATTTACGCATTTTCCTCCGTATCCGTTTCATTTTATCCAGTTTTTTTGCGGTTATTTCACTCAAAAGTTCATGGATTTGCTGATTATACAACCATTCGCCACTTTTTTATCCCGAAAAGCCATTTTTATAGATAAAGAATTGGGTAATCCGGCAAAACTCGATACCTTTGTAAAAAAAACAGAATAACATGGCAAAAATAGTGAAACTCCATCCCGAGAACCAGTCGGCCGACGATTCTAAGAAAAAAATTATAGACTGCTTCAACAACGATAATTTCACACCAGAAATCCACCGGCAATTGGAAGAACTGGGAATCACAAAACCCGAAGAGCTGTTCACGATGATGAAGGTGTTTGGCATCGACGAGAAAAAAGTGTTTGAACTCGCCAATTCGGGCAGGGATATAGACGACGTGGATTACAGTGATGTCCAATTCGATGAGGATGACCCCGGCGGTGACTTATTCCGCAACTGGACGGTAAGCCTGGAAGAAGATGAAGATGAAGACGAGGATGACAATGAGGACGATGAGGAATTCGCGGACCAAAGCTTATGGGGCGGTGTTCCGAAAGGACTGTTTCTAGACACCTCCGAGGTAAAAGAGCTGCATATTCGCATCAAACTGAACAATGCGCCGGTGAAGATTTGGCGTGAGCTGAAAGTGCCCTCAAACATGTCGTTGGAGCTGCTTGCAAAAGTGCTGATCATGGCCATGGGATGGGGGGACTGCCATCTCCACCAATTTGCCCAGTACAAAGGCAAAGGTTATATATATTTTAAATCGACACAAGATATAAAGGAAGAGAAAACTTTATTCTCGGCCTTCTTTACCCGCTCCTACAACGCCGATGAGACCCCCATTGGTGCAGTGCTGTCAGAAAAAGGAAAGCGAATCCGCTTTGAATATGACTTCGGCGACAGCTGGGAACACGACGTGTGGGTGAAGGGAATCCGGGAATATGCTCCTGACGAGACACCGGAGGTGATTCTCGTGAAAGGTCAAGGTCAGTGTCCTCCAGAAGACTGCGGCGGGGTGTGGGGCTACAACGAACTGCTTGAAATATGTACACATAAAAGAAAGACGCAGGAAGAGAAAGAGCAGCTGGAATGGTATGGCATTGACCCGAAACACTACGCACCCGATTATTTCGATGCGGAGGAGTTTGCCGCTGATATTGCACTTTTCATGAAGGAGGTAGAAGCAGAAATGAAGCGAAGAAAAGAATCTGACCCAATAAAAAAATGACCTGAGAATCATTTCACCAGACGCATCCGTCTCCACAGCGGAGATGGCACCAGACGCCAGAAAAACACAAGCAAGCGATAGCGCCAGTCGATGGTGACAACCGCCTGCTTGCGTTTCAACGCGCGGAAGATGGCCCGCGCCACTTTCTCTGCCTTCATCTTCATGGGATAACGGAAATCGCCGTCGAGCAGTGCGGTATCCACGAAGCCGGGACGGATGTCGGTGACGGCGATGCCAAGCCTGCGGCTGTGCGACAGCTGGGCGAGTGCCTCAAGATATTTGTTCTGAAAGGCTTTCGTAGCTGAATACGACGGAGCAGGCCCTATTCCCCGAGTGCCGGCGATGCTGCTGACAGCTCCTATCTGACCACCGCCACGGCTGGCGAAGTAATTGAACGCAGAGTCAATCATCGAGGTGAACCCCAACACGTTGGTCAGCACTGTGCGGTTCTCAATATCCGGGTCAAGGCCTGTGTTCTGGTGTCCCATTCCAGCCACATGGAAATAAATGTCCATACCGCCCAACTTGCCTATCAGCTGCTCCAGCGGTTTAACACAATCCGCATCTGTCACATCTATCTGCTGACACACCACCCGACCGGGAAACTCATCCGCCAGCTCTTTCAGCCGATTCTCACGGCGGGCTGCCACACCCACCATGCAGCCTGCTTTCAAAAAGAGCCTCGCAACCTCCCTGCCAATGCCAGATGATGCACCGACAATTACTACTCGTTTGTCTTTCATTCGATTAACGTTTTGATTCAATCTTAAAAGTTTTGTTTTCGTCTGAGTCAATATGCGATTTTCGCTCAAATGTTTGCACATTTCGTGAAATATCTCTAAATTTGTACGAAAAGTAGCATTTGAGTATCAATTGTGACACTTGTCGCACTAATCACATACAAATTTACAAAAAAAATCTCAATTCCTGTTTTTTCACGAAATAATTAGAGTCTTTTTCTCTTTTACCTTCCCCCAAGGGACGGTAAGCTAAAACAACTTATCATTATGAGACGATTTGCATTTTTATTTGCGGCATTGTTTTGTGTGTCTGCACTTTTTGCTCAGCAGAACAGTATGAAAGTAGTGGTCAGCAACGACGGCACACTTGTCGGCCGTTATGTACGTCAGACTGCCACAACCTACATAGCAAATCCCGTTGACTGGGAAGAGGAGGTTCCCAAGAAAGGGTATCGTGTGGAAATATGGACGCCAGAAAAAGGCAAGGGCCATGTTGGCAGACGCGGTGATGTGAATGGTAACATCAACGTACGTAAGGGTCCCTCAGTCAAAACACCTGTAATCACCCAGATCACGGAGGCCGACGGCGAGAAAGACTATCCCGACTGCTTTTTCGACTGCCTTGGAAAAGTGAAGGGATGGTATAAAATCCGTATCAAGGGAAAAGTGGGATACGTGCGCCAGGACTTGGTGGACTGGGCTGCCTACTATGTTGATTAAGCAGAGAAACATGCTGGATGACTATCCATTTGATGAATCACTGACTGCCTTTCATAGATGCTAAAAAATCAAAAATGAGCCGAACAACTGCAACAATTACGTTTTTTCTACGTATATACTATTAAAAAAGCTAAATAGTAATTCTTTGTAGAAAAAAGCATGAGGAAGTTTATCATCTCATTTTTGTTTGTCGCAGTGGCAACGGCCATACACGGACAAGTGAAATCCGGTCTTAACCTCTGTCTGAGGGATGAAGAGACGGGCGACTGGCTCATTGGCCTGTTCGACGATTTTGCCGTATATAACTGTGAATGCTGGGACTATCAGAAGGCTGACCCTGAGAACGGCGAGTTTGTGCTCGTCAACGGATGTGAGCTGCTGCCGTTGCGGCTGACAGACCGTACCCTCCAAATCAGCAAACAGCAGCACCGCATTTCCAAGCTGACAGACAAGACTCTGCCCGACTATCCCACGAAAGACGGGAGCGACTTCGTGGACAACGGATTTAAAGGCGGAAAAGCCACACTATGCGGATGTCTCATCAATGTACCGCCCAGACAAGAAGAGAAGTTGAAACTCCGGGTGAGCAACCCCTTGCAGACGGTGTTCGACGATGAGCAGCCAGTTATTACCGACAGCCTCGGTCGTTTCCGGTTCGACATCAGCCTGACCAATACAGGAATCGTGAACCTGCTTTGGACAGAACTGATTCTCACACCCGGACACACCTATTTCATCTTCATGGACGGAGCTACAGGACAGACGTTCGTCATGGGAAAGGACGCACGGCTCAACAACGAGATGATTGCCCACGGAATGCCCAGGACAAAGATTCAAATCCACGAATTTTCCGAAAAAACCGATGCGGAGTTGCTTGCGGCTGTGGAGAACGACCTTCAAAAAGCACAGGAGCAATGGGACAGAACCGAACAGGAGTCACCCAACCTGTCGAAACGTTATAGGCAGCTGTGCCGGTGGATATGGAAGATGGGAGCTGCCTTTCAGCTGGTGCAACGACGTTATGAGAGCAGAGATGTTCGCCAGTGCAAAGACGGAAAGCTGTGGAAATGGATCCACGACAACGTGATAACAGACCTGCCCCGACCTTACACTCTTCAGCAAAACAATCTGGCATATGTCATTGACAACTACACTGCGGAACTTTTAGAACCACGGAAAACCAACTATTCCACCGAATTCATTGAGGCGGCAATTGACATCGCAGAAGAGAAAAAAGACCAATTTGATGAGGCTTACATGGACAGCCTACACCTGTTGCGGCAGGAAATGACTGATTTCATTTTGAAAGCAGAACAGGAAACACCAGAACCGGAGATGGAAAACCATCCGTTCCACGACCTGATCAGTAAGATGACCGGGAAAGGCTCTCTGCTACTGGGGATTCTCAGCTCAACGGAGCCACAGGAGCAGGTGCTGCTGAAAAACATTGGAAGAACCGACCAGCTGGACCTGACGGATGAGCTGAAAGACCTGTCAAAAGCTGTCGCCATCTATTCGCAGTTAGAGCAGGCTCACGTACCCTTAACCGACCTGCTCCGGAAGGCATTGACTGAAAACGTGAGGTCACCGTTCTACAAGCAGCTGATTCTGCAGAGAAGCGATGATTTAGAGGCACTGGCAGCCAACATCGGACAAGGGGGCGGTAGTCTGATGCCGAACGAGATGATAGAAGGTCTGACCGACGGCAAGGAGATTCTTGGCAAGATTCTGGCCCCCTACCGCGGAAGAGTGGTCTATCTTGATATATGGGGCACGTGGTGTGTACCATGCAAGTCCAACCTGAAACGACTGACAAAACCCATGCACCAGGCTCTCGCCGGCCTGCCTGTCACTTACCTCTATCTCTGCAACAACTCATCCGACAAGGCTTGGCGAAGCGTCATCAGCGAATATGAGCTGACGGGCAGCAACAGCATCCACTACAATCTTCCCACCAATCAGGAAGCGGCAGTAGAAAAATATTTAGGTGTCAGCCACTACCCCACTTACATCCTTTTCGACACAGAAGGCAATCCGCTGCCCGACGAGGTCAAACCCTACGACTTGAATGTGCTGCGTCAGCACATCGAGCAACTGTTAAAATAACAAGATAGTGCACCAATGTGTCCAAAAATGTGTAACTTTGCATAATAATTTCTATATTTTCAAAAATTGAATCTTTCAACCAAAACAAAATCAACAAAATCAGCAAAAATGAAAAAATCTATCTTTTGGATGTTTGCCGCCATCATGCTTGTAGGCGGTTTAGCTGTCACAACCTCATGCGCCGACAAAGAGGACGGCGAGAAAAACAGTGATTATGTGCTAAGAAATTCCATCAACGGCACAGGATGGTCTATCTCCTCTGTGAAGCAGGAAGACGGCACATGGACAGAGGATTCTCCCCTCTGCTTTAATATCAAATTCAGCGCAAGCAACAAAAATTTCAAATGTGCTAAATTCTTCTATGATGAAAATGGAACTGCTGATGAATCCACACGCGAAGAGTACAAATACAGCGATGGCACAGCATACACCATCAAAAATGCAGTTGTAGAGGCCACTGTGAAAGAATACAAATTCTTCAGGATGGAGATTATCGGTTCTGTCGAAAGCGAACTCCACTGCAAAGTGTTCTTCTACAAAGACAACAAAACCGTAGAATTGAGAATGGTCCGGGCTATCGTATAAAATATAAACATAGCAAACCCATAAAGAGCGTGTGTCATTCCGGCACACGCTCTTTGCGTAATACCCCAAAGCATTACAATGGAAGTGTTTTGTTGCTATAAAGGTGTCCCCATAACGAATAGTCATTGATAATGCAGAAAAACAACTGCGATACAAAGACTATAACCGCCCTGCTTCGTAAATGAAGTGCAAATGTGGTGTAATATATTTCGACATTAAACACAAATAAAGAACCCAAACAACTGGATTTCAGTTATTTGGGTTTTTCGTGGTGGTGCCACCAGGATTCGAACCGGGGACACACGGATTTTCAGTCCGATGCTCTACCTACTGAGCTATGGCACCATCTTTTTATGTTGTGCAATCCGTTTTTTTTCGTTTGCGGGTGCAAAGTTAGGTATTTTTTTTAAACTGACAAAATTTTTCACGAAAAAAGATTGTCATGACAATATTTTTTTGTAACTTTGCAGTCGAATTTGAAAAAAGACCTGAAAATTCACGGGAAGTAGCGCAGTTGGTAGCGCACTACGTTCGGGACGTAGGGGTCGGGCGTTCGAGTCGCCTCTTCCCGACTTTTTCAAAAAAATTTTCAAATTTTTCGGGAAGTAGCGCAGTTGGTTAGCGCACCTCGTTAGGGACGAGGAGGTCGGGCGTTCGAGTCGCCTCTTCCCGACTAAAAAAGAGCTATTGCGGCTCTTTTTTTGTTTATTGAGGAACGAGGAGGTCTGAGCCAGAGAAAATATTTTTACTTTATAATAATTCTACTTTATTTTTTCGGGATTATATAATTTTTTGTATATTTGCGCACAGTAAATATAACGAAAGTCATGAAAATATTCAGCATCCTTTTAGCCACATTGTTTCCTCTTGCCGTTGCCGCACAAAACAATGAGGACGGCAGCCAGATCCCGTTCGCCAGGCAAATCGCAACACCGGCAGACAACATACGCCTATCACGCCGCCCGGCACCCGGGCAGCGTTTGTTCCGTAACGCCACGATAGAAAAGAAAATTCAGGAGGTGAAGGAACAGCTGAAAAACGCCCCTTATCTCGCTTGGATGTTTGAGAACTGCTTCCCGAACACCCTCGACACCACTGTCCACTACACCGACAAAGACGGCACTGACGACACCTTTATATATACAGGCGACATCCACGCCATGTGGCTCCGCGACTCCGGGGCACAGGTGTGGCCCTACGTACAGTTCGCGAAAGAAGACGAGGAGATTCGCAAAATGATTCGCGGAACGATTCTCCGGCAGTTCCGCCTCATCTGCATCGACCCCTACGCCAACGCGTTCAACATGGGACCGACAGGAAGCGAATGGGCAAGCGACCTGACCGACATGAACCCCTACCTGCATGAGCGGAAATATGAAATCGACTCGCTATGCTACCCCCTAAGGCTCGCCTACCAATATTGGCTCGTGACAGGCGACGACAGCATCTTCGGAGAATTATGGAAGGAAGCCGTCGGAAAGATTCTGCGGACTTTCAGAGAGCAGCAGCGAAAGGAAGGTCCGGGACCCTACCGCTTCCAACGGCGCACCAGCGCACAGTACGACACCATGAGCCATAACGGATACGGCAACCCAGTACGGCCCTGCGGACTGATCGCATCCGCTTTCCGGCCAAGCGACGACGCTACAGTACTGCTCTTCCTCGTTCCTTCCAACTTCATGGCAGTGTCAAATCTCAGGAAAGCTGCCGAGATTCTAAAAAAAGTGAACAACGACACAGCACTCGCAAACGAATGTACAGCGCTGGCAAACGAGGTGGAAACCGCGCTCCGTCAATACGCCATACACCATCACCCCACCTTCGGCGACATCTATGCCTACGAGGTGGACGGTTTCGGCAACCAGCTCCTGATGGACGACGCCAACGTGCCGTCACTCCTGGCGATGGCTTACCTCGGGGATGTACCGCTCAGCGACCCAGTCTATCAGAACACAAGGCGCTTTGTATGGAGCGACAGCAACCCCTACTTCTTCCATGGGAATGCCGGAGAGGGAATAGGAGGACCCCACGTGGGCTACGACATGGTTTGGCCCATGTCGATTATGATGCGGGCATTCACATCAACCGACGACGAAGAGATACGCCAATGCCTGCAGACGCTGGTTGACACCGACGCTGGAACGGGATTCATCCACGAGGCGTTCAACAAGGACGACGCAAGCCGATACACACGCCCCTGGTTCGCATGGCAGAACACGCTGTTCGGAGAGCTTATCCTCAAACTGCTCTCCGACGGAAAAGCCGACCTGCTCAATTCCATCCAGAAACAAAAACAACCTTGATACCTGTTTATTTCAAAAAGGTCGCTTCGACCAGAATGCCTGAAAATAATTTGAATTATATTTTTAAGCATTCTGATCGAAGCGACCAATTTGTTGAGCATTAGTCAAATATCTACGCAAACTCTGTGGTTATTGTCAAAAACCACAAAACTTTCGTCCGTCTTTAAATCTAATCTTCTAAAAACTAAAAACCAAAAACTAAACTACAACCGTCCAGCTCTGTGCCGGTTATAAATCGCCATCACCTCACGGTATGCACGTTGCCCGACATTCGGGTTTCTAAGAGCCACCAGACCTGCGCCCCATAATCTGACAGCAAGGTTCATGTCGCGATGAGGATTATAACGTCCCTGGATCGTGTTGAACATCTCAATAGACTTCTCACGACTGGCACGGTCGGCATTTGTGAATTTACGGTAACCTGCAATCTTGTTGCATTCATTCACCAAAACGGGAGAAATCTGAAGAATGCCAAGATACTGGCCGTTTCTTGCATTCGCATTCTGCTTGCTCTCATGCTGAGCAATCGACCAAATCAGGTCGTTCCATTCGGAATCACTCGCTTTTTGTGCCTGCATATTCACACAAAAACAAAAAAAGACGGAGATCATCCACAATAATCTCTTTCTCATAAATTCATTCTTTATGAAACCCCATTTTTCCGTCACGGACCTGGGATTTCTGTTAACATTCATTCAATTCAAATGCAAAGTTACGCATTTTTTCCCTAATAATCAGCATGTTTAAACATTTTTTCACATCTCCGCAAAAATATCCACAAACCACAGTAGAAAAATATTCTGCAATCAATGCCAAAATAAAAGGCAAAACAGAACAGAACAACATAAACAAACAATATCATAGAATGGTTTTCTTAGTTTAAGTTTATTCCTTGGAGGATATTTCTAAAGTTCGTAACTTTGCACTCGATTTCAAAAACAAAGGTAAAAAATGAATAGACTGATAATCAACTATCGTCCCTTTTAACTTCCAATTCCGAAAGGACTTTAACTCCATCCGAAGGATTATCTCCCAAATGAAATTTTAACTCAAAAAAAACATAAATATGGCAAACAAGAATTTACATTTCGAGACGCTCCAGCTTCATGTTGGACAAGAGAACCCAGACCCCGCAACCGACTCACGGGCAGTACCAATTTATCAGACCGCATCCTACGTGTTCCGCAACTCACAGCATGCAGCCGACCGCTTCGGGCTGCGTGACGCCGGCAACATCTACGGACGACTGACCAACACCACACAGAGCGTGCTTGAAGAGCGCGTGGCAGCACTCGAGGGAGGTGTGGCTGGTTTGGCTGTGGCAAGCGGAGCGGCTGCCATCACCTACGCCCTGCAGAACATCGCTGTTGCGGGCGACCATATCGTGGCAGCCGACGACCTCTACGGAGGCTCTTTCAACCTCATCACCCACACGCTCGCAAATCAGGGGGTGAGCAACACCATCGTGAAGGTGAACGACCTCGTAACACTGGAAGCAGCCATTCAGCCCAACACCAAGGCGGTGTTCGTGGAGACGTTCGGAAACCCGAACTCGGGCGTGACGAATATCGAGGCTGTGGCAGCTGTGGCTCACAAGCACAACATTCCGCTCATCGTGGACAACACGTTCGGCACACCCTACGTCATCCGTCCGATTGAGCACGGAGCAGACATCGTTGTTCATTCAGCCACCAAATTCTTAGGCGGACACGGCACATCACTCGGAGGCATCATCGTGGACGGCGGCACATTCGACTGGAAAGCCAATGCCGACAAGTTCCCCACCCTCGCCAAGCCTGATCCAAGCTATCATGGAGCAGTATTTGCCGATGTGGCAGGACCGGCAGCGTTCGTCACACGCATACGCGCCGTCATCCTCCGCGACACAGGAGCTGCCATCTCACCGTTCAACGCGTTCATTCTCCTGCAGGGTGTGGAAACGCTGAGCCTGAGAATCGAACGCCACGTGGAGAACGCGCTGAAAGTAGTGGAATTCCTTGCTAACCATCCGAAAGTGAAGAAAGTGAACCACCCGTCGCAGCCGTCGCACGAGGACCACGCGCTCTATCAGAGCCTCTACCCCAACGGAGCCGCCTCCATCTTCACATTTGAAATCAACGGCGGACAGGAGGAGACATGGAAATTCATCGACGCGCTGCAGATTTTCTCTCTGCTTGCCAACGTGGGCGACGTGAAGAGCCTCGTCATCCACCCTTACACCACCACACACTCGCAGCTCTCACCCGAAGAGCTTGAACAGCAGCACATCACTCCTTCTACTGTCCGTCTGAGCGTTGGCACCGAGCATATCGACGACATCATCGACGACCTGAAGCAGGCGCTGGACCAGATTTAATTACCACTCGCCACACGAATTTAAGAACAACTATGACAGTAATTACACTTTTTACTATTCACTTTTCACTATTCACTTAATTATTCTTAACTTTGCATAATAATTAGTCGGCAGCTGCCGGAAACACAAAAAATATCTGAAACAAACAAAAATCAATAAGGACATGGGAAAGATTGTTAAAAAACTGACAGACTTGATTGGAGGCACACCGCTGGTGGAACTCAACAAGTTTTCTGAGAGTAAAAAGATTGAGAAACCGATTATCGCCAAGGTGGAATATTTCAACCCGGGCGGAAGCGTGAAAGACCGTATCGCACTGGCGATGATTGAGGACGCCGAGGCGAAAGGCATTCTGAAACCAGGTGCCACCATCATCGAGCCTACCAGTGGCAACACCGGGGTGGGATTGGCACTCGTGGCAGCTGTGAAAGGCTACAAGCTGGTGCTCACCATGCCGGAGACCATGAGCGTGGAACGGCGAAACCTCGTGAAGGCATACGGGGCACAGGTAGTACTTACCTCAGGAAAAGACGGTATGCCCGGAGCCATCAAAGCAGCAGAGGAACTGCGCGACCAGACACCTGGCAGTGTCATCCTCCAGCAGTTTGAGAACCCGGCAAACCCGGCAAAGCACTATGCCACCACAGGAAACGAGATATGGGATGACACAGACGGGAAAATCGACATTTTCGTGGCAGGTGTGGGTACCGGCGGAACAGTGTCTGGTGTTGGCAAGCTGCTAAAGGAGAAGAACCCCGACGTGAAAATCATAGCTGTGGAGCCCTCTGCCTCTCCTGTGCTCAACGGAGGAAAGAGTGGGCCACATAAAATCCAGGGGATTGGGGCTGGATTCGTGCCGAAGACTTACAACTCCGAGGTGATTGACGAGGTGTTTGATGTAGATAACGATGATGCCATTCGCACATCACGCGAACTGGGACAGCAGGAAGGACTGCTTGTGGGAATTTCTGCCGGCGCAGCTGCTTTCGCTGCCGCTGAAGTGGCTAAGCGCCCAGAGAACAAAGGAAAGACCATCGTTGCACTCCTGCCCGACACAGGTGAGCGCTATCTCTCTACCGTCCTCTACGCATTCGAGGAGTATCCGCTTTAAGATAAGCCAAGGACTCAGCACAAAAAACCGCCGTCGTGGATGATTTCACGACGGCGGTTTTAATCTTTCTTCAACGATGAGGATATTATTTCAACCTCACCTTCACATCTGAGATCATATTCCGGTGCGATTGGTCGCTGCCTCCGGCATGAGCTATAAGCGTCTTTTTATTTTTCTTTGCCGGAATCATGAAGTCGTAAGCATAGAGCACTGAACTCTCGTTAAAGAGCGTGGCCTCTAGATAAATCGTGTATTTGCCATTGGGCACCAAATTGCCGTAAGCATCCTTGAAGTCCCACTTATACAACTGGTTGCCACTGCGGGGGGTAGCACCGGTAAAACCATCAAGTACCTGGTCAGACATCAGCTCAGGATTTGCATGCTCCACCCATGTCGGCACACAGGCCGGACGCTTCACATAGCCACGAACAAGCGCCTCGCCATCGCGCATACGGCCCTGAGTAGTAAAAGAGGTAACAAACAGTGTCCTCACCACCTCACCTTTCTCGTTTTCAATCCAGACTGCATACTGATTCGATCCAGGACCATCTTGACGAAGATAGTTGAACGAAAGGGTTATTGCCTTTGGCTTAAACGGATTCGGTATGTTGATGGTATCAATCGGGGAGGTCATGCTTACTAACAGCAAGAACAGAGCCGCAACGAAAAACAGAGTCTTTTTCATATCGTCAATGATTATTTAAGCGCAAAAACGCATATTTTTTTGCAAATTTATGGAAAATTTTCGGATTTTCATACCTTATCTCACAAAAAACCGTTTTTTTTGCATAATTTTGTGCCACTTACCCATTTTAATGACTAATGGACATCGAAAAACCGACATCAGTGTTCAACAACATCATCGACAGAAGCAAAGGACTTTTCGATGACATAAAACGAAATTACGTACCAAGGAAACTGCTGCAAACAGACACTTGCTGCTACTGCGGAAAGAAAATCATCGGACCTTACTTTATTGACCTCTACGGGCAAAAAATCTGTTCAAGCCATCCGAGGCATCTGTGTATCAGCTGTTGTTCATTCTGCAATGAGAAAGCCATCATGATTGCAGAGGGAAAATACCTGTGCAGTAGCTGTCAGAGCTACCACACCACGTTGAAAGACGCGAAACATATCATCAAAATGATACGTGAGCACTACAGACAGACTGGGCTGGGAGAAATCGACCGGTTTCATCTCGAGATGTTAAGCGTGGAGGAAATGAAGCAGCTGAGCCAGCCCATCATATCAGGCGACGTGCTCGGGCTGGCCATGTATAACGGCAGCAGATACGACATCAGGGTGATTCGCAACCTATCACACACTGCCATGGCTGGTATTCTCGCACACGAAATCCTCCATATATGGCAATACCAGCGGAAGCTAAATGCACCACAACGTATCTGCGAAGGATTCTGCGACCTGGGAAGCTATGAGATTTACTCTCAAATCAAAACAAAACATGCTGAGGTGAAAATCGACTTGCTCCAGCAAGACCCCAGTCCAATCTACGGCGACGGCTATCGCATCGTGAAACGCTATTTCGACAAAGCTGGGTGGCAAGGGGTCATCAAGAAGATGGAAGGATATGTTAGTTTGTAGTTTTTAGTTTATAGTTTTTAGTTTATAGTGAGTTTGATTTGTTGATGGAGTGTTTGCGTTTTTTCCACTCCATTTTCGAAGAAAATTAACTCCATCCGAAGGAATTTAACTCCAAATGAAAATAATGACCACAGTTTATCTTTTACGCCACGGAGAGACCGAAGAGAACGTAAAGCATATCCTGCAAGGACACATGCCCGGCACACTCACTGAGAAAGGAAAGGCGCAGGCACGGGCATTGGCTGAGGATGTCCGTAATCTGAATCCAGACAAGGTGGTGTGCAGCGACCTGAAACGTTGCACCGACACCTACGACATCCTTAAAGCCGAAATCCCCACCCTGCCCGAAATCATCACAACAAAACTGCTGCGCGAGCGTGGCTGGGGGGCTGCCACCGGCATGATTGCTGACGGAAAAACACGCATCGAAATACCCAAAGATGCGGAGACCGTGAAGCAAATGAAAGCCAGGGCACAGGTTTTCATCGACTACATAAAATCCACCTACCCCGATCAAAGGATACTCGCCATCACTCACGGACTCTTCTGCCGCGTCATACAATGTGTGCTCCGTGGTGTGGAGATCAGCGACATCACACCCATGAAAAACGCCGAAATCAGGAAAATCTGCCTGTAGGATTGTTTCAGATAAAAAATTCCGAAGGAGTTAATTCCCATTTGAAAAATTTTCTCCTAATCAATATAAATACCCTTTCCTTGTCTGCCCTGCCGACTTGATGATATACACACCCTTCTTAGGTGTCTTGCTGAAATCCACGATTCTGCCGGAGAGGTCATACACAACAGTACCTGCCTCATCAGCATTGACCGACTGGATACCTGTGCCTTCACCCAGCAACGGCACTGGCTGACCTTCTAAGGGAACCACCCAAAGCGTCTCCACCTTAGGCATCTCGCTGGTGGTATAAGGCTTAAGCGAGATTCTGTAAGTGCCGGCCTCTGCTGCCTGATGACCCACTTTCTGATAGCCGGCCTTCCCTTCTGAAGCAGAGAACGAGAGGAAAGCACCCTTCTCACCATCCACATAGATGTTGCACGACTGTCGTTTGTCGGTGGCGTATTTAAACACCAGCTGATAACTGCCGGGCTGCAGGAACGTGATATCCCAGTATTGCTCAGGCTGCGTCTCGTCGTCACCGGCTATGGCCTCACCACCTGCGAGTTTTAAAGCAGGTCCTACGATGACATTCACCGTGTCGGTTGATACGGTCAGATTGTCCGACGAGGAGGCTATGGCATGCACCTTGTTCAGACCGCGTGCAGGCTCCGTCCATTCCACATTATAGGGACGCTCTGTGCTGCTGCCCACCACATTTAGCCCGCTCATCAGCTCTACAAGCTCATCTCGATCACGGATATGCTGCACATTCACAGGAACAGTGATGGTGTTATCACCGTCGAGCACAGTGTCATCCTTGAGGTCCCAGGCAATCGTCATCAGATAAGGCACCTCCGAGTGGCGCAGTCCGAGGAAAGCGTCGAGAGCAATCGACGGTTTGCGGTCTATGATGTTCCAGGCACCCTGGTCACAGTCGTCAGTCATCTCAGGCTCCATGTAGAACAGTCCGGCGGAACCGGCGTCAATCAGCTCTTTTATGAAGTCGCAGAGGAAATGGTTCGACTCCAGCTGCTTGCTGTTGTAATAACCCGTCTCCACAATCATCACCGGCGTGCCGTAGCGCTCCTGGAGCATCTTCACATTCTCCACGGTCTTTGCGATAAGCTCGTCGGGCTGCATCTTTGACACCTTAGGGAAGGCGGACAGTCCTATGACATCCCACTTTGCGCCAGCATCGCGCAAAGCGTCGAAATAGGTGGTGAGCCACTCTGTGTCCTGACCCTGGGCAACGTGGATGACAGTCTGAATATCCGGATTCACGGCCTTCACCGCCTCTGTGGCACGGTTGAGCAACTTCACGCAGCCTTCGATATTCTCCTGAAGCAGACCGTCAGTCCAGAGCAGGCCGTTGTCGAGCTCATGACCTATCTGCACCCATTTCAGCTTGATTCCGATACTGTTGATTCCGTTCACCATCGAGTAGGTGTGCTTATACACGTTCTCTGCCAAAGCGTCGAAGTCGTTGTTTTTCCATGCTGCTGGCTTATACTGGCTGCCTCCGTCGGCGGTGATGTCGCTGTAATGCATATCGAGCATCACATTCATTCCCAGCGACTTGGCTCTTGACACGAGCGAACGGGAATAAGAAGGATTACAAACACCATCGGAAGGGTTCACCAGCACGCTCACCCTCATACTGTTCATGCCCTGCTCCTTCAGGATGGTAAGCACTGATTTCTTCAATCCTTTACGGTTGTAAAACGTACGGCCGCTCTCCTGTTTCGTGAGCAAGCTCACGTCGGCACCGAACGCAAAGGCATCCTCTGCAGCAGCACGGTCGAACACTGTGTCACCCACCGAGATAATAGGACGGAACGGAGCCTCATAGTCTTTCGTGCCGAAGTTCTTTCGCTGGATTTTCCAGTTGGGGAAGAGTGTCTGACCAGACTTCACGAAAATGCTTGCATTCTGGTCATAACCTTTCAGATGCCAGTCCATCCATTTCACGGCCATACGGCCGAAATCTCCACCGCCCTGATTGTAATAGGTGCCACCATGGCCGGCAGTCGGCAAGTCTGCCCACACCACCGGCACTTTCGTGATGCTACCGTAGTCACCTTTTGCGTTGTTGTATGCCACATCGTCCGGGCCGCCTGTCATATAGATAAGTGGACAGTGGAGGCTTTTCAGCGTCTGGGGCGATGCGCCTCCCATCGACATTCCACCCATGCCCGCATTCATGATAAGCAAGGTTTTCACACGCGTGTTGGCGCAGTTGGCGATGGCCTGGGCACCGCCGCATGAATGGCCGGCTATGGCGATGTTATTGAGGTTGATGGCATGGAAATAGTCGGTGCTTGCCAATTTGTACTGACGCTGGAGCCAGTCGATGATGGTGGTCACCTGTGTCTCACTCGAACCGCCGTCCTCACGCTCATCCCCCGTCATCTCGAACGATCCAATCGCCACGACCACATAGCCGTGTGAGGCGATTTCGTTGAGCATCCGCTCATAGCCGGTGGAGGAGTCGGAGCACGCA
>JAEEGF011478288.1_pt1 | contig 17819 bp, 14 predicted proteins | sample 9134171 | NCBI WGS metagenome assembly JAEEGF01 (sample SAMN16246542, study PRJNA631951) | gut metagenome | biome: gut microbiome; feature: rumen; material: AP-attached | host: Bos | place: Iran: Karaj | collected 2018-10 | reverse complement strand
ACTGGAAAGGAAAAATTCAATTTTGCAGATTCAGTAGCATTTGGCCGCGATAGTCTTGCACATGGAAAACCTGATTTTTACATGTATCACAAGCCTCAGAGTAATGAAGTGGGTGCATGGGTAGAAAGCGATACAACCACAGCTGCTGCTGTAACAGTAGATGCTGCTGCCAATTCTTCTTCTACCTTTATGGAATATGCCATTCCTATGACAGAACTTGCAAAGGCAGGAATAGTTATTGGAGATGAAGTTCATGTTGCCGCAATATTCTCTGCTCATTGGGATGCAGGTATTTTTGCATCAGATATTATTCCAGATGCAGTAGCTTCAACCTTAAGTGAAAATCACGGAAGTATTGTACTGAATTTCCAGAATGGATTTTCATACACAGTAAAATAACAAGGGAGAATGAAGAAATGAAAAAAAATAAAATGATTAAATCACTTTTATCTTCGGCAATGTTTGCAAGTGCCTTAATTATGGTTTCCTGTTCAGATATTCCCTCTTATCCGTCTGATTCAGAAACAAGAATTGCAGGTTCAATTTCCTGCACAATAGATGACACAACAGTTGTAATTAATCCTCTTGATTCTTATTTGGAAAGTAGCTTTATAAGGGGATTTGATACATCTGCTGATACAGAACAGTCTGCAAACTATAAAAATACTTCCGGTAACGACTGCGACCTTTATGAAACACTTTATGATTTTGGCGTAAACTGGGTACGCTTAAGAGTCTGGAACAATCCTTATTCAAGCAAAAATCCTTCTGTTCCAGGAAAATCTGATAAAGAAACAGTCGTCGCTCAGGCTGTTCGGGCAAAGGCAGCTGGACACAAAGTTCTGCTGGATTTTCATTATTCAGATTATTGGGCAGACCCAGGAAAACAGTTAATTCCGGAAGCATGGCTTAACTATACAACTTCTGACCAGATGGCACAGGCAGTTAGTGATTATACAACAGAAGTTCTTGAGGCAATGACAGCTGCGAAAGCTGAACCGGACATGATTCAAATTGGAAACGAAATAAGCAGCGGAATGCTGAAGCATAAGGCACTAGATTCCAGCGAAAATGCCACTGCCGCAGCCGATGCTGTCCGTGGTGATTTTTGCAGTACAAACTATTTTAAGTACCTTGCAGCTGGAATAGAAGCTGCCCGTACAGCTTGCCCGGATGCAAAAATCATGCTTCATTTTACAGACATTGAGCGTAATAATCCATTGAATTATCTTGAAAAATTTTCGGATCTTGATTACGACATTGTAGGTCTTTCTTATTATGCGGAGTGGGCTAGTCATGGAACTCTTGCTTCTTTGGGAACAAAAATTGCAGAAATAAAAGAAACTTATAAAAAAGATGTTCTGGTTGCAGAAACTAATGCTCATTACAAATATTCTGAAGAAAATGACGTTCTTTCTGAACAGTACACTGCAAATCTTGTAAATGCAGATGGCACTGTTTATGCGGGTATTCTTACAAATGCAGATGGCGAAATTATCGCTTCTGTACAGAATCAGGCTAATATTGTGCGTGCAATTATCGATGTAACAGTAAAAAATGGCGGAATCGGCGTGTTCGAGTGGGGAGGCGAATACCTGGGGGCATGGAATTCTATGTTTGCGGGTAGCGGAAAGCCACTTGCAAGTCTTGCTGTATTTAATATTCAGTAAAAATATTCAGTAAAAATCAGGAGCGGATATGAAAAAAACAAGGGTACTTCTTGGGTCAATTGTGGCTTTTGCAATTACTTGTATGTGTCTTTCATCCTGCAATTTAAATTCGGCTGCAATAGATAAAACAAGAGATACTCCAGCAGCTGATGACACAGAAGATGATGAATCAGATGATACTGAAGATGATGAAAATACTGGAACTACAGAACTTGTTTCTCAAGATTCAATTACTGTAAATGCAATTTCTGTTTCTCTTGATGAAAACTTTATCCGCGGTTTTGATGCCTCTGAGGTAGATTTTTACGAAACTGAAAAATCTATATCCTGGCGCGATACCGACGGTACAACAAAAGATTTCTTTGCAATTTTAAAAAATCACGGAATAAATACGGTTCGTCTGCGCATCTGGAATGACCCTACGCAGTTTTCTTCGACTGTTAATACAGGCATGAACGATTTAGACCGTACAATCAGTATGGCAAAGCGTGTAAAAGAAGCCGGACTTGATTTAATGCTGGATTTTCATTATTCCGACACCTGGGCAGACCCGGGACGGCAGATTGTTCCTGCTGCATGGAAAGAGTTGGAAAGTGCATCAGATGTTGCTTCTGCATTGAGTGATTACACTAGCAGCGTGCTTGAAGTAATGAAAACTCAGACTGGAATTACTCCAAAATATGTGCAGGTTGGAAACGAAATCAATTCTGGCATGCTGCTTGCAACGGGCGGAACAAGCACAAGCGATAACACTGCAACCGGTACTTTTGCATACGCGGGCGGGTGTGCAGCTCCTGCAACAAATCTTGTTTCGTATCTGAGTGCTGGTGCAGATGCGGTTCACAATTTTGACAGCAGCATAAAGGTTGTAATTCATCTGGCGTCTACTGGTAGTGATTTATCATGGTTCTTTAACCGTATCAGCAGTGTGAATTACGATATAATCGGAATTTCTTATTATCCTTGGGAAAGTGGACATGGAACAATCTCTGATTTGAAAAACAATATTTCTACTTTGAAAGATACTTTTTCTAAAGACGTTATGGTTGTGGAGTGTTCTTCTCATTGGAAAGATGAAAGTTCAAAATCTGCGCAGAATTATACATATCAGCACATGATTGATCCTTCTACTGCTTCTGTTTATTCAGATTTGGAAACAGCAATCAGCGGTTCTACATCTTATATAAAGGGAAGTGTCCAGAATCAGGCAAATGTAATTCGTCATATTATCGAAGAAACTGCCGCTTCTGGTGGAATTGGAGTTTTTGCCTGGGGTGGCGATTTATACGGTAACTACAAATGGGGAATGTTCGACTCTTCTGCGGTGGCCTTGTCCAGTCTGGATGTTTTTAATGTTACAGGCACAAATTCTGAAGATACTGACAGCCTGGAATTTCCTTATGAGGAAGATGTAACAGGAACCGGTGCTAATGCGCTGCTCTTACAGGCAGATGCCTTTAGTTCTATATCGGGCGGTACTGTTACAGTCACTTTTGTCTGGAAATCTTCAGTTGATAGTGCTGGCAGCGGTGGTCCTAGTTGTGGGGCAGGTTCTTCGTGGCCTGTAGTTAATTGGGCCGATAGTGTTGGTACGGCAACTTTTAGCGGTGAGTCCTTGAGCGCGTTAAAAGAAAACGGACTTACAGTATGGATTCCTGATGGAGTGACTTATACAATTACCGTTTCTTATAGTTCATAAAAAATAAAAATTTATTTGACAGTATGAAAAATTCTGTGTTATTATTAAAATGTAATCAACACGTGTAAATTACACAATTTGATTGCAATTTTTTTGGAGCTGAATCAACACGTGTAAACAAGAAATTAATAACGTTATTTATTAGGAGGAAAAAATGAAAAACGTTAAAAAGTTACATTGTGGCTTCGTGGCACTTATGGCCGTGTTTGCCCTGGCTTTTGCTGGTTGTGCGCAATCTGCAGATGATGAAGATCACGCAGCACTTGAAAATCCTACAGATGCTTCTGGGGTAAAAGTTCTAAAAGCTGGTGATAGTGTTACAGTAAACGTAGGTGAAAGTGTTACTGTAAAAGCTGAAGGCAAAACAAAAGCTGAATTTACACAGGCAGGCCTTACAATCACTCATAAAGGTGATGGCGTTTTTGAAATTTCCGCAGCTGCAACAATGTCCGACACAAGCGTAAGTGTAAACTTCAACGACGGTACAGATTCAGATGACGGTATTGATATTAATGTTTATGTTTATGATCCTTACTACAATTTGAAAATCACTCTTGAAGATGCTGTTGCACAAAAGGCAAATAGCATTACTGTTTACGCAGAAGGAAAAGAAGACGGCGAAAGCACTGCAGCTAAATATCAGACTGTAGAAGCAATTTATACTGCAGGTGAAAGTACAGCCATTGCAAAGCTTGAAAAAGAAAAAGCAAATTCTTACGACTGGTTTAATAATATCGATATTACAGTAAAAGATGCTGACGGTAATGAGATTGATGTTGAAACAAACCCTGTATATTTCTGCTACAGTGCAACAAGTGGAGACGGATTCCTTGGCGAAGACGGCATAAAAGTTACAGCCGCTGTTGCTTCAAAAACTTTTACAATCAATTTTGAAGGCTTTACAATTCCTGGCGGTTCTGTAAGTGGTCTTAAGTATTCAACAAAATGGTTTAATTCATCTGCTTCATGGGAAGATGCTACAACTGTAACTCCAACTGTAACTGTTGCTGCTGACGGTACTTCTGCCAGCTTTGAGGTTGAGCAGACAGATGAATTCTATATTGACTGGACAATGCCTCTTGTAAAAGATTCTGAAGGAAATACAATTTCTATTTCTGCAGGAAATACAGAAGCAAACAAATGGTACAGCTATAGTGGTGATGTATGGTCTAATACTCTTACACATGTAAGCGGTGAGTATGTAAATATTTGCAATGCTCAGGCATGGAGTAATTCTGACTCTGGTTCAGGAGATGTATTTATTTCTGTTCTTGATGCCTCTGCTTTTACTTCTTTGAACATTTCCACACTGAGAGTTCGTATTACTATTTCAACAGGTTCCTGGGCTAATGCTTCGAGTGCAGATGCGTGGGCTAATGAAACTTATGCAGAAACTACATGGAGTGCTGATGCAAATGCTCATGAAGTTATTATTACAAGTGAAGACTTCATATCAGCCCTTTCTACAAACGGCCTTTATGTTGCAACTTCTGCTGGAAGTGCAGGAACTGTAACTGTAGATTACATTGCAAAGTAATCATGCTTCTCTGGCCGCCTCTGGCGGCCTGAAGGGCAGATAAAGTTAGGAAGAAAAAAAAACAATTTTTTTTATAAAAATATCAACGCGTGTAAATAAATTGTTGATTTATGTTGTATAATATCTCCAAGGTTTTAAAAATCAGGAGATAGAAAAATGGAAAAAGAGATGAGAGCTTTAGAATCCAGAAAAAAGACTGTTACTCAAAATGATGTTGCTAAAGCAGCCGGCGTTACAAGAAGTATGGTAAGTTATGTAATCAGTGGAACTTCTGAACGTTCTGTTGCTCCAGAAACAAGAGAAAGAATTCTAAAAGTAATAGAAGAACTTGGTTACCGGCCAAATAAGGCTGCACAGGCCCTGCAGTTAGGAGATGTTGCTTTTGCATCAAAAAATATTGGCATAGTTTTACCAAATTCAGATATATTTCTTCGTCCTTTTTATACAGAAATACTCGAAGGTATTTTTACAGCGGCCCACGAAAATAATTACAACATAAAGTTTATTAGATTTTTTGATGAATTAAATGATCCTGTTTTATTCAATGAACTTATTCATCCTGAATCAATCGGGTCTTTAATTCTTCTTGCTGTGGACCAGGCAATTAAAACTGACCATGATAATAAAATTCTTGAAAAAATCAGTCAGCTTATAAAAAAGATTGTTCTGGTTGAATGGAAAAAAGACGGATTTACAAGTGTTTTGTTTGACCGTCAGGAAGCCAGTAAAAAGGTAACCGAATATTTAATCCATGAAGGCTATACAGAGATTGCATATATTGGTGAGCATGATGAACGTGTTTTTGGTGTTCAGCAGGCTTTACTGCAGCATAATCTGAATGCCGTTCAGAAGTATTTTTATCTTGCAGAAGGTTTTGATATGCGTACCGGTTACGAAGGTATGAAATCAATTTCTGATAAAAATAACGGAAAATTTCCTTCTGCCATTGTATGTGGTTCCGATGAAGTTGCGGTTGGTGCCATGTGTTTCCTTAATGAAAAAGGGATAAAAATACCTTCAGAGGTAGCAATAATCAGTATTGATAATATTGAGCTTGCTGCCTATACAAATCCGCCATTAACAACCTTAAATGTCCAGAAAAAATCTATGGGCTATAAGGCTGTAGAAATGATTATAAATGGTTCAGTAGGTCAGGGCGGGGATGCTTTGTGTATTAATCTGCCTACAGAAATTATAAAGAGAAAATCATCATAGTTTTATGTTCATCAGGAGGTAATAAAATGAACAGAAAAATTTTAGCTGCTGTACTTGCAGGTGCAGTTATGTTGTCTTTTTCATGCAGCAAAAAAACTGAAAGTGGAAAAGTCGTCCTTACAGTCTGGGAATCTACAAATGGTCCTGATGAATTTATTAAACAGGCAGGCGAGGCTTATACAAAGAGTCATCCAAATGTAGAAATTAAATATGTAAATGTAGAACTTGGTGATGCTGTTACTCAGATTGCCCTTGATGGTCCTGCCGGAGTAGGTCCTGATTTATTTGCCGCTCCTCATGACAGACTTGGTTCTTTAGTAACTGGAGGACACGTTTTACCTACAGCAAATGCTGACACAATCAAAAATGAAGTTCTTTCTTCTTGTGCAAAAGCTTTAACTTACGACGGAAAAATGTATGGTTATCCTGTATCTGCTGAAACTTATGCACTTTTTTACAATAAAGATTTAATTTCAGAAGAGGAACTTCCTAAAACCTGGGAAGAACTTGCTGACTGGTCAAAAGCCTTTAATGCAAAAAATCCAGGAAAATACGGTTTTGTAATGGATGTTGGAAGTTCTTATTACACAATTGTATTTACAACTGCAGAAGGAAACAGACTTTTTGGACCTGATGGTACAGATACAAATAATACAAACATTAACTCAGCTGCTTCTATCAAAGGAATGAAATTCTATCAGTCATTGCGTTCAGCCCTGGATGTTCCTGCCGCAGACCTTGATACATCAACAGCTGATGCCGCTTTCCAGGCTGGAACTGCAGCAATGCATATTACCGGCTTATGGAATGTTGTTCCTTTTGAAAATGCCGGCATTGATTTCGGTGTAACAACACTTCCTGCATTACCAGGAGATTCAAATCCTTGTGCATCATTCTCTGGTACCCGTGCAATGTTTGTTTCTGCTTATACAGATCATCCTGCCGAAGCAAATGATTTTGCAGCCTTCCTTCTTTCTGAAGAAATGCAGAAATTAAGATTCGACCTTACAGGTACTGTTCCATCTATTAATGTAGAAGTATCTTCTCCTTACTTAGGCGGCTTTATGGCTCAGCTTAATTATGCTTTCCCAATGCCATCTATTCCTGAAATGGGTATGTACTGGGAAGCTATGAATAATGCTTCTAAAAATATCTGGGATGGTGCAGATGTAAAAGCTGAACTTGATGCCTGCAACGCTGCTATTCTTGGAAAATAAATTGTAAATTTTTAAGGGGCAGTTATAAAACTGTCCCTGACTCTTGAACTTAAAAAAGGAGTTTTGTATGAAAACACTTCCTGCAGATAAAAGTGCAGTTAAAAAAATACATATAACGGCCTCGTGTTTTATGGGCCTTTCTCATATTCTTTATCTGCATGACTTTGTAAAAGGTATTTTCTTTGCCTTATGCGAAGTTATTTTCCTTGCTTTTTCGCCTGCAATTGTAAAAAAAATAATTAATATGGTAACTTTAGGTTCACCACATCCGGAGCTTCCAATCAAACAGCGTGATAATTCAATTTTTATGCTGATTGATGGTATTCTTATTCTTGCTCTGCTTGTTATCTTTATTATTGTTTATGTACTTTCCGTAAAAAGTGCAAAAAAAGAGTATCTTGATTATTGCCGTAAAGGCACTTTTGGTACTCAAAAAGAACATTTGAATACAGCACTTGGTAAATCATTTCCAATTTTTGGACTAGCACCAGGTTTTATTATAGTAATCATATTTGTTGTAGTTCCCCTTATTTTTTCTGTTTGTGTAGCATTTACAAATTACTCAGATCCAAGCCATATTCCTCCTAACAACACTGTAGACTGGGTAGGTTTTCAGAATTTTAAGGAACTTATGGGAGGGCAGAGAAGCTGGTCTCAGGGCTTTATAAGAGTTGCAGTGTGGACCTTAATCTGGGCTGTTTTATCTACCTTTACCTGTTATTTCGGTGGCCTTATTGTAGCCGTACAGCTTAGAGAAATAAACGTAAAACTTGCTTCTTTTTTCCGTTTTATTTTTATTCTTCCTTATGCAGTTCCATCTGTTGTAACCATGCTGGTATGGAAAAATCTTTTAAACGGAAGTTTTGGAATTATTAACCGGACTTTAATGACCCTGGGTTTTATACAAAATCCTATTCCCTGGCTTTCTGATCCTCTTCTGGCACAGGTAGTCTGTGTTTTAATTAATCTCTGGGCTGGATTCGGTTATTTTATGCTTTTGACAATGGGAACAATGACCGCAATTCCTCAGGATATGTATGAGGCTGCAAAAATTGATGGAGCCGGAAAGCTTCAGATTTTAAATAAAATCACCCTGCCTCTGGTACTTTACCAGACAATGCCTTTAATCATTATGTCTTTTGCTCATAATGTTAATAATTTTGGTGCCATCTACTTCCTTACAGGAGGGGCTCCTACTGTTGCAGATTCTACTACAACTCTGGCCGGCAGCACAGATATTCTTGTTACCTGGATTTATAAACTTACAATTACCCTTATGAAATACAATTATGCATCTGTAATTGCGGTAATGATTTTTATAGTTCTTGCGCCTTTTGCAATCTTCCAGTTCAGACAGACTAAAGCATACAAGGAGGGGGAAGTATGAAACATACAAGTCTTTCAGAAAAATTAAATGTTTATGTAATTTATATCTTATTTATAATTATATCCTTTTTTGTAATATATCCTCTGGTTTATGTAGTAAGTGCAGCCTTCAGCCCGGGAAACTCTATTGCATCTTTAAACATCATGCCTTTTGCAGATGATTTTACAATAAAACATTTTGTACATCTTTTTAAGAATACAAATTACGGCCTCTGGTTTATGAATACCTTAAAAATTGCAGCGGGTACTTCCATATTAACAATCATCACTTCTTCGTTGAGTGCTTATGTTTTTTCCCGCTTCAGCTTTACCTTTAAGAAGTCTATGCTTATGTCTCTTTTGATTCTGCAGATTTTCCCTTCTTTTGTAGGTATGGTTGCAATTTATGTAATACTTTACCGTATAGGCGGCCTTGATACTTTATGGGGCCTGGTTCTGGTTTATACTGCCGGTAATATTCCATATAACACCTGGATGGTAAAAAACTATATGGATACTATCAGTAAGAATCTTGATGAAGCGGCAAGAATTGACGGTGCAGGCCATTTCAGGGTATTTACAACAATTACTCTGCCGGTAGCCCGACCAATTATTACCTTTTTAGGAATCACAAGCTTTACCGCTCCTTGGATGGATTATATCTTCCCAAAAATGGTATTGCGTTCTTTAGACAAACAGACTCTGGCCCTGGGACTTTTCAGCTTTGTCTCTGATAAAAAGAATGAGTTTACAACTTTTTCTGCCGGAGCTTTGATTGTTGCAATTCCTTTTGTAATTTTCTTTTTACTCACACAAAAAACATTAATTACTAGCTTTGGTAGTGCAGGAGTTAAGGAATGAGTTATTCGTTTGACAGTACAAGCATTTTAGAAAATGAAAAAAGAATCTTTCCCGTAATGGGAGAAATTCACTATTCAAGATATCCAAAAGAACTGTGGAAGGAAAGTCTTCTTAAAATGAAGGCCGGTGGAGTTACAATTGCTTCAACCTATGTTATCTGGATTCATCATGAAGAAATAGAAGGTCAGTATGATTTTTCTGGCCAGCGGGATTTACATGCCTTTGTAAAAGAATGCAAAGAATGTGGAATGAAGCTCTGGCTTAGAATTGGGCCCTGGGTTCATGCAGAAGTTCGTAACGGGGGCTTTCCGGACTGGCTTTTAAAAAAAGATTTTCAGGCCCGTACAAATGATGAAAGATATTTTGATTGTGTAGAAATCTGGTATAAAAGAATATTTGAAGAAGTAAAAGATTTTCTTTATTCAGAAGATAAAAAGGATAATCCTATAATCGGCCTTCAGATTGAAAATGAATTTGGTCACTGCGGAGGTCTGTACGACGAAAGCGGCGAAGTTCATATGAAGCGTTTACAGGAAATGGCCATTAATATTGGTTTTAAGGTTCCTTTTTATACTGCTACAGGATGGGGGGGGGCAAGAACCGGCGGCATGCTTCCTGTTATGGGAGGCTACTGTGATGCTCCCTGGGATCAGAGAACCTGTAAAATAGAAGCAAGCGGTAACTATATTTTTACCTACGAAAGAAATGACCACAACATTGGAAGTGATTTTGGACTTGGAGAAGGCATCACTTTTGATTCAAAAGCCTTTCCTTATCTGACAGCAGAACTTGGCGGCGGTTTACAGATGACAAAACACCGCAGAACTATTGCCAGAGCAGGAGATATTGGGGCAGTCTCAATTGTAAAACTTGGCAGTGGAGTAAATCTGCTTGGTTACTATATGTATCACGGAGGAACTAATCCGCAGGGAAAACTTACCAGCCTTGAAGAATCTAAGGCAAGCGGTTCTCTAAACGATTTACCAATTTCTTCTTATGATTTTAACGCCCCTGTAAAAGAATATGGTCAGATTTACGAAACCTTTAATGAATTAAAACTGATTTTTTATTTTGTAAGGGATTTTGGAAGTGAGCTTTGCAGTCTGCCGGCCCTGATTCCGGAGAACAATCCTCTTAAACCTGATAATCTAAAAGATTTACGTTATTCTTACAGAAGCGATGGAAAAAAGGGCTATGTATTCTTTAATAATTACGTCCGTCTTTACCAGACCTGCGACCATAAAAATGTAGAAGTAAAAATGCCAGACGGTAAAGAGTCCTTAATTAAATTAAATGTTCTTTCAAAGGATTATTTCTTTATTCCATTTAATCTTGATTTTAACGGAACAAAAGTAATTAAAACAAACTGCAGTCCTTTATGTAAGCTGGACGACGGTAGCCTTGTCTTTTATTCTAATTTTTCAAATAAAGAGCCATATTTTGAATTAGATAAAGAGCAAAAAGACTGTAACTTCCTCCTTCTTTCAAAAGAAACTGCCCTTAATTGCTGGAAGTCTCTGGATTCCCACCTGATACTTTGTGACAGTCTTATAATTCAGGATAAAGATAAAAGCTCAGCCTTTTTGTATTCAAGAAAAGCTTCCTCTTTTGCAATTTATCCACCTGTAAAGAAAGAAATAGAAGGCTTTAAATACTGCGAAGAAAAAAATATGAATCAGAGCAAAAACTTTAAGCCTTATAATTTTTCTTTTTATCAATCACTGATAGAGCCACCTTCTGTAGACAGATCTTTACTTAAGCAGGAATTAATTGAAGAATCTGACAGGAAAAAAGTTTACAGACTTGATTTATCCCTCATATTTGAGGACTTTAAAAAGAAAAAGGAAGAGAAAAAGGTATCAGATCTATTTGTAAAACTTTTCTACCTTGGAGAATCTGCCTCTTTGTATACAAAAAAAGAAGGAAAAAGGATTTTGCTTGCAGATAATTTATTCAGCAGCCCGGATATTTGCTGGGAAATTGGTCTTAAACGCTTTATAAACGAAGCTCTTGATTTTTCATCGCTGGAACTTGAGATTAATAATCTTAATGAAAAAGACCAGATTTACCTTGAAGAAAAGCCTGATTTTACAGATGGAAATCTTTGTAATCTTAAGCAGATTACTTTTGAATACGAAATCTGCCAGGAAATTAAATGGTAAATAAAATAGTTGTTAAAAAGTGATTTTCTGTCTATAATGAATATATTAGGGAAGTGGGAGATAAACCAGGAGATTTATTATGAAAAAATTAATGCTTATTTTGTCTTTGTTAACAATTTTTAATCTTTCTCTTTTTGCTGCAAATAATAATGCAAATGCAGAAAAGGATGAATCAAAATGGACTACTTTATCTTACACTAATATCCCGATTCTTAAGGTTCTGGAAGGTAAAAACGGTTATGTTATTATCTATCAGAAAAATAAGGTTGGAACTGGTACAGTTGTAATTCCTAAAGACTGGGCTAAGGGCTCTCAGGAAAATCCCAGAAAACTTACTTTTAGAAAGGTAAGAAGATCTATGGACTGTTATATGACTATTCAGAAAAAAGACGGTGAGTTCAAAAAGGTAGTTTTAAACTTACCTATGAATAAACAGAACACAATCTGGGGCGTTGTAAAAGGCAAAGGCGAACTTGATGGCTGCGATAAAGACGTTCTGGAAGAAATTGAACTTTAGAAAATATTATGTGCTTATTAAGTGATGCTCAGGTTTTAGATTTTAAAGATTTTATTGAAAATCATTCATTTTTTCTGATTGCAGGTCATAAGGAACCGGATGGTGACTGTATGGCCTCGTGTCTTGGAGTAGAAGGTATTCTTAAACATTTCAAAAAAGAATACCTTCTTCTTTCTTCAGGTCCTTTTAAAAGATCTGAAGTAAAAGCTTTTGAAGAATTTTTTACAGATAAAATCCCTTTTTTAGATGATACTGACAGAAAGAAAACAGGTCTTATTATTGTTGACTGTTCAGAAGTTGTAAGACTTGGAGAACTGGATGGTGATTTAAAAGGCCTGGATACTTATATTATTGATCATCATAAAACCGGGGAATTACCGGAAAATGCAAAAGGATATATTAATCCTAAAGCTCCTGCCTGTGCATATCTTATTCAGTTATTTTATGAAAAATTAATTGGACCTTTACCGGAAAATCTTGCAAAAACTATCTTTTTTGGACTTTCTACCGATACCGGCTTTTTCCGCTTTTTAGGTAGTGACAGTTCAGATGTATTTAATGCAGCAGCCCGCCTTGTAGAATACGGTGCAGATCCAAGAAACATTTATAATCAGATAAATTCAGGAAAACCTTATTCAACCAGAAAATTACTGGGCCTTCTTTTAGAAAAGGCAGAAAGATATCTGGACGGAAGGCTTGTTATTACCTATGAAAGTTTAGAAGACACTAAAAAATACGGGCTTGAAGGCCGCGACAGTGATGCCCTTTATTCACTCCTGCTTTCCAGCCAGAATGTAGAAGCTGTTGTCTTTTTAAGACAGGATACAAGCGCTACCTGTACCGGAGGCTTCCGCTCTCAGGATAAAATTGATGTTTCCTCTGTAGCTGCAAAATTTGGTGGCGGCGGTCATAAAAATGCTGCCGGCATGAGCTGTAACGGTAAGGTTGAAACTCTTATTCCTCAGATTGTAAAAGAATTTTCAAAGATAATGTAAGTTGCCGCCTGGTAAGTTATCTTAAAGCGGCAGAGTAATAAGTTATCTTAAAGCAGTCCCTGGAATCAGGCTTTTTGCATAAGCAAGCAGTTCATTAATTTCTTTGTCGGTATATGGACTTATTGAATTATAGGACGGGTCAAGGCAGTTTTCGTTCTTAAACTGGGCAAACTGCCAGCTTGCATCGGCTGGTAAAATTTCTGCCATTTTCTTTATATCTTCTTTTGTAACTAAACCCGGCACAAGTACTGTCCTGAATTCTCTCTGATCTTGCGGATATTCAGAAACAATCTGAGCACATTTACTTACCATTTTTACAAAGAAGTCACTGTTACCCCATACATTTGAAACTTTATTGCAGATAGTATCTGCATATCTTTCAGGAGAAGTTTTAATATCCATGGCAATAAAATCAGGTTTTAATTCTTCATTGTTTACAAAGTAAGAAAGCTCGTCAGGAAGAGTACTGTTTGTATCAAGTTTAATTTTATAACCTAATTCCCTTGCTTTTTTTATGATAATAGGAGTGTAGGGGTTAATTAAAGGCTCTCCGCCGCTTATAACAAGGCCTTTCAATATGCCCTGTCTTTTTTCCAGATGATTAAACAGTTCTTCTATAGTGTTTAATTCTTCATCTCTGGAAGGAAGTACAAGTCCAATATTATAGCAGTAGGGACAGCGAAGATTACAACCTTTTAGAAAAAAAGAACCTGCTACAATTCCCGGATAGTCTACACAGGTAGTTTTTACCAGAATTCCAGCAGGTTTATTAAGTGGTAAGTCAGTCATTTTATGCTTTTACTGCAACTTTATTAAAAACAACTTCCAGTTCTTCTACATTGTGGCAGCGTGCAGTTTCTACACCCTGAGCGTTATAGAAAATAACTGTTGGTGTTGCAAATACACCTTTTTTTGCAGCTTCAGCAAGACCTGCATCTGTATCAACATCTACAGAACGTCCTGCCATGTCTAACTCTTCCATAAAGCCTTTTACAGGAGGGCAGTTTGGACAAGTTTTGCGTGTATACATTTCGTAAGTTACGCTTTCTGTATTTAATACAGGATTTTCAATTTTCTTTGCAGAATCACAGAAGGCACAGTCTGTATCTGCTTTTGTAATATCATATTCTTTGCTGGCTTCAAGGGTAAACATTTTGCGCTGATCAAATTCATCACGTTTACCTTTATTCCAGTGCTTAACAGCTCTGTAATAGCCTACAATACGAGCATAAACTTCTGTTTCTGTTCCGTGAACATTCTGCAAAGCTTCTTTTGTTTCTGCAATTTCCTGTTCGATTTGTGCTAATGTTCTTTCCATTTTTTTTTAATCCCCCTTTTAATTTACACATTTTTGTATTAATTACAATTTTGTGTTATTTCCACCTACACTAAATATAGTGTACATTTTATATTATGTCAATGTTTATAACACTAAAATTCTCGGAATTGTGCTTATTTTTCTTTAGCAATTAATTCCTTTTTTTCCTCTTCAAGCTGTTTAAGCTTTTCTTTTAATTCCTTTTCTCTTTCTGCCTTACATTTTGGACATTCAAACTGCTGGCCGATTAAGTATCCGTGAACCTTACAGATTGAGTATGTAGGAGAAATTGTAAAGAAAGGAATTCTATATTTGTGAGATATAGTTCTTACCAGGTCTGCACAAGCCTTCCAGTCTTTTAAGGCTTCACCCATAAATACGTGGAACATAGTTCCGCCAGTGTATTTAGTCTGAAGTGATTCCTGTAAATCAAGAGCTTCAAATACATCAGCTGTATAATCAACAGGTAACTGTGAAGAGTTTGTATAGAATGGTTCATTTGTTCCGCTGGTAATAATATCAGGGAACTGTTCCTTGTCGTGGCGTGCAAGGCGATAAGAAGTTGATTCTGCAGGTGTTGCTTCAAGGTTGAACAAATCTCCTGTTTCTTCCTGGTAGTCCTGCATTCTTTCACGCATATGTGTAAGAACTTCTTCTGCAAATTTTTTACCTTTGGCAGTAGTAATATCAACTCCAAGGAAGTTTAAGCAGCATTCGTTCATACCGCAAAGACCGATTGTATTAAAGTGGTTTACAAGGGTCTTTAAGTAACGTCTTGTATATGGGAATAATCCGCCGTCGTAAAGTTTCTGGATAACCTTACGTTTTACGCAGAGACTTTCTTTAGCAAGATCCATAAGGTAATCAAGTCTCTTGTAGAATTCTTCTTCTGTTTTTGCAAGATATGCAATCTGAGGCATGTTGATTGTTACAACACCAATAGAACCGGTAAATTCATCGGCACCAAAGAGACCACCACCACGGCGGCGTAATTCACGTTTGTCCAGCTGAAGACGGCAGCACATTGAACGTACATCGCTTGGATTAAGGTCTGAATTAACAAAGTTCTGGAAGTTTGGAGTTCCGTACTGAGCTGTCATTGTAAAGAGAAGCTTTGAAATTTCAGAATCCCAGTCGAAGTCTCTTGTAATATTGTATGTTGGAATAGGGTAGGCAAAACCACGGCCGTTTGCATCACCCTCAATCATAAGTTCAATGAAAACTTTATTGATTAAGTCCATTTCCTTCTGACAGTCGCCGTAAGTGTAATCCTGTTCCTTACCGCCAACGATAGCTTTTTTATTCTTTAAGTCATCAGGACAAACTAAATCCATTGTGATGTTTGTAAATGGAGCCTGAGAACCCCAGCGGCTTGGAGTATTTACACCATAAATATAACTCTGAATACACTGTCTTACCTGTTTTTCTGTAAGCTTGTCAGAACGTACAAATGGAGCAAGATAAGTATCAAAAGAAGAGAAAGCCTGAGCTCCGGCCCATTCGTTCTGCATGATTCCAAGGAAGTTTACAATCTGGTTTACCAGAGTTGAAAGGTGGGTTGCAGGTGTTGATGTAATTTTATCCGGAACACCACCAAGACCTTCTACAATCAGCTGACGTAAAGACCAGCCGGCGCAGTAGCCTGAGAACATTGAAAGGTCATGAATATGGAAGGCTGCAGTTTTGTGTGCTTCTGCAACTTCTTTTGAATAAATATTGTTAAGCCAGTAGTTGGCTGTAATTGTTCCCGAGTTGTGAAGGATAAGTCCTCCAAGAGAGAAGTTTACGTTGGCATTTTCGTTTACACGCCAGTCGCTCTGACCAAGGTAACCGTCCATGGTTTTATTAATATCTACCATGAGGTTTTTAGCGTCACGTACGGCCTCGTGTCTTGCACGGTAAAGAATATAAGCTTTTGCAACTTCTACTTCTTTCTGTTCAATAAGTACGCTTTCAACTATATCCTGAATTTCTTCAATTGCGGGAATTGAGTGGGCTCTGTTTCCTGCCATTTCAATTCTTAGTTTTTCTTCAACTAAGTCTGTGAGCATGGAAGCTTTATCCGGATCCTTAATTTTCTTTGTTGCTTCAATAGCTTTTCCAATAGCCTTTTCAATTTTTGAACGGTCATATCTGGCAATTTCGCCTGAACGTTTTACAACCGATTTCAAAACACCCTGTGTTTCTTCGTCTGAACTCTTTCCTAAGAAACTTCTCCATTCTGGAAATATTGACTGATCACTCATTTAATTCCCCTTACACTCGTTTAGTGTCCCTTTTTTTCTATATTTTTTACTTCTGTAATAAATTCTTCCAGGTTTTCAAAATGTCTGTAAACTGATGCAAACCTGATATAGGCAACAGCATCTATCTGAGAAAGTTTTTCGAGAACTAACTCCCCAAGACTTGAGGTAGAAATTTCACGGTTTTCCTTTCCAAGTTTAATAGCAAGATCTTCAATGTCATTTGAAATTTGTTCGACCATACTGGTGGAAACTGGTCGTTTTTCAAGTGCACGTTCAATACCTTTTTCAAGTTTTTGTCTGTCAAAAGGCTGGCGGCGTCCATCCCTTTTTACTACCATGAATGGCTTTTCGTCAATTCTTTCGTAGCTGGTAAATCTGTATCCACAGGCAAGACATTCTCTTCTGCGGCGAATACTTTCTCCGTTTACCATCGTTCTGGATTCCAAAACCTTATCATCTAAGGTTCCACAATAAGGACAACGCATTTTTACCTTCTTTTTTGAAATTGCTAGTGTATTTTTTACCTGTATGTCTATCTTATAACACTATATATGGGAGTAGCAAGTGAATTTTGAAGAATTTTTGAAGAAAATTTAAAACTTTTTTACTTGACAATAATTTATTTTGTGCTTTCCGTCAAAAAAAAATAAAAAGCTCTTGACTATTTTTTATTTTTTTTATGCTTCTTAGATTTTTTAATTTTTCTTTCGCTTGGAATATAGTCAAATCGTCTGAAAGTCAGCTTAGAATACAAGAGATACATAAATACAAGGAGGAAAATAAGGTGAGGAAGCCAGTTTCCAAACCTTGCATAAGTAGTATAAGTTCTTTTATAAACCGGAACTGAATAGTGTAGGGAGGCTTCTTTAAAGACCGGTAAATCGGCAAGAGACTCTCCGTTAATGTCTATAATCGAAGATACGCCTGCATTTGTAGCCCTTACGAGCGGAATTTTATATTCAATGGCCCTGTAGCTGCTTACAACAAAATGCTGGTATTCACTGGATTTTTTTAAAG
>JAEEGF010828124.1_pt1 | contig 17819 bp, 15 predicted proteins | sample 9134171 | NCBI WGS metagenome assembly JAEEGF01 (sample SAMN16246542, study PRJNA631951) | gut metagenome | biome: gut microbiome; feature: rumen; material: AP-attached | host: Bos | place: Iran: Karaj | collected 2018-10 | reverse complement strand
TCGCTTTGTATTTCTGCATGGCTGTTTTTTTTGAATTACAACTATATAACGAAGGATTTTTTGTCTTATTGTTTGATTGCTAATTTTTTATCTATTTTTAGAGGTGTCCTTTTTAAGGTAACCTCTAAAATTAACTTATTTTCCTGTTTCGTCGCAGCTGACAGCCAAGGTTATTAAAACCGCCAGACCGCAACGGTATTATTTTTAATTCGATTTGCAAAAAGTCAACGAACTTCTGGAACAGCACCTCGGACGCCCCGCTCTTCACCAATTTCTCACGGAACAGCCATATCGTCTTCGCGTCAGGCACCTTGTCCCCGCTTGACAGGCCGAGAAAGCGGCGGAACGACAGCCCAACGGGTTGCCTATCTTGGAGAGCCTCTGCTGCCGATCCTCTTCGTCAAACAATGTCAGGTATCCTGTCGCTTTGTACTTCTGCATGGCTTTTCTTTTTTGAATTTCAACTATATAACGAAGGATTTTATGCCTTATTGTTTGATTGATAAATTTTTATCTTTTTTTAGAGGTGTCCTATAATAATACGGTTAAAAAAATCCATAAAACCAACTTCTTATTTAAAAATTATTACTGCCATTTTAGCCTCCCCTTTATTCCTTCAAACACCCGATCGGAACCACGCAGACACCGTCGTCACGGCGGTAGGCATACCTGCCGACACCGACCAGGACCATCTTGAACGCCGGAGCATTCATGCGCTCCGTATCAATGATTTTTTCCAACGAATGCAGTGTGGCAGCGCCTTCGGAAATGAGTTTCTCCCCTCCAAGTTTGATTTCAACAAGTCCGTATTGGCCGTTACGCAAATGAATCACGGCATCGCATTCCAAACCGTTTTTGTCGCGGTAATGATACACACGGCCATGAAGCGCTTCGGCATATACACGAAGATCACGTACAGCCATGGTTTCAAAGAAAAGTCCCATGGTGCGCAGGTCATTCATCAGATCGTCAGGCCCGATGCCTAAAGCGGCAACCGCAATGGAGGGGTCCGTGAAGTAGCGCGTATCCGATGTGCGGATAGCGGTCCGGCTGCGCAGATTGGGATTCCATGCCCCCATGTCCTCCACCACAAAAATCTTGTTAAGCGCATGCAGATACGACAAGACCGTCCCCTCACTCATACTTTCGCTATTGGCTTTGATGTCATCACAGATGGCCTTGATGGAAACCTGCGTGCCCTGGTATCGTGAATAGCTTCGCAACAGCCGCTTCACCGCTTCGGAGTCACGGGAAACACCGTCCACCCTTGACAAGTCCCGTTCCGCCACCGCTTCGACGTAATTGAACGCCTGCTGTAACGAAGCCTCGGCATCCATGTCCAATGCGGCAGGCCATCCGCCCCTGCAGATCAGGTAGGCAAGACGATCCAGCTCCATTTTATTGCCGCCGCCTTCCGGCTCTCTGCCGCCAAACAAATCCCTCAAAGACACATCTCCCACAGAATCACCTGATTCCCACAACGACATGGTTCGCATTGTCAGCCATGCGAAACGTCCGGTACCGGAATGATGCAGGGCACTTGCATCGGGCGGCACAGCCGAACCTGTCAGTATGAACTGCCCCACATGCTGTTCTCTGTGATCAACCTCAAACCTGACAGCATCCCATAAACGGGGGGCCAGCTGCCACTCGTCAATGAGCCGGGGTGTGGCCCCCGACAATAGCCTTTTCGCCGCCGTTGCCGCCAACATTATATTTTCCTCCATCTCCTCGGGGTCGTTCATGTAAATGCTGCTGGCAGCCATCTGCTCCGCCGTGGTGGTCTTGCCGCACCATTTTGGTCCCTGAATCAAAACCGCACCCGATGAAGCCAACAATGACTGCAAAACGCCATCCGCAATTCTCTTTCTATAATTCATTACAATTCAAATATTTTTAATCGAATAACGACGAGTCATACGCTTTATTGTATAATTTGGCGCATTTTTATTGTATAATTTGGCGTATTTTTGTTGTATAATTTGGCGCGTTTTTGTTGTATAATTTGGCGCAACAATGTTTTTGGTAGTCGATTTGATTTAGGAACAAAACAGACACAGATTTTGGGATAGTCTTGATAATTGTAACTATTTATCAATATTCAGTTTAATTTTAAATCGTTTATTTTCAAACTACAACCGTAAGCCCCATTAAACATCAAGCATACGCTTCAACTCAAGATACTTTTCTAATATCTTCATTTCTTCCCAACGAAAACGTCTAAACTTTTTATCATCAAATTTGCCATCTTTAGTTCGTTCGTAAACACGTATTTGTTCCCTGTCACATAGCACCAACACTTTCGCTCCTCCCCATTTTGCATAAGTCAGCCCCTGTTCAAATGTCTCACCAATTTCCTTGGCGGTTTTCATATGGTCTTTGACTTCTATTACAACATTTGCACCGAGTTTTCTTCCATCGCCAGTCATGTGAAGACAGAAGTCAGGGCGTTTTGTAGTGCCATGGCCTGCAGGGAATTGTAGTTGCTGGAAATAGTCCACATCTTTCTTCCATCCCATCTGTTCAAGAAGTGGTTTCACCAACCATTCATAGACATCTTTCTCGCTGGTTATTGTAATGTTTGCCTTAACTTTGGGCTCATATAACTTTGGCAACACCGAAGTATCAAAGCCTTTTGCCTCAAGCATCCTTTTAATTTCGGCATAATCTTCGGAAGTAACGGCCCATCCGCTTACATCTTGGAAATTTTTACTTACAAAGTTGCCCTCCTTAGAACGATTTTTGAAATATTCGCTGTTTTTGAACTCGTCGAATGTGATAGCTTTGTCATCGGGAATCACTATCTTGTTACCAATATAAGTGTTTGAGTAATAGTGAAAGAACGGATCCACAACACCATCGCTCAAAGCGGTATAAACGGCATTGAGTTTTTTCACAGGCGATTTTTCGTAAAAAAGCAAAATATCGCCTTTTAAAGTTAGTTGGTTTGCTTGCCAATAGCCGTGTTTCATGTCTTTCTCGCCATCGTCATAATTACCAACTAAAATCCAAGCCTGTTCTGGAACCGAAGGCATTGGTTCGTCGAATTCCGCTTCAAGTTCGTCTTTAATTACCGGCATTTCGCATCCATAAATGAAAGCACATATTTCAGCGGGTTTATTAATGCCATTTTCAATCGAAAAACTAATTAGAATGTCGTTCATATCCCGATAATAGAGGCATCTTTCACGATAATCCGATCGATTTGGTATTTCAGGTAATTCCAATTCGTATTTTTCGGCAAACCTTTGCAGATATGCAAATTGCATTAGAAAGAAATTTGGAATGTAATAATCTGGAAAATATGCATACAATATTAGTGATATAAACATATTTGCACCTAAAATTTTTTTAAATCCACTTTGCGGTATTTTGTCAAATTTTTCATTGGGATTATCTGATGTCAAACTGTGTAATAAATGGGAATATACAGCTCTGTAATCATCGTCTTTTTTTAATTCCACCTCTTCACCAGACAACAATCCACTTATTTCCTGGTCAAAAAAATCAAGCGTCCTTAAGCAGACCTTTATTTCCTTTTCGCCAAAATTATTAAAAAACTCTGGATCAAAACGCTGTGCAACATCAAACATTTCTTTGATAGAACAATCTTTTGAATACAGTTTTTCAAACAAAGCAATCACTTTCTTGCCCTCAGAACTCTCTTTGTAACGCTTCCACGTTGTTTGTGATACCTTTTTCATCTTTTAAATATATGATTGATTTTCATTATTATATTATATCCCTACCTTTTCATACAACACTATAAAAAAACCGTGAACTTCTGTTCAAGACTGAGGTTCTGGACGAACTATCATTACGAACAAGAACGCTCACGGAAAACCGCGAGCGTTTCTCCCTTCCTGTGTAATGATAGTGAAATTGTCCAGATTTCAGCCTTACCAAGAAAAGCGAAAACGCTTTTTACATCTTTATTTAATGCCTATATTTATCCTTAGATCAATTTATTTAATTAATACTCAATTACGTATTGTCTCCCACAAAATATGGAACGCCAACATGCAAATATCGGTAAAAAAACAACACGGATTCCCCCTGCGCGGAGAAAAAAAGCGAGAAAACAATATCTGTTTTTCTACTTTAAGAGTGATAACACCATATCTGGAGCAAAACCAACTTTAATGACAGTGCACAAACTGTGTCCCATATCTTTTGCCGATGTACCCAGCAACCAGACCTCATCGTCAACAACCAGATAGCGGTCATTACGCCTCGCTCCGTAAACGCATACATCTGCATTCCGCCCGTGTTGTAGCCATGGGGTATCACAGTTTGTGACACACCTCTGGAAACCAAATTATTACTCAAAATCCGAATATGGACTCCCCGTTCACGGAGAAAAAAGCGAGAAAACAACGGGAATGAGGGTGATTATAGCAGAAAGGGGCAGCTGTGAAAATCAATTAGTCTTTCTGATGTTCATTATTGCTATACTCCTTGGCTATAAGTATTGAACGGTTCAGTTTGTCGACAAACCACTGTTTGTCCGGCAAACAGGTCAGATACTGCGCAACTTTGATACGATCTTCATCAAGCATCATAAGTTCAACATGTTCAGTGTTTCCCTCGCTACAGAGCAAAAGACCAATGGGCGGATTCTCGTCAGGCTGCATTTCATACTTCTGCATATACTTCAGATACAATTCCATCTGTCCTTTGTACTGAGGTTTGAACTTTCCTAACTTTAAATCTATAGCCACAAGACATTTCAATTTACGATGATAGAAAAGCAAATCAAGATAATAATCTGTACCATCAATGGTGAATCGTTTCTGCCGTTCAAGGAAAGCGAACCCCTGTCCAAGTTCTAATATGAAATTCTCTAACTGCGATGCAATGGCATTCTCCAGTTCCTTCTCTGTATAATAATCATTCAACCCAAGAAAATTAAGAACATATGAACTTTTCAGAACCACGTCGGGCTCTGTTTGTTGAACGGTGATGTTTTCCAACTTTTTCACTTTTTCATCATCAGGCTTTGCCGCTATCAGCGAGCGTTCATATGCCATTTCGTCCTGCTTGTCTCTCAATTGTTGGACACTCCAATGATCACCAATACTCATCTGCTGATAAAAGAGACGTTTGGTTTCATCCTCTATGGTGATAAGTTCAAGAAAATGACTCCACGACAATGTTTGCGACAGCATCGCAAACATTTCACTATCGCTGTACAGACGGGCCACTTTCATCATTCTTGTCAGAGCAGAATAGGTATATCCCCTACCATAGCGGGCAGTCAATCTTTGCGACAATGTCGCAAGAATCTTCTTACCATAGGCTGAATAGGTCCGGTATTCCATATCGTCAATGATGTACTTGCCAACGTTCCAAAAAGTCATGCTAGCGTGTGCATTGACATAGACAGAAACCAGCCTCCTTGCATTGTCAATAATGGCGGACACACCTTCATACAAATGGTCACTTATTGTTCCGATAACTTTTGTATCAACAATTTGTTCATTGTCTTTCATAATGAATTCATTTTTATTACATTTTTTTATCCCCCACCCTTCGTTTTGGGGCTCTGTCACCCGCCCTCGAACCCATCAAGGGCATCGGACGTTTTACGCTGCAAAAATACTCAAAATCCGAATGCGGACTTCCGCTACGCGGAAAAAAAGTGAAGATGTTAAAATGTGAAGACGTTAACGCCCCCTTTAACACCTTAACATCTTAACAAACAACAGCAACCACCTTTATCACAACGCATTAGCTGTACTGTTGTATAATTTGGCGCGTTTTTGTTGTGCAATTTGGCGCGTTTTTATTGTATAATTTGGCGCAATTTAGTTGTATAATTTGGCGTCAGGATATAGAGGAAGCTTAAACCTCCCGCATCACCTCTTCAGGCTGGAAAACCTTGATACATTCAACAGATTATTTCAGCAAAAAAAATTAGGTTTTAGAAACATAATGTTTGAGAGGAATAATTTTTTGTTATCCGTTATCAAGCTATAAAACTCACAAAACTAATATAAAAAGGACTAATTGGAACTCCTAAATGCCCCGCATTATGTCATCTGAATGATTCCAAGGAAAAGCTTTTGCGTCAATTTCGTTGTGCAATTTGGCGCGTTGCCTCACAGCACGTCATGGATGACATTTGAGCCGCCGGAGGTGCTGCATCCCGCAGTGGCCGCGTTGCCGGTATAGTGCAGGTCGCTGGCACCGGAAAGGCTGGCCTTGATGCTGACATCGCAGTGGATGAACGCATCGCTTGAACCCGACATGGAGCCTTCGCAACGGTCGCAGGAAAGGGCGTATCTTTTCCCTATCACCTTCCGGATGATGCTGCTGGAACCAGACAAATCCAGCTTGAGGGTGGTGACCTGGCCTTCCAGCTCCGCATCGGAGGCACCGCTCAACTCAACGTCAAGATCGGAACCTTTCACGAAGCCCCTGAAGTTTGAACCGCCCGACAAGTCCAGCTCAATGTCATCGGCCTCAATGTCGCCATAGTAGTCGGAGGCACCCGAAAGCTCCACCTCCGCCTTTTTCCCCTTCAAAGGGAAGGGCGAGCGGAAATCGGATGCGCCGGAGAGCTCAACCTTCTTCAAGTCAGGATTGTATGGCAGCACCACCTTCAGGGCGGAACCGCGCGTGCTGGTCATAGGCTTTAGGCGGATAACCAGTTTGTCGACATCCTTCTCAACCACAACTCTTGCAATAATTTTATCGCCTGCCGTGACGGAGATTTGGTCCGCCATGTCGCTTACGGTGACATCAAACGCATCCTCCACCTGTAATTCCGTGTAAGTGCCTTCAATGCTGTAATTCATGGTAACAGGCTCCCCTGCATCCTTTTCACATCCGCAGAAAAGCATCGGAACAAGTAATGCAAATGCAGCAAAATATCTCCTCATAATATCCGTCCACTGTTATAAACCATTGGGTCATCGGTTTTTAGTTTAATAGTAAAGTCAATTTCAACAGATGGCAAAAATACATGAAATAGGGATACAGGATGAAATGTTCCGCATTTTTTTTTCAACGCATGGGCAATAAAGCGGCGGCGGGATAAGTTATGAAAATGTTAAGATGTGAAGGTGTGAAGATGTGAAGATGTGAAAAAACACTTTCACAGATTGTTGTTTTTTTTAAGTAACGGTAACATAAAGGTATCTATTCCTCATGAAGCGGATGCAGGAACGCGGCGGGGAAACGCACGAACGCGGTGCTCTCCTTCAGTGCCAGCTCCTGTCCGCGGCAGCGCAAAAACAACCGGCCATCCCTGTATGACAGATCCAATTCGTCCAGATTAATCCCATACACCAGCAGCTGCTGCCCGTCCCAACGGTATCCCTGAAAATGCATCGGATTCTCCCACTGCTCCACCAGCAGGGACTGCTGGCCAGTTACAGAGGAATCGGTTCCAAGCAACGGCACAGAAAGTTGCACCGAAGCGATGCAAACATCCGACAACACAACCTCCTCCCCTTCTGCCGGAAGCGAATCCGGCGTTGAAAGTGAATCGGCTGTCACCGGTGCCTGTGACGCTTCGGCACGTGCCACCGGCATTGGGCGGTAAGTGACCACCTGTACTGTGTCGCGTCCGCGCATCTCATGCCACCGGGCGATATTCTCCCTGGTAAAACGCTTTATAACTTGGAAAGACACAACCGCACAGCTTGCGGCGACACCTACCAGCACACCCAGAAAGAGATAAAAGAGGTTCTGCTTTTTACGCCGTGTCCACATGGCTTATCGTATCATGATCTGATATGGAAGCATGGCCTGCACTCCGCTACGGCCGCGCAGACTCCTCTCAAGCTCGCAATATGGTGCGAACGCCGCAGGCACCGCATTACGGCTGTTCCGGACAATACGCGCTCCGGACAATGCTGTCAGCATCCTGCTGAAAAAGTTCTCCATAACGGGTCGTTCCAAAACGGCATATTTGGAGAGTTTGGCCTGCTCAGCGGCAATGCGTATGGCCAAATCCAAGCCGCCAAGCGTATCCACCAGACCTTTGCCCAACGCCTGTTTTCCTGTCCATACACGCCCCTGGGCTATTTCATCCACATAACGGACACCAAGCCGGCGACCGTCAGCGACACGGCGCACAAAGGTGTCATAGAAACGGTCAACTGACTGCTGGACTATTTCAGACTCGGATTCCGTCATTGTACGCATCCCGTTCAGCCAGTCGGAAGATGAGTTTGTGTTCACTGTCTCCACATCAATGCCCAGTTTGCGGGAAAGCGTGCGGCCAAGGCTGGGAACAAGCCAAAAAACACCGATGGAGCCAGTGATGGTAGTAGGTTCCGCAACGATGCGGTCAGCTGCGCAGGCAATATAATATCCGCCCGAAGCGGCATAGTCGCCCATAGAGACAATTACTGGACGATCCTTTTTGAGCAGTGTCACCTCACGCCATATCTGCTCGGACATCAGGCCGCTACCTCCGCCTGAATTGATACGGAGCACCACCGCCTTGACCGATTTTTCGTTTCGCAGCTTACGGAGGGTTTCCAGCATACCGGAGCCGATTTCATCCGAGCCTCCCTCACCGTCAACCACAGTACCGGTGGCATACACCACCGCCACCTTGTATGGAGCGGAAACGGACGAATGCAGGTTCTGCAGATAATCGGAATAGGCCACCTCGCACACCTTGGCGGTATCACGCGCATACGCCCTAGTTTTCAACAGGCTACGGTACAAGTCATCGTAGGCCAGCCCGTCCACGAAACGGGTGGAGAGAGCCGCATGGGGATTGTCAAACAGCATCAGATTGTCTGCCACCACACGGACTGATTTCTCATCAATCCTACGGGCTTTTGCAATGTCACTGCAGTAAACACCCCACACGGACTGCAGGTATTCATTAACCTGCATTCGGTTGGCCTCACTCATTTTACGGGACAGGAAAGGTTCCACCGCACTCTTGAACGTGCCGTGGCGCACCACCTGAACATCCACATCAAGTTTGTCCAGCAATTCCTTGTAGAACATCACCTGTGCGGAAAGCCCGTTGAACATCAGCGACCCCATCGGGTGCATGAAGATGGAGTCGGCAGCTGTGGCCAGATAGTAGTCGCTCTGGTTCATGGAAATGCCATAGGCAAATACAAACTTGCCGCTCTCCTTGAAACGCAGAAGAGCATCGCGCATCGCCTCCAAAGTGGCGGGACTTGCGGAAATCTGCCCCAACTCAAGCGAAACGCCCTTTATATTCTGATCATCAGCAGCATTTTTAAGCACTGCATCCCAATCGTTCAGACCTATATAGTTAAGTCCCCGGTCAGAGGCAAACATCTGGTATGGATTGTCTCCGGAGACACGCTCCTGCACCTCCGAATTCCTGACATCCAGCACAAGGACACTGTTCGGCTTCACAGGCGTGGAACCGGACATGGAGGCGAAACCCACCACCAACAGCAGCACAAACATCAACACCCCCAGCAGCAGCATCCCTGCCATGGTGGCCAGCATGATTTTGAAAAAACCTTTCATCTTGACGGTCTTTAAAGGTCTGTTACTGGAACTCCCTTATATTTGCAAAATTGAAATTTATCCTAAAGGTGATCATGTGATGGTTCACACTTGTCCATGGCAAATCGGCATCGCTGGTGATGCCGTATTTTTCCCGATAGCTCTCCATTTCAGTACGGGTCATGAAAAGCCCGAAATTGTAGCCGTAGGTCAGCGAACCGGTTATCGGAAGCTTCTCCTGCGTACGTTTCCTGTATTTTGTCGGGAAATACAGGCCGAACTCCGGACGCAGGTAGAGATTTCCCATATTGGTTTCAGAATACTTGTCCGGAGCCATGGCGAAATGGGCCGCCAGACCGTAAATGCAGGGGCTCATGTCCCAAGTGCCGACAAAGGAGCAGTGGAATGTGCCCACCACGTTGTGGATCATGTCATCACCAAGCCCGATCTGGTACATTATGCTCTGCTGCATAAAGCGGTTGCCGATGCCGTAATACTGGCTGCAGGAATAGCCAAGACCGACCATCGGTGTCACATCCATAAGGCTGGCGCCAACGCCAAGTGTCATTCCGTGGCGCATCACCGCCAGGCTCTTCCCCGATTTGGAAAAATTGTTCTTCTGCTTACGGCGGTTGTTCTGCGCTTCCGCATCTGTGACGGAAATCAGCAACGCCAAAAGCAGAAAGCCAGGGAACAGTGATTTTCCGATTTTCCTAATAAACTGATAATACATATTTTACCTAAAATAATTTTATTTTTTTAATAATTGCAAATATACATGAAATCGGAATATGAAAAGCATCGTCTGCAGATAAAATTTTTTCACACTCTCCAGTGCCGGAAGCGGACGAAGCAATCTTTTTTTTTATTATCTTTGTCTTTTGTTTCACATGGTTGGATATTTAATCGTATAATATTTATAATCAAATATATATATTTTTATAGAATGCCCTTTATTGATGAAAATCCGGAGAAAATGTTCTACCGCATAGGTGAAGTGGCCGACATGTTCGGGGTGAATCCTTCACTGATCCGCTTTTGGGAACATGAGTTTGACACCTTCAAACCATTCAAGAACAAGAAGGGTACCCGCTTCTTCACCAAGGAGGACATAGGGACATTCCAGCAAATATATTACCTTGTCAAGGAGCGCGGACACACCCTGCAAAGCGCGAAGGAACTTCTGCGCAACAAGCCGGAGACGGTGGAGAAAAACCGCGAAATATACAATTCACTCTGTAAGATCAGGCATTTCCTGACCGAAATCAAAGCCAGCCTCTGAAATGAACATACATTGTTTTGTATTTAACCAAATCTTTGTAAACACATATCTGATTGCCGACGACAACGGGGATGCAGCCATCATCGACCCCGGATGCAGCGACGTCTCGGAGGAGAGGCAGCTGCGTCAGGCGGTGGAAGAGGGCTGCCTCAAAATCCGCTACCTGCTGCTGACCCACGCGCATGCCGACCACATACAGGGCTGCGAATGGGCGAAGAGAAATTTTCCGGAAGCGGTGCTTGCGGCCCATCCGGACTGTACCGGCGACTACCGGCGCGCCAATGCCTATAGCGGATTGTTCGGCTTTCCGGAACGCAACTACCCGCCGATAGATCAGTTCCTGACCCATGGGGATGAAATCCATTTCGGCGAAATCACACTGCAGGTGCTGCACACACCGGGGCATGCCCAAGGATGCGTCTGCTACCACGCGGTGGCGGAACAGCTGCTCTTCAGCGGCGACACACTGTTTCAGGGCAGCGTGGGACGCACCGACCTGCCTGGCGGCTCGCAGCGAGAACTGCTCCAAAGCCTGCGCACAGTGCTGGCACCACTTCCACCGGAAACGCGCGTGCTTTGCGGCCACGGTGCAGAGACCACGCTTGGCGCGGAACGGCAGTATAACCCCTATTTTTCATTTTAATTTAAATAGAACCAACAACTTATAATATGAAGAACAACGAAGGCTATTCCCGCCAGGACAACTATCCGGAAGAGACCACCCGCAGCCTCTCAGCGCACTATCGGGAAATCCTGTCGCTTCTGGGTGAGGATGCAGAACGGGAAGGGCTGCTGAAAACACCCGAACGGGTGGCCAAGGCGATGCAGTTTTTCACCCAAGGATACCACTGCAACCCGGAAGAGATACTGAAATCTGCCCTCTTCAAGCAGGACTACAAGGAAATGATTGTAGTCAAGGACATTGAGATATATTCACTTTGCGAACACCATCTGGTCCCATTCTTCGGGAAGGCGCATGTGGCCTACATCCCTGACGGCACCATTGTGGGGCTGAGCAAAATCCCACGGGTGGTTGAGGCCTTTGCCCGCCGCCTGCAGATTCAGGAGCGGCTCACCACCCAGATCAAGGAGTGCATTCAGGAGACGCTTCATCCCTTAGGCGTGGCAGTGGTCATTGAAGCGCAGCACCTCTGCATGTCGATGCGGGGAGTGCAGAAGCAGAATTCGGTGACAACCACCTCCGATTTTACCGGAGCGTTTTTAAAACAGTACAACACACGGCAGGAGTTTTTGCGCATAATCGGCGCACACCTGCACTAAACAGGCATGACATGAAAAAAATCCTGACTATAATTATCGCAATGCTTCCGCTGGCCGCCATGGCACAGCAGCAGACCTTCCGCTGGGGGCTTCAGATAGGATGGCACGGCGGCGTGTACCAATGCAGCAACCAGGAGCTGTCCGGCAGCCAGAACAGCATCTACGACTTCGGCGCCCAGTTCCGTATCGGAGGACGGCTGTACGGAGCAACCGGGCTGAACTGTCACGTGGCCAACCAGTCTTTCTCGCGCGGCGACTCCACCTGCGACCTCAAACAGGACTATATAGGCATTCCGCTACGCATCGGCTTCCAACCTGTTTCGCGCAAGGACTGGAACTGGAATATCGAGACAGGCCTGGAATATCGCGGCAGTGTTTTCATCTCCCCCAACGATTGGGGGCTTGACCGTGACAGCAGGGAGCTGAACCGCCATCATCTGGACCTTGTTGCCGGTACGGGCGCGGACTGGGGGCGGCTTAACGTGAACCTGTCCTACCGCCGCGTCTTCAGCGGCCCTGTACGCGACGCCAGCCAAAGCGACGACCAGCTTTGGATTTCAATCGGATTTTTCTTCAAATAAAATTAAAAAGGACAATTAATCATTTTAAACTTCAATAACATGAACGACATCACCAGCCTACAGCCAAACAGCGTATGGAAATATTTCCATGCCATCAACCAGATTCCCCGCCCCTCCAAAAAAGAGGGCAAAATGATTGCCTACCTGATGGAGACCGGGAAAAGCCTCGGACTGGAAACCCTCAGGGACGAAGCGGGCAACGTACTCATCCGCAAACCGGCCACACCGGGGAAGGAGCAGGTCACACCCATCATTTTTCAGGCGCACATGGACATGGTCTGCGAAAAGAACAGCGATGTGGATTTCAATTTTGAAACCGATGCCATCCGCACACGCATTGACGGCGAATGGCTGAAGGCTGAAGGCACCACCCTCGGCGCCGACGATGGAATCGGCGTTGCCATGGCACTGGCCATCCTTGAGAGCAAGGATATCGCCCACGGACCGATCGAATGCCTCTTCACCGTGGACGAAGAGACCGGCCTTACCGGAGCATACGCTTTGGGGAAGGACTTTCTGAAAGGCAAAATGCTGCTTAATCTCGACTCGGAGGACGAAGGGCAGTTTTTCATCGGCTGCGCAGGCGGCAAAAACACCGAAATCACCATCGATTTTGAGGAGGAGGAGGTGCCGAAGAACAGCAAGGCATTCCGCGTGATGGTGAAAGGGCTGCAGGGCGGACACAGCGGCGACGACATCAACAAGAAGCGTGGCAACGCAATAAAGATACTGACACGTATCCTGCATGAGGCCACATTCGCATACGACGCGGAACTGGCGCACATTGACGGCGGCAACCTGCACAACGCCATCGCCCGCGAAGCCTCCGCAGTGCTGGTGATGCAGAGTCACCTGGAGGATGAGTTCACAAACTACATACATACTTTCGGCAAGACGGTCAAACACGAGCTGAAGAACAGCGATGCAGGCGTGCAGGTGGAAATCGAGCCTGTGGCTCTGCCGGCAAAGGTGATTGATAACTATACCCAATGCGATCTGGTGCAGGCGCTCTACGCCTGCCCGCACGGTGTATTAGCCATGGACCAGGACATTGAGGGCTTTGTGGAGACCTCAACCAACCTCGCCTCCGTCAAGACGGTGGGCAAGCAGATCAAGATTGTCACCAGCCAGCGCTCCTCAATCGAGAGCAAGAAGGATGACGCTGCCAACATGGTGGCCTCCGCATTCGAGCTGATGGGTGCCGAGGTGGAGTTCGGCGACGGCTATCCCGGATGGAGCCCCAACGGAGATTCGAAGGTGCTTAAGCTGATGAAGCAGGCCTACCAGAACCTCTTCAAGAAGGATCCGCAGGTGCTGGTTATCCATGCCGGTCTGGAATGCGGCCTGATAGGGGAGAAATATCCGGAGATGGATATGATCTCATACGGTCCGACGCTTCGCGGCGTGCATTCTCCTGACGAAAAGCTGCTCATCCGCACCGTGCAGGAGGTCTGGGACCTGACTCTCGAATTCATCCGGCTGCTGGATTAGCGCATGCGCATCGGCCTGCTTTCGGACACCCACGGTTTCCTGCTTCCGCCGCTGCTGGATTTCTTTTCCGGCTGTGACGAGTTATGGCATGCGGGCGACATTGGGAACTTGGAAACACTTCAAACTTTGCGGGCGTTCAAGCCGCTGCGGGCGGTATGCGGCAACATCGACGGACGTGACATCCGGCTGGAATGTCCGGAAGAGCTGATTTTTACAGTTGAGGGGCTGAAAGTCTGCATGATTCATATCGGCGGCTACCCAGGCCACTACTCCCCGCGCGGAAAGACGCTGATCGCAACGCACCGCCCCGGATTGTTTGTAAGCGGACACTCCCATATACTGAAGGCGATGCCGGACCGCCCGAACAACCTTCTGCACCTCAACCCCGGTGCGGCAGGATACCACGGATGGCAGCAGTTCACAACCGCCATGCGCTTCTCTATCCGCAACGGAACACCCGAGGACTTGGAGGTTTACCAAATCGGGCGCAACGAAGCGGCAGCATACCGATAACAAACAAAAAAAGATGGCCAAGGCCATCTTTTTTTATGTACTGTTTAAAAGCTATTTCAGCCCCAGCACCTCCAGTCCCTCACGGAAACGGATGTCGCGCGGGACCCCGCTGTTGTTGATGCGGTCGATGTCCTGCTGCATTTCCGGCTTGATGACACCGTTCTCCTTCGCGAACTTCTCCGCGAAGCGGAAATCACCCTCGCCCTGCGTGGCCAGAATCACACTGGCCCAGGACTCCATCGCGGCCTTGGCTTTGGCATAATCGATATGATATACACCGTTTTCATCGCGGGTGAAGGCACCCTGTGCATACATATAATTAAAGCACATCGCATTGGCGATGCCGTGCGCCTCACCTGCGCCGAACCGCACGGAGCGGAAAAGTCCGGCAATGTAGGTGGTGATGGCATCCTCCTCGGTTATATTGGTGATTTCGCCTTTTTCAATCAGACGGCATACCAGGAAAAGGCCCAGAATGTCAGCCTTTGCCTCCTCCCAATTGGAGCGCTGGGTCTTCATGGCATCGTCCACACTGCCCTTGCCATTTACTGTCTCCTTGATGCCCAAGCCGTGCGCCACCTCATGGAAGGTCACATTCCAGAAGAAGGCGTCGAATTTCAGATGCTGCAGGGCTTCCTCGTCCAGAATCAGTTTGCCGATCGGCATCATGATTTTTTCAAATTTGGCCTGCATCGCGTTGCGGAGCTGCAGACGGCGCGTCCCCTTCTTCGCTTGGACACGGTCATCATTAGGCAGGTTGATGGCGATGGTCTTGCTGCCCGCATTGCAGTCACCGGCATAGTATACGGCATCATACACATTCATGTCGGATGATGTTCCCGGCTTGAAGGTTTTGTATTTCGGGTCGCAGGGCAGCTCCTTCTGCAGACCGGGCAGCATTCCGACAAACTTTGCCAGATCCTTGCTCCGCTCCACATCCTTCAGCACTATGAAGGCTTCGTAGGAGGCCTTTGCGTTGTTCAGGTTGTCGTCATAGTTCTCGATCGGCCCGACCACAAAATCGAGACGGCCGTTCTTCATATCCATCCAGGCCAAATCGCTGGCCAGATAGTCGTCGGTTTCGAATGCCTTTTTCCGCTCAGTCAGGTATTTTTTCATACCGGGATCCTCAGCAAGTTGGGCGGCGGAATCAAGCAGGCGGCAGACCTCCCCTATTTCAGCAGCATATTCCTCATGGTACCAGACCGATTTCAGTTTGCCCTCATCGTCACGGCGCAGCACCGTATAGAGGCTGCTCTTGTCCGCATTCTCAAACGCCTCATATTCCTCGGCGGTGATATCGGCCGGATAATAGCAGCATCCGGGGCGTTTCTCCCCATATCCGGACACGAAGGGTTTGTTGGCGTCCAGCCGGTTCCACGGACCGTACTGGATCATTGCAAACTCCTTGGCATACACATCCGAAATGGTGTCCAGAAGGGTTTTGTCACCGAAAGTCTGTTTCCAGAAGAGGTCGTCCATAATTTCGGAAATCCGTACAAAAATGGGTATCAGATGCTTTTCGTTTTCCGAAAGTCCGGCCACCAGATCGGAGGTCAGGTCGAACCAGGCGTACTCCTCCACCATGGCCTTGCAGGGTGATACGGACTGCTGCGGCGCCTCCGCAGCCTTTTTCTTACAGCCGGCACAGGCCAAACAGGCAAAAGTTACCAGCAGACAATAAGTTAACATGTTTTTCATCGCGCATTATTTTTTGTTGAAATTTTTTGCAAAAATATCGCTTTTTCCATTAGGATTTTACGGATATTTGCATTTTATAACAAATTGTGGAATCAATTATGGAAAATGCTCTGTCGTATGGATGCTGCACATTGGCAGTCATACCGTTAATGGAATCGCCAACCCATCGTTCGGAGATGGTGAGCCAGTTGCTGTTCGGGGAAAGCTACCGGGTGCTTTCCGAAACCGGGGAATGGTTGGAGGTGGAGACAGATTTCGACCACTACCACGGCTTCATAGCCGCCAACCAACATGAACCGCTTTCCGAATCCGATTACTGGTACTGGTGCGAACGGCCGGTCCGGGCAACAACCGCCTCCATACGGCTTTATTGCAGCAACAAGGACATGCTGATCACCATTCCGCCCGCCTCCACCCTGCCGGACGACAAGGGACGGCCATTTAGCATCGGGGAGCAGCTGTTTTCTCTGCAAAGCCCCTTCCCTGCCATGTCCTTGCAGGACATACTGCAACAGTACGAGGGTGCACCCTACCTGTGGGGCGGACGCACACCATGGGGTGTGGACTGTTCGGGGCTCACTCAGGCAGCATACAAAACACAGGGCATAGCACTCCCGAGAGATGCCGCCGAACAGCAGCCTCTGGGCAGGGACATACTGCTTTCACAGGCCATTTTCGGAGACCTTGCCTTTTTCCAGGATGCGGAAGGGCGCATTGTCCATACGGGAATAATGCTTGGCAACCGGCAAATCCTGCACAGCAGCGGGCAGGTACGTGTCGACGGGATCGACCAAGTCGGCATTTTCCGGAAAAACGGACACCAACATACCCACAAATTACACAGTATCAAAAGAATCTCCCGCTTATCCTAAACATTCCCCTAACTGAAACGCCATGTTACAAAATGCCGAAACCACTCCTATAGTGCCAAAGGAACTTGCCTCTGCAGACAGCATCAGGACCACTCTGCACGACAGCCTGTCCAATATCCGGAACCTGAGTGATGTCAAGGAGGTCATCACCGGAGAGAACCCGATTATGAAGGATGCCATGACATCCATCATCGACCTGGCAGCCAAGTTTGTCCCAAAACTGATCACCGCCATCCTGGTTCTATGGATCGGCTTCAAGCTGATCAAGATGCTGAAGAAGGCTCTGACCAAGCTCATGGAGAAGCAGAAGCTGGAGATGTCGCTGAAAAGTTTCCTCACCTCCTTCCTTGACGTTGTGCTGAAAATACTGGTCATCATCATGGTGATGGACATTGTGGGCATCAAGGTCACATCATTCATTGCAATTGTGGGTGCGGCAGGATTGGCCATCGGCATGGCGTTGCAGGGCACGCTACAGAATTTCGCCGGAGGTGTGATTATCCTGCTGCTGAAGCCTTTCCGTGTAGGCGACTACATCGAGTGCAAAACCTATAAGGGCTTTGTTCGCGACATCCGCATTTTCCACACCATCATGCAGCCTTTCAACGGACGCACCATCATCGTGCCGAACTCCGAACTTGC
>JAEEGF010602937.1_pt1 | contig 17819 bp, 15 predicted proteins | sample 9134171 | NCBI WGS metagenome assembly JAEEGF01 (sample SAMN16246542, study PRJNA631951) | gut metagenome | biome: gut microbiome; feature: rumen; material: AP-attached | host: Bos | place: Iran: Karaj | collected 2018-10 | reverse complement strand
ATGAAATATATGCAGACGCATATCGCAGCTGCAAAAATAGTATTTATGATCAAAGAAAATACGAACGGCAATACCATAAACTCCGTTTCAAACGACTCATGAAAATACTGAGGCGCAAGATAACGCGGGAAGTAGTCGGAGTTAAAGACCATATCTGTCGTCTGTTCGATAAACGGTATCGGAAATCCGAAACGCATACCGTAAACATCTTTGTATGTTTCAAGCCAGACAGGGCAGACAGCGCTTACGGCTGTGATCGCAAAACCGATAACGAGAGAAAAAACGATTATAAGTATTATGGCTGTTTTTTTCATTCTTCTGCTCCTGCTTTCAGCTTTTCCGCCTGGTCTGTAGTGATAAGCGCGTCGATAAGCTCGTCAAGATCGCCGTCCATTATCTGCAGTATCTTATAGAGCGTAAGACCTATTCTGTGATCCGTCACACGTCCCTGCGGAAAGTTATATGTTCTTATTCTTTCGCTTCTGTCGCCCGTTCCTACCTGAAGACGGCGGTCTGATGCGATTTTGGCATTCTGTTCGGCAAGCATGCTTTCATAAATTCGGGAACGGAGAATTTTCATAGCCCGCTCACGGTTTTTAAACTGGCTTCTTTCGTCCTGACAGTCTACGACCGTGTTTGTGGGAACATGGATTATGCGTATTGCGCTTTCGGTTTTATTTACGTGCTGTCCGCCCGCGCCTCCCGAACGGTGAGTTTCTATTATAAGGTCTGCGGGATTTATTTCTACCTCAACCTCATCTGCCTCGGGCAATACAGCAACGGTAACGGTGGATGTGTGTATCCTGCCCTGAGACTCGGTTTCGGGAACTCTCTGAACGCGATGGACGCCGCTTTCGAATTTAAGACGGCTGTATGCCCCTTCGCCTTCTATGGAGAACGTGATCTCCTTTATACCGCCGAGCTCCGTTTCGTTTACCGAGAGAACTTCGGTTTTATAACCTTTTTTCTCGGCGTACATAGAATACATTCTGTAAAGAGAGTTTGCGAAAAGCGCCGCTTCCTCTCCGCCCGCACCGCCGCGTATTTCAACAATAACGTTTTTGTCGTCGTTCGGATCTTTCGGCAGAAGAAGGATCTTTATTTCGTTTTCGAGCTCTTCTATACGTTCTTTGCCCGTCCTGTATTCCTCTTCGACTATCTCACGAAAATCGGGTTCTAGCGTTTCATCCATAAGCTCTCTCGCCTCTTCAACATTGCGTTTGGCGGTAAGAAGCTCATGGTATTTTTCAACTATCGGAGAGAGGTTTTTATGCTCTCTCATATATTTTTTATACTGTTCCTGATCCGTTATTACATCAGGATCGGTAAGCTTTTCGTTTACCGTATCAAGTCTTTCGCTTATACTTTTCAGTTTATCTAACATACTGACACTATCCCATAATATCTTATTATATATTATAACAGATTTATACTGTTTTGTAAAGTATAAAATGTGTCTAAATCCATAATTTTAATAAATTATATACAATATTACCGCAATTTGCTGTTGACAGATCTTCTTCATTGTGCTATAATCATCGCAAATCGAATAATCCTTCGGGGCAGGGCGCAATTCCCTGACCGGTGGTAAAGCCCACTAACCTGTTTATCAGGCCGAAACGGTGAAATTCCGTTGCCGACGGTACAGTCCGGATGAGAGAAGATATTCATGCTTATGCGTGATTTCAAAAAAAACCAGTTCCCGGATTATTCGGGAACTTTTTTTCGGAGGTTTTTTATGAACATTGCAAAAGAACACATTCTGCTTGCCGTAATTGCGGCCGTTGCTGCCGTTGCGGTCATAATACTTGCCGTTATTCTGAAATCAAAGCGGCGCACGGGCAGACCAAGCACAAAAAAAATAGCGACGCTCGCTGTAATGTCTGCTATGAGCATCGTTTTGATGGTACTTATAAGGATCCCGTTTCCCACAGCTCCGTTCCTTGAATACGACCCTGCGGATATACCCATTCTTATTTCAACCTTTCTTTTCGGACCGTGGTGGGGACTGCTTATGACAGCCGTTGTAAGTATTATTCAGGGTATCACGGTAAGCGCGTCAAGCGGTATCATAGGAATAATAATGCATTTTGCCGCAACGGGCGGATTTGTGCTTGCGGCAGGCCTTATATACACAAAAGGTAAAAGCCTTAAACGCGCAATTGCAGCGCTTATAGTCGGCGCACTTGTTCAGACCGCTCTGATGGTGCTTATGAACCTTGTTTTTACGCCGCTTTTTATGAAAACAGATATAGAGATAGTTGTTGCAATGCTTATTCCGACGATCATACCTTTCAACCTTATAAAAGCCGGAGTAAACGCAATAATAACGTTTATTGTGTATAAATTTGTATCAAGAAGCGTTTCGGCGCTGTTTGACTGAGTTCAGTCTTTCAGTATCGGCACATAATCTGCCGATGCCGCGGAAAGTTCCTGACAAAAGCCGTCAAAGCCGAGGTTCATGAATTCGTGTTTTGCGGTATTATATTCTTTTCTTGTAAGTTTTCTGTTTATTTCGGGGAAATTATCGCTTGAAACATCGCCTGCGGGGATATACTGCCCCATCAGGCTCACATATATGCCCTCCGGCAGATTTTCTCTGATAAAACGAAGCGTTTTTACAGACTGCAACGGCATCGACGGCAAAACAAGATGACGGACGATTACCCCTTTTTTCATCAGTCCGTTTTCTTCTCTGACATTCCCCGTCTGCCTGTACATTTCGTTTATCGCCGCAACGGCATATTCGGCGTAATTGCTTACCCCGGAGTATTTCATGGCTTTTTCATCCGATATATACTTGAAATCGGGCAGATATATGTCTATAAGCCCTTCCATTTCGCGAAGAGTTTCAACTCTTTCGTAACCGCCCGAATTCCAGACCACCGGGATTTCAGGCTTTGCCATAAGGAGTGCGTTTTTAACGCTCGGCGCAAAATGGACGGGGTTTACAAGATTTATGTTTTCCGCCCCGTCATTCTGAAGTGATAGAATAATGTCGCAAAGTTCACTGTCGGAAACCTCTTTTCCGACATTTTTTCTGCTTATCTCTGAATTCTGGCAAAAAACGCATCTCATCGTGCAGCCTGAGAAAAATATAGTTCCCGATCCGTTTTTACCGCTTATCACAGGCTCTTCCCAGAAATGCTTTGCTGCGCGTGTAACGCTTGCCTTTGCGCCGCAAAGGCAAAAACCGTGCGTTTTATTTCTGTCAACGCCGCACTGTCTCGGGCAGAGATCGCACTTACTGTAAGTCATATTATTCCCTTAAATATCAGCGTCACCGAAATACGGTGACGCTGAGTTTTTTTATCACGTTGCTCTCTGAGGACGTTTTTCGATTTTCATCGTATTTTTCTTGATAAAATCGATAAGCTCGTCGACCTGCATAAAGGCAAGACCTGTAACCGTGTCTGCTGCGCCGTAATACATCGCAATTCTGCCTGTCGCAGCGTCTGTAAGCGTTGCGCACGGGAAAACTACATTGGGAACGTCGCCGACACATTCATAGATCTCCTGCGGAGAGATAATATACGGATCTGTTCTGTAAAGAACTTTCCACGGCTCGTTTATATCGAGAAGAGCGGCGCCGGCATGGTAAACAAAGCCGTTGCAGCTCTGCAGAACGCCGTGGTAAATGAGCAGCCAGCCTTCGGTAGTTTCGATAGGCGCAGGGCCCGGACCGATCTTTCTTGACTGCCATGAACCGCAGGGTTCCATGATATGGCGGTGTTTGCCCCAGTAAATAAGATCTTTGCTGCGGCTTACAAAAATATCGCCGAAAGCGGTATGACCGGTATCGCTCGGACGTGAAAGCATATAGTATTCGCCGTTTATCTTTCTCGGGAAAAGCACGCCGTTTCTGTTGTAGGGCAGGAATGCGTTTTCGAGCTGATAGAATTTTTCGAAATCAAATGTATATGCAAGACCGATCGTAGGACCGTGATAGCCGTTGCACCAGATAATGTAATATCTGTCTTCAATCCACACAACGCGGGGGTCGTATGCGTATACGAATTCGCCAACGTCAGGATCGTCACATATCATTTTTATGGGTGTGGGATTGATATTCCAATGTATTCCGTCATCTGAAAAGCCCGCGTGGATACGCATGTAGCGACCTGTATTGTCGCAGCGGAAAACACCCGCAAAGCCGCCCTTGAACGGAACAACTGCAGAGTTGAAAATACTGTTTGAATCGGGCAGAAGGTCACGCGGGATCACGGGATTGCCGGAATAGCGCCAAAGCACCTTGTTGCATCCTGCCGGTTTATCCTCCCAGGGGATGTTGGGCAGATCAGGACCGATAATGGTAGGCATAAACAAATCTCCTTTAAATTGAGTTATATACGGTTTTGTAAGAAAAAACTTCTGTTTTTACTATTTTATTATACTATAACTAACGATAAACTGTCAATATACTTTCGTACGCATAACCCGATTTTCCGCTTAGCTCAACAAAACGGCAAACGATCAGTTATGGAAGCGGTCGTTCAGATTATTGAGAGTTTCATACATTGAGATTACATAAGTTTCCGCAGCTTCGTAGATCGCGCTCCTATATGACTCAACAGTTGTTGCAACGCCGCCGTTGGGTATCTGGTCAAACATAGTGCTCATACCGTGATGATGGTCGTGATAAAGGGTGTGCGGACCCGTGGTAAGTTCATACATAAACTCAGAATCGCGTCTGTCTGTAAAATAATATCTTGTAAGATAGTCTATGATCGATTCCTTGGTTTCATATCCCTCAAAAGGTTCAAAAAGTCCGTCAAGAACAAGTGCGGTAGCTTCCGCATCCTTTGTTGTCAGAGGCACGCATACCGTATAGGCGCCGCTTGCGTACGATGTTCTGTAATCAGACGGATCCTTAGCGTTAGGTCCGAGAGGAATGGGTACAACACCGAGATTTTCAAGATGGAATGCAAGAGAGTCTGTGGTGGCAAAAAGCTGATTGGTGTTTGTGTAATGCATTACAGCGCCGCCGGCGGCAAACAGATCGGGTTTATAGTAATCGCTGACATATGAGGCAAACGAGCCGTAAAACCAGTCGTAGCATCTGTTATATGCGTCTATCGCGGTCGGAGTAAAATATCCGAGTTCATATGAACCGTCATCCTTGAACGTTACAAAGGTATTGCCGTTGCAAAGCGCAACATCGCGCGAAAAACCGCCAAATCCGGACATGAACGAATAAACATATTCATTTGAGTTGTTTGTTTGCGCAAAATGAGTAAGACAGTGTTCAAATGTATCCCAGTTCCATTCACCGTTTTCGAAATAATCACGCGGGTCTGTTTCGGAAACTGCGTCAACATAGTCTTCATTTACACAGATAATATTGAGTTCCGAGTCGAAAGTTCTCATGGGCAGCGCTGCGGGAATAATACCGTAGACAGCGTCATTGAACATAGTGGATATTCTCAGATATCTGCTGCCCCACTTTGTTTCGTCAAAAACATCCAGACTCTGAAGCGGAACAAGATCCTGGAATGCGTTGGCTCTCATGTAATTTACAAGACCGAATGTTGCCTGAGCCACAGCGTCATAGACATACGTACCGGAAATAGCATTTATATACGCATGACTTCCGATCGAATCCTTATTTACAAACGACAGTTTGCAATTATAAAGGTTTTCAACATCCTTTACTCTCTGCGCCGCCATATCGCCGAAGTCCGTGCCTTCGATATATCCGAGAGTAGAGCCGTTTCGTCCCGTATCCCATCCGAAAACGATTTCCGAACCTCGAAGATCTACTGCGGCATCGCCCAGCGCATTGTCATATTCGGGCACTATTTCAATTTCTGTTCCCGCACACGATATCATAATAAATACCGCAACAACACACATAAAACAGCACAATATTTTTTTCATAAAAAACTCCCTCCTGACGATTATATTATATATTATATTTCAATTCTTTAAAAAAGTCAAGTATTTAATCGACTTTTTCATTCGGAAAAAAACAAATAAGCTCCCCCGTACAGAGGAGCTTATTGAATTCAATCGTGATTATTCTTCGCCGTATGTTCCCCAGACAGCTTCGATACCGCGAACTGAAGGCATGACAGCCTCTTCAAAAATTCTGTCCGCAACATCTCTTACGCTTTCCACGTATTCGGTAACGGTTCTGTTCGATCTTTCAAGGAAGCTTACATACTGAGTACGCATATCATAATGGAAATAATTGTATTCCTGATTATAATACATTGCGAGGAAGTTGTTGCAGTCGCGTTCGTCAAAGAAGAAGTTGTGTTCCATATAAGACTTGATATCTTCTGCCGTCTCAAATCCGGGAAGCGGTTCATAAAGAGCGTTTATAATTACCGCTGAGCTTTCGGTCTGGCTGGAAAGTGAGGAAAAAGCGATGCAGTAATTGTTGTTTTCCATAATTCCGTATACGTGACCGGGCTGAGCGTCGGGACCGAGAGGCCATGTGAGAATGCCGAAATTGTCAACATTGAGAGAGATACGCGCGTCCTGTCCGTAAAGATATCCGGTGGGAGCTACACACATAACGGAACGTTCGTTTACAAAATCGTCTACAGTCTGTTCAACAGAATCGTTCATCTGGCTTGAGATCGTATAGCTGAGATCGGTAGTCCAGATCGCTTTTGCCTCTTCCATTGCTTTGAAGGCGGTGGGAGTTCTGAAACCGAAGGAGTAATTTCCGTTTTCGTCTTTATAAACAAGAGAGTCGCCGTTTGAACGGATGAACATTTCCGTATAATAGGGCCAGTGAGCCGAAAGACCGTAATGCTTTGTTTCTGTGCCTTCAACCTCGGTATAATTTGCAAGACATTCTCTGAAACGAGACCATGTCCAGTCGCCCGCTTCAACAAATTCACGAGGGTCGGGCTGTCCTAAAAGAGATACGATGTCTTCGTTTACAGCAAGAGGATAACCGAAAGACGAATGGTTGAGTTCGGGCCAGCCCATCGGGATAAGTCCGTAAAGGTCGTTTTCATAGTAAACAACTTCAAGAATAGATCTGTTGCCCCATTTTTCTTCGTCTTTATAGTCGATATAATCTTCAAGCTCCGAAAGACCTACGAGCATACCGGCTCTTGCCGCATCTGCCCACATATCGGATATGCCCGAAATAACGTCGCACATAAATACGCCTGCGTAAGAAAGAGAGATAAACGTGTGGCATCTCTGAGTTGAATTGTAATTGATCTTGATCTTGCAGTTGTAGTCGTTTTCAACTTCTTTTATACGCGCTTTCGCGAGATCGGCAAACTGAGTATCGGGACGGAAGCCGAGGACGTTTTCGGTGATAAGTCCTTCGCTTTCGTTTGAACCGAATTCATAGATCATTTCAAAGCCGCCGAGATCCATCTTGGTGCCGCCGGGATTGTCCAGATCCTGATCAAAATACTCTTCCGTCTCTCCTGCCTGACAAGCGGTTGCGATCAGGGTGAAGATCATGGCGAGCAAAAGAAGCTTTGCTAATTTTTTCATTGCACAAATACCTTTCATAATATTATTATAAACAGAAAATCCGCCGTTTTTTCAGCGGTTTTTAAAACTCCGCAACAGAAAGATTATACATCAAAAAGCAAAAAAAGTCAATTGAGCCGACTGTCTTTTTTTCAATAATGTCATAAAGAGATGCAAACACTCGTAAAATTCGGTTTTTTTTCACAATTCACGTGCATTTTTTGCAATATTCGCTTTATTCAGATAAAGCTCAGAAAACTGCCCGAGCAAACATTCCGTCCGTACGTATCTGAAATGCCGTTAAAACCCGTTACTATAGCCTTTTTAACGTTCCCGTCCTCAAAAAGAACGTCAAACGGTTCTTTTTCGGGGAGCGGATTATCGGATACGCCTGCAGTATAAAGGTTGTCAAGCAAAAACCGACCGTTCAGAGTTTCAGCTTTTCGGATAAGGACATGAACTCCGTCGTGAGAAAACGCATTTCGTAAAATTCCCGAAAAAACCGCGTTTCCGTCTTTATTTACGGAAAGGCCCATGCACCCCGCATATTTTTCGCCCGTAGCGATCTCAGTTTGAGTATTCACAAAAAAGAGAGTCTTTTCTTCGCCGTCAGACAAAGTGACGGTAACGTAAAGAAGTCCCTCTCCGTATATGACGGTAAGATCGCTTGAATAAAAAGCTGAACAGTCGAAATGATTGCCGTACCCGTTCAGAGGGAAAAACCCGTTTCTGCATAAAATACCCGAAAGGTAATTTGAGGCGTTCAGCACAGAGGACATCATCACGCCGAACCTTACCGAAAGAGAAGGTTTTATTGTGATATCAACGTTAAAACCCGTGCTGCCGTATAAAGACGCAACAGTTTCAAAAGTTATTTCAAGACCGCTGACGGCTTTTATGCAGTCTGTGCAGTTTTTCATCCATGATTCCATTCCTTTTCTCATTCCCGAACGGCAATCGGCGGTTATCGTCGTTTTAAAAACAGGCATTAGATCGATCCTTTGACAAGATGATAGAAGAATATCATTATCTGTGTATTATTTCAATACCTTTTTTCCGGAATGCAATAATTACATATTTTTTTCTTGCTTGACAAAACGGCTGAAAACGGGTATAATAAGAAAAAATATAAAAGGAGCAGTTTATGGGAAGGATCGACAAAAAAAATTATTACCTTGATATCGCGCAGACTGTTGCGGAAAGGGGAACATGCATACGCAGGCTGTTCGGCGCTGTCATAGTTAAAAACGATTCCATCATAAGCACCGGATATGCCGGAGCTCCCAGACAGAGAGTGAACTGCTGCGATATCGGAGAATGTCTTCGCGAAAAGCTGAAAATTCCGGCAGGTGAACGTTATGAGCTTTGCCGCTCCGTTCATGCTGAAGCGAATGCGATAATTGCCGCCTCAAGAGAGGAAATGATAGGCTCAACGCTTTATCTTGCGTGCATCAGTCCGAAAACGGGAGAAATAATGAGCGGCACAAGCTGCTGTTCGATGTGCCGCAGGCTTGTGATAAATGCGGGTATTGAAACGGTGATCGTAAGAGACACAAAAACGGAATACAGAATAATAGACGTAATGAAAGACTGGGTTGAAAACGACGACTCGCTCGACAAAAAGAGCGGATATTGATATGAAAAGGAACGATTTGCTTAAATTTTCTTCTTTTCTGATCGTTTTGCCGCTTGTTTTGTCCTTTTTTTGCGCCGCTTTTTTTGCGGATACGGGGCTTGAAAAGCTTTTTGAAATACCCACGGCGTCAACCGGAGGCTGGATATCCGGAGGACAGACCGTTGCTTCATCCGAAACAATAAGAAACGGAGACAGGGCGTCGATAAGCTTCACATCGTCATCAGACCGCATTGAGGGCGAATACAGATTTGTAAACGAAGGAACCCTTTTCGGAAAAGACAGCACTTCTCATGTGCTTCTGATAAGGCTTTTTATAAGCGATATTTCGGCGCTGCAAGGCGAGAAGGGCAGCATTTCCTTTTTATGCGACGACGGCACGGGGATCTTTTGGAGCGTTGCGGATATCGATATAAAAAGCGGATGGAACGATATTTCGCTCAATTTCAGAACAGCCCAGACGCTGATACCCGAAAAAACGATCGCGGAAGAATCAGAAAACACTGAAAGCGAAGAAGACTCTGACGCGGAAAACGCCGAGGATACTGCCGCGGAAACAGAAACCGGATCAGAAGACGAAGCAGTTCACGAAAAAACAGCAGACGAGATTTTTACGCAGCTTACACGTTTTTCTTTCAGCTTTGAAAAATCCCCGTCAAAAGATACTACGATCGCTTTTGCCGAAGTTTCCGTAAATACGCATGAAAAGCAGAAAGAGCAGGAACCGCCGGAGCCGATAACGGATAAGATAGGCACGGCTGAAATAATAATCTCTCTTGTTCTTGCTGCAGGCGTAACCACCGCAGTTATTGTATTCAGCGCAATTTACGCAAAAAAAGAGATACGAAGAAGAAAGCGCGAAGCAAAAAAGAGAAAAGCCGAAATGCAAAACGAAGAATCCCCTTCCTCATATTGAATCCTTCATCAAATACAACTCACGGCGTTGACTTTTTCAACAAATAAATAACGACACAACAGAAAGGATAATTACCGAAATGCGAAATCCGATCAAACTTCTGCTTATACTCATTTTGCCTGTTATGATAATGTCCTGCTCCGTTCAGACGGAAGAACTTGTGCCTGATTACACTCATTCCGCATCAGACAACTCTTTTGACGGACTGAAACTTATTTTCAACATGAAACCTGATATCTGCTACGACGTCGATTCGCTTTTCGGCGACCTTGTCAGATCCAGAATAGCCGATGTGGAAAATCAGTATGATGTTGACATAGTCTTCAACGAATCGGAAGATATCGTTCCGAATCTGTTTTATTATATATCGTCGGGCATAAAACCGTGCGATGTTCTGCTTTCAGATTCATACGAACTTTACAGTCAGATAAGAGCCGATCTGCTTTATCCCGTTGACAATTTTTATACGGGCATAGACTATCTTGAAAAAGAAAAGTGGGGCGGACGTGAAAAGCTTATAAGTTATGCTTTCGACAAACATCTATACGGACTTCTGCCTATGTACTGGCCCGAAACTGTCTGGAAACAGGTCGATCACTTCTTCTTTGTAAACGAAAATATCGTTTCACGGCTGAATCAGCCCGACCCGAGAGAGTTTGTTGAAACAAAAGAGTGGACAAGGGGTAAATTCGAAGAGCTTCTTGAAGCATATACGCATCAAAACAACAGCGGTCAAACCGTATACGCGCTTGCCGTCGAGCCTGCCCATTATTTCAGCATAGCAATAAAAACAAGCGGTATAGATTATATCGTCAAGCATTCAGACGGCACATGGTCAAATGCTTTTTATGAACCGGGAGCGCTCGATAAGCTCACATGGATTTCCGATACATTCTGGAAAAACTATGAAACAAATATCACACGGGGAACAGACACGTTTACGACCATTGCAAAATTTGTAAACGAAGAGGCCGTAATGGTGCTCACTCATCTTTATTACGGACTTGCAGATATTCAGTATACTGTTGATAATTTCGGAATTCTTCCGTTTCCGCTCTCTGATGACCTTGTCGGATCTCCGTGGATAAGCCAGTTTGAATTTTACAACAACGGAATTTCCTTTCCGGCAAACATACCGGAGCTTGAAGCGATACCCACAGTGGTAAACGCATTATTCGAACCGCTGCCCGGATATGAGACGGAAGAGGAACGGCTGCAATATTACGACAGATATGTTTTTCATGACCCCCGTGATACCCGCGTTGTATTTGAATGTCTTGAAAACTGCCATTATCTGCCCTACAATGACAACGGATATCTCATACCGAACGCATTGAGAGACGCGCACGGCAATAAATCCGTATCGCAGATACTTGAAGCAAATGCGGATATAATGCAAACGACCATCGAGGATGTATATATTCCGCTTGAAGAAACATGCGACCTTCTTTGGAACGGAGACTGATTTTTGCAATTTTGCATCCCAAAAGACAAATTAAATAACGAAGAGACCACCGAAATATCGGTGGTCTTATTTTTTGCAAAAGCTATCGGTTCCATACTCGAAAAAAGCCGGACAAAATCAAAGCAACACCTGTTGTCGGCAATTTCGGAAAAAATTCTTGACATCAGCGTAATAATATGATAAACTCATCGCAGGAAAACCGCTGTGTAACAAACAAATAATAAAATACAGGGAGAAGTTATTATGACAGACACATTATATATAGCGGCAGTGGATTCGTCAGACAGGGATAAAGAAACTGCGGATATTGTCTGCTCAGGCAAAAACGACCAGGATGTGCTTCAGGAGGCCCTTGACAGGGTATTTATTCCTGTAAACGGTGAGATACGAGGCGGAAGAATTATTCTTGCGCCCGGAAACTACTATATTGACGCCTTTCCGAGAAAAAATGCCAACGGACGTGTTGCTGTTATGTCAAAGGCGGTATCAAACCGCTTTGCCCATATAGGTATTCTTATCTCCGGCTCCGACAGAACGGAGTCAACAGTTATTCGGATCACAAAAGAAGCATATGACTCCGTAAAAGAAAATGAGAGCTGCTCACTGTTCGCAACAGAGGGACACAACGGCAATCATCATGTTTTCAAAGATATTTACGTTACTGTTTATGACGATCAGAAAAACATCATCTGCTTTGACGGCAGATTTATGGGCTCACTCGGCATGCGCCGCTGCAAATGTCTTTGCGATACGCGCGGAAACTATTCAAATGTCAAGCAGCCCCTTCCTTCAGAGGGATTCATTGCGTTCATGGGCACATACGGATCAAATAATATGTTTGAATACAAATGGGAGTTCTGTCAGGCAGAAGGATTCGGACAGGGATTTGCCGTAGGAGGCGAACACCTGCTGCTGAACAAGTGCGCAGCGCTTTTCGGAAGACACGGCATAACCTTCAACAATTATGAACAGCCAAGGGGCGTTTATGCGCACCCGATCACAATTATGAAATTCATTGATGAGGCAAACGTATGTTTCTGGAAATTTGCCGCCAATAAGTATAAACAGAGCGTAAATGCGTATAATACGAGCTTTGAAGCAGTTCCGCACTGGCTTGCGCTGGACGGAAGACTTTCATATGAGGAAAAGCCCGGTGATTACTGCGGTCACATAGACTATGTTGCAAATCAGGGATATTTTACCGAAAACGACCCAAAACAAGCTTTCTGGGAAAAAGGAAGCGGAATAAATTTTAACACCGTTAACAATACGCACAAATCCTTATGTTCCACAGACGAAAGGCTGCGCTATGCCGCCAACATCGGACAGGAGATATTTGATACGGATCTGAAGAAAAAACTGATCTTTACGGGCGACGGATGGTTCGATATGATGGGCAATCCCGCCGATCACAGACCGAGGCAATAGATCCGTATCGCAGATACCTCAAGCAAATGCGGATATAATTCAAACAATCTGCGAAGATGCATTTATTACTTTTGAAAACAATTCGATCATCTTTTGAACGGGATAGTTTTTTCAATTTTACATTTTCAAAGACGGATCAAATGACAAAAAGACCGCCGATGCTTTCGGCGGTCTTATCTTTTTGGTTATTATTTTACGATGTGTCTCCATCCGAACGGATCGTCTTTAAGTCCCCACTGAATACCTGTGAGTTCGTCATAAAGCATCTGCGATACCGGACCGATCGAGTTGTTGTTTATAACGCATGCGTTGCCGTCGCGGTTCAGTTCGCCTATCGGGCTTATTACCGCTGCGGTGCCTGTTCCCCATGCCTCTTCGAGTTTTCCGCTGTTTGCGGCAGCCATAAGTTCGTCTATCGGCAATGCTCTTTCCTCGACTTTATAGCCCTTATGACGGAGGAATTCGAGAACGGATCTTCTCGTTATACCGGGCAGAATGCTGCCGTCAAGAGCCGGAGTTACGATCGTGCCGTCAATTTTGAAGAAAACATTCATTGCGCCTACTTCCTCAACATACTTATGCTCCTGACCGTCAAGCCAGAGGACCTGAGAATAATTGAGTTTTTCGGCTTTCTGCTGTCCGATAAGCGACGCTGCGTAGTTGCCGCCGCATTTTGCCATGCCGGTGCCGCCGCGGGCTGCTCTTGTATATTCCGTTTCAACGTATATTTTTACAGGTTTGAGTCCTTCTTTGAAATACGAACCGACCGGAGAAAGAATGATCACGAAAAGATAATGACCGGACGGATGAACGCCTACATGAGCGTCTGTTGCGATTATGAACGGACGGATATATAAAGATGTTCCGGGAGCTGTGGGTATCCAGTCCGCATCGATCTTTATAAGCTTTTCAAGCGCATCAAGCATTTCATCGCCGTCAAAACGGGGAATGCACATTCTGTCGCATGACTGATTCATTCTTTCAAAATTCTTTTCGGGACGGAAAAGATATATATCTCCGTTTTCGCTCGTGCGATACGCCTTCAGACCTTCGAATATCTCCTGTGCATAATGAAAGACCATAGCGGAAGGATCGAGAGAAAGCGGTCCGTAAGGACGGATCTCTGCGTCGTGCCATCCGTTTTCGGGCGAATACTTCATAATAAACATATGATCTGTGAATGTTGTTCCGAAACGAAGCTCGTTTGCCGGAACTTTTGCTTTCGGAGCAGTGTTTTTGGTAATTTTAATTTCCATTTCCTTTTCTCCAGGCTTTCTTTTTTGTTTTTTTGAATTATTTTTTATCATAGCACATTATCACGCAAAAGTCAATATTGAAAAACAGCATTATTTTGCCGAGCAATTCAGTTTTTCGTCTATTTCTTCGGGACGGATACGAACCGAAACGACATACGCCTCTTCGCCTTCGGTAAAATGACCGTATGTAGTGGTAACTATCGTTCCGTCGGGCAGAATTTCAACGCCGGGGTAGGCGCAGTCACCGTTTTTGTAGTTTTTCATTATACGGATGCGGCATATTCCTTCTCTGCCGTATTTTATATCGTCGTAATGCCCAAGCCACGCGCACCAGTCTCCCCATGTGGGAGAATCAAGGCATGTATCGCGAAAACTGATAAAAAGTCTGCCGTCTTTAAGATATCTCGCGCAATGCCTGTCGCCTGTCAACGCACCCTGAAGTTCAACGGGAGCAGACCATGTTTTTCCGCTGTCGGAAGAAAAAATGGCGTGCGAATTCATTTTTTTTGCGTTTTCACGCATTACGGCGCATATTTCTTTGCCGTCGGGCGAACGGATCACCGCAGGTTCGCAAAGATCGCATATTTCGTGAGTGCATATGCATACCGGATCAGACCACGTCAGTCCGCCGTCATGTGAAAATGTCTGATACACCTTTATTCTTCCGTTGGGTCTGCCGGAATTTACGGAATAGATCTCCTTCCACTCATCGCCCTCTTTTTCGAGTGTTTTCACCCAGCTGTCCCGCTTTTCGGACCATGTTTTTCCGCCGTCTTCGGAAAAGCTGTGCATGAGCTTTGTTCTTGCTTCCGCGCCCTCACCTGTTTTGTAGACCGTTCTTTTTTCGTAATTACCGCCGCGGATAAATCTGCCGTCATCATGAAAAAGAGCGAAATATTCGCCTTTGCCCGTGCAGCAAATATCGCCCATGGCAACGATTCCTCCGAAATCGCCTATAGGAGAAAGCTCTGACCATGTGACTCCGTCATCTTCGGAAACAGACATTCTTATCGGATAAAGACCCGAAAAAAGTATCAGCCGTCTCTTGCCGTTTTTATCGTAAACCTTGTATACGGTAGGCGTTTCAAGGGATGTTGAAAAGCTGTCGGGAACGGGAAGTCTGTCGGACCACGTTTTGCCGCCGTCAAAGCTTTTTTTCAGAACGATCTGACCGTAACCGTGGTTTTTGGGATATACCGTAACTATCGTTTTGCCGTCGTCAAGCAAAACAGTTGTGGGATGCCCGATATAAAGACCGTCTTCTTTATCAACGACAGTCTGCCTCTCTTTTTCATCGGAAAAATCAATAATCGGTATCGTGTAGCCTCTGAGCATGACTCTTTTCCTTTTCTTTATTGTTCTTTCGGAATAAACACTTCAAAAACCGCGCCTGACTGACCGTCTTTTCTGTTATATGCCTCAACTCTGCCCTTATGCGCGATCGCTATGGCTTTTACTATTGCAAGGCCGAGCCCGTGTTTGCCCGTTGAGCCCTTGAAAAATCTGTCGAAAAGATGCGGCATCTCCTCATCACGGATTCCCGGTCCGTCGTCGGTAACGGTAAAGATAACGCCGTCTTCAACTGAACAGGCTTCTATCACTATTTCGCTTTTCGCATATCTGAGCGCATTGGAAAACAGGTTTGTAAATACCGTAGCAAGGTGGTCGCCGTCGCAAAGAAGATCCTCTTTTACAACTTCGCCTTTTACTATCCTTATGCCTTTTGCGGCTGCAATTCCGTCAACTCTTTCTATCGCTTCATCAACTATTTCATCGGTGCGGACTTCTGAAAGCTGAAGAACATCTTTTGTTGTTTCTATTTTAGAAAGATACATAACGTCTTCAACAAGTTTTTCAAGGCGTGACGTCTGATTCAGGATAGATTCGTATACCTCGTCGGTGTTTTTTGTGAATATACCGTCTTTCAGTCCCTCAACATAGCCTCTGATAGACATAAGCGGCGTTCGCAGCTCGTGCGACGCATTCTGCAAAAATACCTTCTGGCTCTTATCATATTCTTCAATGCTTTTTGCTAGACTGTCAAGCGAATTTGCAAGCTCGCCTATTTCGTCGTTTGAGTTGATCTCAATAGTGCTGTCAAACTTTCTGTTCGCTATCATTTCGGCGCGCTTCTGCAGTTTTCTTATATTTCTTGTGAGCTGTCCCGAAAAGATCACCGCGCTTGCAACGGCGATCGCTGACGCGGCAATAATCGACGCAAAAAACAGGAATATCAGAAGGTTGTCAAAATTATACCGGTCGACCTGCATAAGCACGGCTATCGTTGCATATATCTCGCCCGACTGATTTTTCATCTGTCTGGAACAGATAACGAATGTCTCACGGTTTTCGTGCATAACAAATATACCCGACTGTCCGTTTTTTGACGCAACGAACGTTGCGAGATCTTCGGGTGCGATATCAACGGTTTCAAAATTCGATGTTCTGACAAGCTCGGATTTTTCGTTCATTACCGCAAGAGCATAATTTTTTTCGGTTATGCCGCGGACTATCGAATCCCACACAAAATCGAATAAAACAGGCACTGCGGTCTGCCGTGAAGCGAGTGAAATTGCGATCCTGTCGGCATACTGTCTAAGCTGATCGCCTGCGTTTCTGACCATGTAAGTTTCTGAAAACAGTGAAACGAACGACATTGAAATGCCCGCCATCAGAAAGATTATGACCGCGTAAGATAAAATCAGTTTTGTTTTTATACTGTATTTCATAAATCAGTCAACGCTGTCCGTTACCTTGTATCCGTATCCCCAGACCGTTTCAATGGAAAACTCGGTGTGATGACTGTCGAGCTTTTTGCGTATGCGCTTAACAAGGTCGTCGACCGCCCTTGTATCGCCGATATACTGATATTCCCATATGTTGGTGAGCAGCTGATCTCTTGTGAAGACTCTGTTTTTGTTTGCGACCATAAAGTTGATGAAATTGTATTCCATAGCCGTAAAGTTAAGGTCTTCCTCGCCTTCTTCGGTTACTTTTACAACTCTTCTTTCGTCGGGATATATCTTCAGATCACGGCAATGCGGCGTAAGAGAGGATATACTGTCTGAATGCATTCCGTCTATTCTGCGAAATACCGCTTTTACGCGCGCGACCATTTCTCTGGGAGAAAACGGCTTCGGTATATAATCGTCCGCGCCCATTTCTATGCCGAGTATCCTGTCAAGCTCTTCATCACGGGCAGACACTATGATAATAGGCGTGTTTGCCTTTTTTCTTATTTCATTGCAAAGTTCGAAGCCCGACATTCCCGGCATCATTATATCAATAACAAGCATATCGGGGATCTGGCTGTTGAATGCTGCCAGAGCATCCTCGCCGTTTTCGTATTCGTTTACGGCATATCCTTCTTTTTCAAGATATGAGCGGACTATCTCTCTTATGTCCTTTTCGTCGTCTACCACATAAATCATTTTAGGCATATAAGATACCTCCTGCATATTACTAACCGTTTTTCCGGTTGCTTTTCTTCAATATTATTATACCATAAAAAATAAAAAATGGAAGAGGAATTTTTAAGTTTTATAAAAATTTTTGTTTACAACTTTAAGTTATACCCTTTTTTGCCGCATTGCTACATTCATGACACATATGTATCATTATTTGACGGCATTTTGATGTTAAAATACAAACATTAAATTCAGTTTAAAACGGTTA
>JAEEGF012095525.1_pt1 | contig 17823 bp, 5 predicted proteins | sample 9134171 | NCBI WGS metagenome assembly JAEEGF01 (sample SAMN16246542, study PRJNA631951) | gut metagenome | biome: gut microbiome; feature: rumen; material: AP-attached | host: Bos | place: Iran: Karaj | collected 2018-10 | reverse complement strand
GAATCCCCCCCCCTAACACTGCAGCCCTTTTACTTTAAGGACCCCGAGCCCCTGAGCGCGCGGAGCTGCGCGACGGGATCGGACGACTTCATGAGCGTCGTTCCGATGAGAAAGGCGTCCGCGCCGGCTGCTGCGAGGCGCTCGATGTCGGCGCGCGTGCGCACGCCGCTTTCCGCGACGCGCAAGATCCCCTCGGGAATCTCCCCGAGAAGCCGCTCCGAGACCGAGAGGTCGACGGAAAGCGTCTCGAGGTCGCGGCAGTTGACGCCGATTATGTCCGCCCCGACCTTCACAGCCCTCGCGATCTCCTCCGCCGTGTGCGCCTCGACGAGCGCGTCCATTCCGAGCGCGCGCGTCTCCGCGAGGAGCTCGGCAAGAAGCGCGTCGTCGAGATAGCGCACTATCAGCAACGCCGCGCTCGCGCCCGCATCTCGCACCTCCGCAAGCCGCTCCTTCGTCGAGATGAAGTCCTTCGCGAGGAGCGGAATCTCCGCCGCGCCCTTCGCGCGCCTGAGGTCGTCCGGGCTCCCCTTGAAGCGCGGACCCTCGCAGAGGACGGACATCGCCGCGGCGCCTCCCTCCTCGTACATCCTCGCCCTTTCGGCGGGATCTGCCGCGACGTCTATGTCGCCAAGCGACGGCGACGCCCTCTTGAACTCCGCGATGATGCGCGTTCCCGGCTTCTTCAGCGATTCCTTGAATTGCATGACACGAACTCCTCCAGTTTTTCAAGTGCGCGGCCTGAGTCGATCGACTCCTCCGCAAGTCTGTACCCTTCCTCGAGCGTTTCCGCCTTTTCGCCCGCGACTATCGCGGCCGCGGCGTTGAGCAGCACCGCCGCGCGGCAAACGCCGCGGACCTCTCCCCGGAGCGTCGCGCGCAGTATCGCCGCGTTCTCCTGGGCGTTGCCTCCCGCAAGCTCGTCCAAAGACGCGTCCGCGCCGAGGCCTGCGACCTTGCCGCCGTCGAAGATCCCGGTCTTCACCTCTCCGTCCTTAACCTCCGCGACGAGCGTGACGCCGACTGGCGATATCTCGTCCATCCCGTCGACGCCCGAGAACACGAGCGCGCGGCGGCATCCGAGCCGCAGGAGCGTCTGCGCGATGACAGGGACCACCTTCGGATCGTACACGCCGATCGCGTGGCGCACGACTCCCGCCGGATTGGTGAGCGGACCGAGCAGGTTGAAGAGCGTCTTGAAGCCAAGGTACCTCCTGACGTTCGCCGCGAAGCGCATTCCCGCGTGGTAGCGCTGCGCGAAGAGGAACGCAACGCCGGTCCTGTCGAACGACTCGCGCACCCGCGCCGGCGGGAGCGAAAGGTCCGCCCCGAGCGCGCGCAGCACGTCCGCGGCTCCGCTCTTGGACGTCGCCGCGACGTTGCCGTGCTTCGCGATCCTCACTCCCGCGCCCGCCGCGACGAACGCAGCGGTCGTCGAGATGTTGATCGTGGGATGTCCGTCTCCGCCCGTCCCCACGAGATCGACGGCGTCCGAGCACTCGCCGAGGTCGATCTTCGCCATCGCGTCGCGCATCGCGCGCGCGGCGCCGAGGAGGCGGTCCGGCGAGACGGCGTCTTCGCGTCCGATCGTAAGCAGCGCGGAAAGCTCGCGCTCCGTGTAGTCTCCGCGGAGGATGCCCCGGAACTCGTGGTACGCGACGGTCTCCGCCGGAGACTTCGAGCCCTCGCCGAGTCCGAAGAAGTTGCGCAGCTGGAAGACGCCCTCGGGCGTCCCGATGGACTCGGGATGGTACTGCACCGTCTCGATCGGAAGCGTCCTGTGCCTGAGCGCCATTATCTCCCCGTCGTCCGTCTCGGCGGAGACCTCGAGGCAGTCCGGCAGCGTCGCGCGCTCTACTGCGAGCGAGTGGTAGCGCATCGCCTCGAAGCCCTGCGGCACGTCGGCGAAGATGCCCTTCCCGTCGTGGCGCACCCTGCTCGTCTTTCCGTGCATGAGGCTCTTCGCCGGGACGATCCTCCCTCCGAACGCCTGCGCGACGGTCTGGTGTCCGAGGCAAACGCCGAGGATCGGGATCTTCCCCGCGAACGCCTTCACCGCCGCGAGCGAGACGCCAGCGGAGTCGGGGTTGCCGGGTCCGGGCGAGATCACGAGCCTGTCCGGATTCATCGCCGCGATTCCCGCGACGTCGATCTTGTCGTTCCTCACGACCTTCGTCTCCACGCCGAGCCCCTCGATCGCCTGGACGAGGTTGAACGTGAACGAGTCGTAGTTGTCTATGACGAGTGTCATGCGAGCTCCTTTGCGAATCTGGCGGCCTCGAAGATCGCCTTTGACTTGTTTACGGTCTCCATGTATTCCTTCTCGGGGTCGGAATCGGCGACGATCCCCGCGCCCGCGCGCATCGTAAGCGTCCCGCGCTCCAAGACCATCGTGCGGATCACTATCGCGAAGTTCATGTCGCCTGTGTTGCTGAAGTACCCGGCTGCGCCCCCGTACACTCCGCGCGGGGACTTCTCGAACTCCGCGAGCAGCTCCATCGCGCGTATCTTCGGCGCGCCGGTGAGCGTGCCCGCGGGGAACGCCGCGCGGAAGAGCCCCATCGCGTCCGCCTTCTCCGGATCGAGCTCTCCGTACACGTTCGACACGAGGTGCATCACGTGCGAGTAGCGCTCGACGTGGGCGAGTCCCTCGACGCGGACGCTCCCCGTCTTCGAGACGCGGCCGAGGTCGTTGCGCGCGAGGTCGACGAGCATCATGTGCTCTGCGCGCTCCTTCGGGTCCGCGACGAGCTCCTCCTCGAGCGCGCGGTCCTCGGACGGCGTCGCGCCGCGCGGACGCGTCCCGGCGATCGGCGCGATCGATCCGATGCCGCCCTCGAGCCTCACGAGCTCCTCGGGCGAGGAGCCGACGAGCGTCTTTTCGCCGACTCGCAGGAAGAAGTTGTACGGCGAGGGGTTCACGATCCTGAGCGCGCGGTACAGGGCGAGCCCCGAGAGGTTCGTCTCCGCGACGAACTTCTGCGACGGGACGATCTGGATCACCTCGCCCGCGCGTATCGCCTCCTTGCAGCGCGCGACGATCGCGCAGAACTCGTCCTTCGTCATCTCGGGGCGGAACTCCCCGAGGAACGGCGCGGCGGATGTGCCGCGCTCCTTCACGTAGCGCTCGATCGACTCTGCGGAGAGAAGGCGCTCGGCGAGCGCGGCGATCTCCGCCATCGCGGCGTCGTACTCCCCTTCGGACGCGACCCTCGCGATCGTCACCGTGCTCCTCACGGAGTCGAACACGAGGAACGACTCGACCTCGACGAACGCGGAAGGCGGAGTGCCCTCCTCGTGGCGGCGCGGGACGCGCGGCTCGAAGTCGGATATCGACTCGTACGCGAAGTATCCGACCCTCCCGCCCTGGAACGACGGAAGCTCCGGCGCGCGGACGAACCTCCCGCCGGCGCGCGGCGCATCCGCCGCGCCGAGTCCGAGATAGGAGTAGCGTCCCTTGCGCTCTCCGTTGTACACGCTCTCTAAGAGGAACACGTCTCCCGGCGCGTCGGCCACGCGCGTCAGCACCGAGACGGGCGTCTCGCGGTCCGCGAGGTATTCGCGGAACACCGGAGTGCGCGCGCCGTCCGCGGTGCGCCGCTCGAACTCCTCCTTCGTAAGAATCTTCAGCATTTCGGATTTCTCCTTATTTTGGTTTGGCAACTTCTCTATATGCAAAACGGCCCTGCTTCGTTCGAAGCGGGGCCGCTCGGCAAGACATCTGCAATGCACGGCGTCACCACGCTCCGAGAGCGCGGCGCCACCACCAGATGTTGCAGATATACTGATTCATACGCTGGAGATTATACCACTTCCGTCCCGCGCGTTTCGTATCATACGATTACGAACCGCGCATCAATCCTGAATTATGGCTACCCTCCCTACCGCTTGCCGGCGACGAACGCGCTGAAGCCGCTCTCCGTGGACGCGCCGACGTTGGTCTTGGCCCACAGTGAACCGTTCTCCCACAGCTGCACGCCCTCGTGTGTCGCGCCAAAGACGCCACACACCCAGACCAGCACCGCGCCAAGCGCAATAGTTATTCTTTTCATCGTTTTTCCCTTTCTAAATCGTTTTGTTTGAACCACGGACCGACGTAACACCTCGCGCACTATCGAAACCCCATTGCCAAAGCACACCCAAACATGATATAATACCGTCGTTATGCCAAATGGTATAACACCTTTTAGCATAACACCATTTAGCACAACTACCAAAGAAAGAGAGATGGCAATGAACCCGTTCAAATACGGATGCACTGTTAACGGAGACTTCTTTTGCCCGCGTCCCGCGCTCGAGAAGGAACTCGCTTCTCGCATAGAGTCCGGACAGAACGTCGTAATGCAGGGAGACCGCAGAACTGGGAAGACGTCCCTCGTTCTCGAAACCGTTCGGCACATGAAGAACATTGCCCTCTTCCATGCCGATTTTCTCTGTGTCCGCGACCAGGCGGACGTCTGCCGCAGGCTTGTCGCCGCGCTCGCACGACTTGAAGATTCCGAAAGCTGGATAACAAAGACCGTGCGCATGCTCGCGCACCTCAGACCGACGGTTTCCATCGACCCTTCGTCCGGTGCTCCGACCGTGACTGTGGACGCGCGGATTGCGGCAGAGCCTGCAACGCTCGATTCTGTGCTTGACGTTCTTCTGGCGCAGACCAAGCGGCGCAAGACGTGCGTCCTTCTCGACGAGTTCCAGGACATTCTCGACATAGACGACGGTGAAAGGACGCTCGCCGTGCTGCGCTCCAGAATCCAGCTCGACTCCAACACTCCGTACATCTTCCTCGGCAGCATACGTAACAAGATGGCGGAGATCTTCTTCAAGTATTCCAGCCCTTTCTACCATTCCGCCGCCGCGTTCAAGGTCGGGAACATAGACCCTGACGAATTTTTCGCGTTCATAAAGAAACGCTTCGCCACCGGCGGACGGAAACTCACGCGCGCAATGTTTGACGCCATCGCCCGCACCGCACGCGACACCCCGGGCTTCATCCAGGAACTCTGCGATGCACTCTGGCAGATGAGCAGCAAAGGGACAACACTTGAGGAATCCGACATCCAGCAGGCCCTTGCCATCATATTCGCAAGGGAAAACGACCACTTCACATTTGCGCTCAAGCAGCTTACCGCGCAGCAAACGCGCGTTCTCCGCACCATAGCCGTCCGCGGCGGCAGGGAGATACTCTCCGGCGCCTTCCTCGAAGCGGCACAGGTCTTCAACGCCGCATCCGTCAAAAAGGCCGTCGCCAAACTTGAACGAGAGAACATAATCTACAACTACGACGGGGAATACCGCTTCGGCAGCCCCTTTTTCTGCGAATGGATACTGCGCCAATGAGCGCACGGCTTCGCCGCAGGCGCATCTACGCTTGCGCCATTTCGAGTCTCCTACTTCTCGTGTCGCCCGCTCAGGCTGAAGGGGCAGGCCGGGCCCGTGCTTGTCGACCCGCACCAGATGCACTTGCCGTCGCCTGGCCCGTGGCGGTGCTTGCCTGTCGGCGAGAACTCGTCAGTTTGCACAACAGCGCCTACTGCCGGAGATCGATCTTGTACTTGAAGAACATCTTGGAGGGGAAGACATATCCGGATGTCTTGCTCGCGGATGGCTTCCAGAGCCCGTCCGTTGCAGACTTCTCCATCGGAACAAGAGCCGCACCCTGCCAGCTGGAGAGGTCCTCCGTCGCAAGCACGGTGAGCGACACATCGTCGCGGCCGGTCGCGAGGTCGCGCGACTGCACGCACGGATTGCCGTTCGCGTCCGTCACGATCTTGATTACCGGCGTGCCGACCTCTGAAATCGCGGGCGGGATGTCAAAGGCGTAGCGCACGACGTTTGCGATTCCGTTCGTCATCATGTCGGCTGCTGCGTCTACGCCCGAAATTCCCTTCTCCGCGACCCACGCCGCGTATCCTTCCAACACGACCGGCTTCAGAATTAGCGACTTGCCGTCCTGCGAAAGCTCCATCGTGAAGCCCGGCGTCGCCGAAGCCGGAACTCCGGCGATCTGCGTCGCCGAAGTCGCGACAACAAGCCCAGATTCAGGAATGGACGCAAACAGTGACGCATCTGCAAGTTCGAACGAGGACGCAGATTCGAACCGGATTGCTCCATCCGAGGCAAGGACGTCCGTTGCGCTTGTGAGCCTCCACTTGCCTGCAACATCGAGCGAGCCGGAGTTCACCACATTCGGCGAGCCCTCGATGTCGCCGACGCGCATCGCCGCGTTGTCTGAGAGGTCGAACGTCGCGCCGGACGCGAACCTGAGCTTCGCGAACACCGGGAGCGGCGCGATCATCGCCTCGCCGGACTGCGTGGTGTCGCAGCGGTTCGCAATCTTGAGCGTGCCCGCCTTGACATCGCCGAGACCCGTGACAGAGACAGGCGAGTCGATGACGAGCGTTCCCGCGCCCTCCTTCACGAAGCCGGCCATCGTGGAGCGGGCGGTATGCACGCCGCCGGAAATTGACTGCGTCTCGCCCGCAAGCGCGATGAACTTGACATTCGAGACGGTGCAGGCCGTCAAGTCCATGAACGCGAGTCGCGCGGTGTTGGTGAAGGTCACGCTCGACGCGTTCGGGAAGCACGCCGCACCGTTCCAGAGTCCGATTCCGCCTCCGCCGGGGAGAATCGGCTGTGTCGCGGAGAGCGCACATCCATTCACGATGACATCCCCCAAATACGTATTGTCCGCATTATGGAGGTTGAGCCATCCCGGGCCGACATTCAGCGTGCCGGACCCGGAAAGACCACCCTTTACGTTAAACACAGTGTTCGACACACCCGCTACCACACCTTGATATGTGGCGATGCTTGACTTCCGCCCCAATGCAATATTCCCGTTCCATAGAGCGTTGCTCGCGTCATATGGCCATCTGTTTGCATTACCAGTCACAGTCGTATTATCGTTTGTCGCATAGAGTGTCCATCCAGAGGCAGACACGCCGGTCTTGAGATTAAGAGTCGCGCCGTTCAGGAGCGTCACTGCCGACGCTCCGGAGGATGGTGTCTCGAAGATGATCGTGCCGTTCTCGGTCATGAAGATCATGTTTGGCCCGACGACGACATTCCCCCCGTTGCGGAAAGTGCACTTGTCGAACTCCGCCTGGTTGCCCCCGCCGTTCTTGACCGTCATGGTCTTTCCGCCAAGGTCGAAGACCGAAGAGGCGATCATCATTCGCAGCTTGCAGGAAGCGAACTCCGCGTCGCTCCTAAGCGCAAACGACATGCCGGAGCCGATAGTCACCCATTCTCCGCAGTTCGACACGAACTTACCCTTTGCACCGGGGGCGGCGTCCCCTTCGAGGACGAACTTCTTGTTGTCGAGCAAGCCCCCAGTCGAGCCGGTGAACTCGAAAGACGCGCCGGGCCCAACGTAAATCGTGCTCGCAAACTTGTCCTTGCCCGCGCCGTCCTTCATGCCGACACTGAAAACGCCCCTCTCCAACGTGAAGTCGCCCTCGTAGTCCGGTATCGCCGACGCAACGAGCACACCCGCCCCTCGCTTCACGATGTTGGTGATATACGGCGTGACATCGGCGGAAGCAAGTTCGTTAGTCACACCAGCCGCCACGTCGACGTAGAGGATCCTCTGATACTCGAAGCCATTAACCACGTAGAGCGCAAAGCTGTCGTCTGTTACCGTGTCGTGCGTCGCCTTGACCCATTCGGCGGAGCGGACGCACTTCGAGATTCGCACCTCATCGATCCTGCCGTTGAAAGAATTGTCCTGCTTGTTTGCGCCGAGGTTGCCGAGGTAGAGGTCGCTTTCGCAGTTCGGCATCGTCGCGAGAAACAGCTCGGTCGGCTCCCAGCTATGCTTTATGCCGTTTCTGAACACGCGCACGTTCTTGTTTGTGCCGACCATGTCCGCCGTAAAGGCAAAGTAATTCCACATGCCTAGTTGCTGTTCCTGGTGGATAGCCCACCTCGCTTCTGCGTTCCGGTTCGTACCTACCTTTAGCGGAACCCAATCACCGGAGTCATAAACGCAATAGGCCGCCTCTTTGTTCCATTCCTTCCGCTTAGCAAGAATTCCGGCATTGACCTTGTGCTCGTCTTGGAACGTCCACGTCTCGATCGTGAACTTCGTGAATCCGTCGAGCGCGTCGTGGTCAGGCGCCACAAGCGCATTATATGTTCCGTTCGTCGGGAAGTCTACAGAACCACCTACGATTCCCGACGCCGCAAAACCAATGGTAGTGCCGTACGAATTCGTGAAGTCGCTCGAGGTCTCACTCGACTCCTTCATCGGCAGCGCCCCCTCGCCAAGGTGCCACACGCCCACGTAGTCGTCGTCCCAAACGTCCTTGGGATCGACAGCCGGAAGCTCGCCCGCCCTGCCCCAGTAGGCTGTGATCACAGTGTCCTTCGCAAGCAGCGGCACCTTCACCCACACCGTCGACACGCCGTTCGTGTCCCACGTGTCGATCTCATGCGGAATCAGGTTCCCGTCCGCGTCCGCAAACCTGATGTCCGCGCCATTCGCCTGCATGAAGTCGGCGTAGCTGAATCCGGGTATCGCGGTCGACAGCTTCACCAGCGCCGGGAAGTTCGTGAGCGACACGTCCGCCTGCACACCCCCAAACGTCACCTGCATCGACTTCGGGAACAGAACGTCAAAGTCCTCCCATATCCACTGCGCCGTGAATGTCACATTGCTGGCCGGAACCGTCGCGAGAGGGCTCGGCACCCAGCCCGCGAACACATGACCATCCAGCGTCACCGTCGGCGCCACGATCGCCGAACCGTAGTCCTGCTTACCGCTCGTTCCACCGATTCCCCCGTTCGCGTCGAACGTCACCGTGTACTGATTGATCGTCCACTGCGCGGTGTATGTAACGTCATTCGCCGGAACCGTTGCCGCCACACTCGGAGACCAGCCCGCGAACGTATACCCCGTGCGCGTCACCGTTGGAGCGACGATCGCCGAGCCGTAGTTCTGATTGCCGCTCTTGCCGCCTGTACCGCCATTCGCATCGAACCGCACTGTATACTGATTGATCGTCCACTGCGCTGTGTATGTCACATTACCGGCCGGAACTGTCGCCGCCACGCTCGGAGACCAACCAGCGAAAGTATACCCCGTCCGCATTACCGTAGGCGCGACGATCGCCGATCCGTAGTTCTGCTTGACGCTCTTGCCGCCGGCTCCTCCGTTCGCATCGAACGTCACCGTATACTGCCTTGGAGTCCACTGAGCCGTATATGTCACATTGCCTGCCTGAACCGTCTCAGGAAGCGCCGGCTGCCAGCCCGCGAACACATACCCCGTCCGCGCGACCGTGGCCGCGACAAGCGGCGCGCCGTATTCAAGCGTCATCGACGTACTCCCGACGCCGCCGTTCGCGTCGAACGTCACCGTGTACGATCCGCTGGGCGTCTCGCTCCCGTTCGGCGTCCAGGAAACGCCGTCAATCCACGCGCAGTCATCTTCTGCCGGTCGTGGCGACGTGCGCATGTATGTCCAGCGGATCGTATGCGCGCCTTCGCCAGCAACGTCAATCGTCTCCGTCTTCCATCCGGACGTTGCGTATTCCTGCGCCTGCTCCACGCCGTCAAGTTCGACCTTGGCGTACGCGAACGGCGTGCCGCGATAGATTCCACCCATCACGTTCCAGCTGAACGCGAACGTCCCTGCTCCGCTCACCGTCGTCTCGATCCACGAGGACTGACCCTCCGCGACCGCGCCGCTCTTCGCGGAAACTCCGTTCGTCCAGCCATACGCTGTATCGACGGTCCAGTTCGAATTGCCGCCCGTCGCAAAGGGAAGCACCTGCGCATCTACTGCCTCTCCGAGCGTCCATACCTTGAGCTTCCACACGGCCGTCAGCGTCACGTTGTTCCTCGGGACGACATAAACAGCTCCGGGAGCGTATGTCGTCGCGCCGTCGGACCAGCCCAAGAACAGGTAGCCGCTCTTCGCGAGCGTCCCCGCGTCCGGCAGCTCGAGTTCGTAGCCCATGTACTTCACAACCGACTGCGGCACAGTGCCTTCCGTCGCGCCGCCCGCGTTGAATGTCACCCGCACAGGCGTCGGCGTCCACACTACGCCATCCACCCAGGCGGCGTTCTCGTATGTCGTCCCCTCTTCGTCCCAGTCATCGCGCGTGAAAGTCCATGTGAGCGTGTGCGTTCCCGTCCCGGACACAGCGTACTGCACCTGCTGCCAGCCCGTCACTCCTGCAATCTTCGCGACTTCCACGCCGTCCACCGTGAAGACTGCGTAGTCGTACCACTCGCCGTACAACTCGTCCATGTCCTCGCAGCTGACCTTCCACCAGAACGAGAAAGTCCCCTCGCCCTTCAACGTTGCCGTAAGCGTTGAACTCGTCCTTTCGCCCTCTTCCGCCACCGGAACCACTCCGCTCCTGAGCGACATCTCGCCGACTTTGAACGTCATCCAGTCCGTAACCCACGGAGACGCCTCGTCGTTCGCCATCGCCAGATCCGGCGCATCTACGCATTCCGACAACGTCCACCCGAACTCGTCCCACACGGCGTACAGCGCCACAACGCCGCCGGCATCCGCCGTGAGGTTCTCCACGACCTCTCCGTCCGCGTATTCCACCCCGCCGTCGGACACCGCGGACCATCCGACAAATTTCTTGTGCCCCCACGTGAACACCGCGGCGGAAAGCTGCGCCGGCTCGTCGTACGTCATCGTCTGCGCGGACATCGATCCGCTACCTCCGTTCGCGTTGAACACCACCATGTACTGATTCGCCTGCCACTGCGCCCTGTAGGTCACATGGGCGTCCGTCACCGTTTCGGGAAGCGCGGGATCCCATCCAATGAACGTATACCCGGTCCGCGTCGGAACCGGCGGCACGATCGCCGTTCCGTAGTCCTGCACGGCATCTATTCTTTGCTGGTCGCCTTCGCCGAGCGAGCCGCCGTTGCCCTCGAACACCACGGCATACTGGTTTACCCGCCACTGCGCCGTGTATGTCACGTCGTTCGCCGGAACCGTCGCGGCCACGTCGGGGACCCAGCCCATGAACGTATAGCCCGCCCGCGCCGCCGTCGGCACGACGATCGCCGAACCGTAGTTCAGTGTATTCGTGACGCTCGGCAGGGCGCGATCACCGAGCGCACCGCCGTTGCCGTTAAACACCACCTTGTACTGGTTGATTTGCCACTGCGCCGTATAGGTCGCGTCTCCCGCCGGGACGGTTGCGGGAACTGCCGGCGACCAGCCCGCAAGCGAATATCCCGTCCGCGCAACCGCAGGCGCGGAAAGCCCCGCGCCATAGTTCAACGAGCTGCTCCTTCCGCCGGTTCCTCCGTTCGCGTCGAATGTAATCGTGTACTTGTTTACCTGCCACTGCGCGGTGTAGATCACGTCTTTCGCCGGAACGGTTTCCGCTACAGCCGGCGACCACCCCTTGAACGTATACCCCTCCCTCGCCACCGTCGGCGCGACGATTGCCGTTCCGTAGTCCTGCACGGAGTCGATTCTCTGCAGACCGTCCTCGCCGAGCGCGCCGCCGTTCCCCACGAACGTCACGGTGTACTTGCTTATCTCCCACTGAGCCGTATAGGTTGCATTGCTGGACGGCACCACTGCCGGAGGTTCCGGCACCCAGCCCTGGAACGTGTACCCCGTGCGCGTCACCGTCGGCGCGTCAAGCTCATCCCCGAATTTCTCCGAACGGCTCCATCCGCCGTTCCCGCCGTTTGCATCGAATGTGATGGCAATGTCAATATCGCAATACACGGCAGTCATACCGTTCCACTTGCCGCCTGACACGCTGTAGGTCGAATTCCCACTCGGCAGATACACGGCACAGGACTGGTCAATGCCAGAGAACGCATCCAGTCCGACAAGCGGACAGTCACCGCGCATTATGACTTCCTTAAGAGAGGCGCAGCCGTAGAACGCACGCCGCCCTATGCCCTTCAGCGTGTCCGGCATCACAACAGTCTCCAACTCGGACATCTCGGCGAATGCGCCGCGTCCGATTCCGACCGTTCCCTCCGGAATCCTCACGACCGAAGTGCCGCGGTTCTGGAAGTCCAGCACCCATCCCCTGTAAATCATGAACCCGTTTCTGTCGTATGCGAGCGACGCCCTTATCTTCGAAGGAAGGTCGTCTATTCCAAGTTCGGAAAGGGTCGATGGCAGTGTAACTGACTGCATCCTGTCGCATCCGTCGAAGAATCCCTCGGGCAGCGCCGTGATGCCGTCCTCAAGCACAATAGTCGTCATGTTCGCGTAGTCGTCCGGATAGAGTTGCCTCATGGTCCTGCCGGCAAGCGACGATGCGGATATAGAGGCGCCGTACCTCACCCACTGCGCCGTATAGGTCGTGTTCGACGACGGCATTCTGGCAGGGATTGCGGGGCTCCAGCCCGCGAACGCGAACCATTCCCTCGAGACGGTCGGCGCCATCAGCGGCGATCCGTAGTCCTTGACCACAGTCTTCCCGCCGGTTCCTCCGTTCGCATCGAACGTGATGACGATGGACCATTCCATGCCGGGAGAATAATACATGACAGGAAGCCCTTCCCACCGCCCGGCGCTTACATTGTAAGTCGTGTTCCCCGTCGGAAGATACACAACGCAGGAGGAATCGACAGAATCAAACACGTATCCGCCAATCTCAGGGCAATCTCCATCCATCTTGACACTCACAAGGTCATAACATTCGGCGAACGCATAGGCACCTATGCTCGCCACGCTGTCAGGGATCGTCACGCTCTCAAGCTCACAACCAGCGAACGCATAATCAGCGATTCTCGTAACTCCGTTTGGAATTGTTACGCTCTCGAGCCCGCTGTTGGCAAATGCGTTAGTTCCAATGCTCGTCACGGAACTTCCAATCAGAACATTCGTAAGACGGTAGCAATACTCGAAAAGCTGCGGCTCGATGGCCGCCACGCCGTTGCCGATAGTCGCGCTCCTAAGGCCGCTGCAGCTGGAGAATGCAGACGCACCAATATCCGTCACGCTGTTCGGGATTGCCACGCTTTCAAGAGACCTGCATCTGGAGAACGCGCTATCTCCAATGCTCGTCACGCTGCTTGGGATTGTCAGCCTTTCAATCCCGCTCCCGGAGAAAGCGTATGCACCGATGTTCGTCACCGAACTGCCGATGACCACATTCGTAAGATCATTGCAATCTTCGAACAGCCTCTCGCCTAAGTTCTTCACGCTGTCCGGGATTGAAGCACTCGTCAGGGAACCACAGCTCGAGAACGCACCGTCTCCGATGCTCTTCACACTGCTCGGGATTGTCACGCCCTCAAAGCCCCAGCAGTTGGAAAATGCTCCCTCTCCGATGTTCGTCACGCTGTTTGGAATCACCACGCTCTCAAAGTCGGAGCCGGCGAAAGCATAAGCGCCGATGCTTGTCGTGCCGTTCGGGATTCTCAATACGCCTTCCATCAAAGTTCCGTTCAGATAAAGCGGTCCTTCCGGTTTTGCGTACGCGTCGCCAAACGAGATTGCGCACCACTTGGCGAGATCTGCAATGTACACACCACCCACGGAGCAGGCTTTGAACGCACCGGCGCCGATGCTCTTCACGCTCGATGGAATCGTCACGCCGTCAAAGTAGCCGCCGGCGAAGGCATACGAGCCGATGCTCGTCACGCCGGACGGAATCGTCAGGGACTCGACGAGAGTCCCGCTGAGATATAGGCCGCCATCGTTTTGGGACGCTACATAGAGCGGATTGGCGTATTCATCGCCGAATTGAATTCCGCACCACTTGGCCATATCTGCTATGTATACATCCGACAGATCTTCGCAAGATTCGAAAGCTCCGTACCCGATGTTCGACACACTGTCGGGTATCGTAATGTTCGTAAGTCCCCTGCAACCAGAAAAGGCGCCATATCCGATCTTCGCAACACCGGAGGAAATCGAAACGCTCTTCAGGTTTTCGCAGTTGACGAACGCCAAGTCCCCTATGCTCTTCACAGTTGACGGTATCGTTACGCCCTTAAGTTCGCTATGCTGCGCAAACGCCGCCCCGCAGATGCCCCGCGCACCGCTCAAGTTCAGCGAAACCTGATTTCCGTTGAAACTGTGATTCATTTCCATTACCCATCCATCTACGCAAAGGACCCCTGGAATGGTCGACGTGTCGTATATCGCGTCGTCGCACGACGAGAACGCCCACGTCCCGATACTTGTCACGCTGTCTGGTATTGTCACGCTCTGGATGCCGCTGCAGCCGGAGAATGCGCCACCTCCGATGATCGCAACGCCGTTGGGTATCGTCACGCCCGTAAGCCCGGCGCAGCCGGAGAACGCACTTGATCCGATGTTGACCACGCTGGAGGGAATCGTCACGCTCGTCAAAGCCACGCAATCGGCGAAGGCAGCTATCCCGATGTTCGTCACCGTCGACGGGATGGAGATCGAAGTAAGGGACGCGCAACCGTCAAATGCGAACGCGGGTATGTCCGCCGTCATGCCAGTCAGGGACACGGATTGAATGGTGGCGTATGAATCGGGGAACAAGTTGGCGATCCTTCCTCTGATTTTCGGGATTCGCAACCACGCACACCCGGATGCATCGTCGTAGTCTTCTTCGTCGTAATAGTAGATGTCCGCCGTATACGTCCAGCTGATCGTATGGACTCCCTCCGGTACGTAGACGACTACGTCCTCCCACATGCCGTCCTTATGTTCTACAAGGCCAACATTCATTCCGTCAAAACCCCACCACATATCGACGGCATCGCTGTCGCTCAGCAACTTCCAGCTGAATGTGAATTCATACGGACCTTCTATCGTCAACCTCTGAGTGTTTCTGACTCGCTCGCCGTCAGACTCAGTCCGGTATTCCTCAATCCCGTCCGAGCCACTTGAAACCAGCGCCCAGTTATTCTCCTCTAAGACCACCCCGCCGAGGCCGATCTGGAAGCTACCCTGTGGCGACGAAATGCTTCCCCAGACAACGTTATGCAGGAGGCTCCAAGGCAAAGTCACGCTGGTGATCCCTGTGCGTCCGGCGAAGGCGGACGGCGCAATGCTCGTAACGCTCTCCGGTATCGTGACGTTGCCGTTCACTGCGGCAAGGACCGTGCTACCGTCCTTTGTGATGAGCAGCCCGTTCACCACGGTGTAGATCGGGTTGTTTTCGCTCACGGTTATACCCACAAGCCCACTGCAGCCGGAGAACGCCGAAAGATCGATGCTCGTCAGGCCGGCGGGGATCGTCACGCGCGTAAGTCCGCTGCGGCCTGCGAATGCGGACGGGCCGATGCTGGTCACGCTGTCCGGAATCGTCACCTCGCCGTTGACGCCTGCAACGAGCGTTTTGCCGTCCCTTGAGAGCAAGAGTCCGTTGCGGGACGAGTAGGCTGCACTCCCTTCGCCCGCGGTTATGCTCTGAAGCCCGCTGCAGTCGGAGAAGAAAGACGGACCGATGTTCGTCACGTCGTCGGCGAGCGCCACGCTGGTTATCGACTGGTATGCGGACGGGAACATCCCTGACAACACACCCGAGCAAAGGCTTTGCGGAATCGTCACGTTTCTGACGCCACTGCAGCCGGAGAGCACGCCTTCGCATATCCCCCTGACGCCGCTCATGTCCAGCGTTTCGGGAACAGTTCCAGAAGTGCCGACAACCCAGCCGTCCAGCATCTTGAGCCCGGGGATGGAAACCGTGTCGAACAAGGCCGCACCGCAATTATAGAACGCCTTTTCACCGACGCTCTCAACAGTGTCTGGTATTGTCACGGCCGTAAGGCCGCTGCAGTTGTAGAACGCCTTTTCACCGACGCTCTCAACAGTGTCTGGTATTGTCACGGCCGTAAGGCCGCTGCAGTTGTAGAAAGCGCCGTACCCTATCGTACTCTCGCTGGTAAGGACAACATTGGTCAGGGACGTCGGTATGTAGAACGCAGATGAATCCGATGCGGACCAATACTGTCTTGTCTGTGTGCCGCCGGTATACGATTTTGTCCCGAAGACATAGCCGAATAGCGACTCCTCGCTCCCCGTGTTGCCGCGTTCCAGACCGACAAACGGAAGCATAATCTCCTTAAGCCCGCTGCAGCCGGAGAACGCATGATCCTCAATGTACCAGACCGTGTCCGAGATTATCACGCTCGCGAGTCCGCTGCAGTTGTAGAACGCGCCATATCCCAGATCGTCATCATCCGTAACTACCACCTTTCTCAGATTCGACGGGATGTAGAATGTCGAATAGTTTGAGGAGTTGGAATATTGCTTTGTCTGCGTGCCGCCGGTATACGAAGATGTACCGAAGATATAGCCGAAGAGCGGATATCTATCATCCCAGATACCGCGCATCGAGCCGACAAACGGCAGCGTAATCTCTTTAAGCCCGCTGCAGCCGGAGAATGCACCTGCCCCGATGCTCGTCACGCTGTTTGGTATCGTGATGCTCGTCAGGCCGGTGCAGCCGGAGAAAGCGCGGTCTCCGATTTTCGTTACGCTGTCCGGTATCGTCACGCTTGTAATTCCACTGCACCCTGAGAACGCATTGGCGCATATTCCTTTGACACCGCTCAGATCCAACGCACCGGATATCGCCTCCGTGGTGCCGAAGACATAGCCGTCCAGCAGCATCTTGAGCCCCGGTATGGTCGTCGTGTCAACCACAGTTCCGGGACAGTTGTAGAACGCATTGTCGCCGATGCTATCCACGCCGTTCGGTATTTCCAGACTCGCAAGTCCGCTGCAATTGTAGAACGCACCATAGCCCACCACCGTCTCGTCTGTCACCACAACTTTCTTCAGTTTCGACGGAATGTAGAACGTCGAATAGCCCGAGGAGGAATAGTACTGCTTTGTCGCCGTACCGCCGGAATAGGACAATGAGCCGAAGATATACCCGAACAGAGAATCCGATGTTCCCGTATTGCCTCGTTTCGAGCCGACAAACGGCAGAGTAATCTCTTCGAGCCCGCTACAGCCCTCGAACGCAGAATACCCGATACTTGTCACGCTGTCTGGTATTGTCACGCTCCGGATGCCGCTGCAGCCGGAGAATGCGCCACCTCCGATGCTCGCAACGCCGTTGGGTATCGTCACGCTCGTAAGCCCGCTGCAAAATTTGAACGCATAAGACCCGATGCTCGTCACGCTGTCCGGTATCGTCACGCTCGTAAGTCCGCTGCAGCCGTAGAACACACCCCACCCGATGCTCGTCACGCTGTCGGGTACCACCAAATCAGTCACTTTTACACCATTACAATAAAGATTGTGTGCACAACAAAGCGGATTTGCATCATAATCACCAAATGAAATGCCACACCAATTCACAATGTCGGTTATATGCACGCTCGCAAGACCGCTACATCCGTAGAACGCAAAAGACCCGATGTTCGTTACGCCGTTGCCGATTGTCACGCTCGTAAGCCCGCTGCAGTACTCGAACGCAGACTTCCCAATGCTCGTCACGCTGTCCGGTATCGTCACGCTCGTAAGTCCGCTGCAGCCGTAGAACGCATGATCCCCGATGCTCGTCACGCTGTCCGGTATCGTCACGCTCGTAAGACCGCTGCAGCCGGAGAACGCATAAGCCCCGATGCTCGTCACGCTGTCCGGTATCGTCACGCTCGTAAGACCGCTGCAGCCGTAGAAGGCGGTGTCCCCGATACTCGCAACGCTGTCAGGTATCGTCACGCTTGTAAGCCAGTAGCATCCGTAGAACGCACCATACCCCAGATTATTGTCATCCGTAACTACTACCTTTCTCAGATTCGACGGAATGTAGAAGGTCGTGTAACTTGAAGAGGAATAGTATTGTCTGATTTGAGTTCCGCCTGCATAAGACGACGTGCCGAAGATATATCCAAAGAGAGCGCTTGAACTCCCAGTATTGCCGCGCTGCGAGC